>Ga0208364_1000318_pt1 | contig 11384 bp, 9 predicted proteins | sample LakMenEpi08Jun12_FD_150680 | JGI IMG/M metagenome (GOLD analysis project Ga0208364, IMG submission 150680) | Freshwater microbial communities from Lake Mendota, WI - 08JUN2012 deep hole epilimnion (SPAdes) | ecosystem: Environmental > Aquatic > Freshwater > Lake > Epilimnion/Euphotic zone ...
CATCAGTTGCAGCAGTAGAACTACTTAAAATTGATGCATTTCCACCATTAACTTGAAATTTAGTATAAGGCGAAGTCGTTCCGATTCCAACTTTATTATTTGTACTATCAACAAATAAAGTATCTGTATCAATAGTCAAATTGCCACTAAACGTACCTGTTGTTGCACTTAAACCACCTACTAATTGTAAAGCACCCGCACTTGTTAAGCTCATTTTAGTACCACCATTACTCCATACTACTCCACCTGAGCCATAAAGAAAACCTAAAGGTGTACCGCCACCTGAATATGTAGTATAATAGTTTGCAGCTACACCACCTTCTACATTAGAAACACCAATACCATTTTCCGAAATTATATCACCTGCAACTTTTAAACCTGCCGTTGGTGGCGATGTAGCACCCCCAATAGCAACATTGCTACTAAAATTTGCACTTGTACCTGTTAAAGCACCTGTGAATCTACCTGTTCCTACAAAATCATTATTAAATGTACTACCACCAAAAGTAGCTACACCTGCACCTCCATTTGCTTCAATGTGTACTACACCAGTTGCATTGTAATTAGCTAAAGTAACTCTATCAGATGTCCAATATAAAGCACCACTACCTGCGGTCATTCCTGACAATCTATATGCAGATGCTTGCATAGTACTTGAGAAAACTGCACTTGTTCCGTTTAATGTACCTGTTAAAGTTCCACCTGCTAAAGGTAAATATGTACTTGCTGCTGAACTTGTTGTTAAGTATGTGCTTGAATCAACCGAACCATCTGCTTTAAGAAATTGACTTGAAGTTCCTCCTTTTTTTACGAAAGAATAAGCATAAACATTTCTAAAATTGAAACCACCCGAAATGCCTATATCATAAACATTATCTCCATTGGGTTGAACATTATTTACTGCTAAGTCTCTTAAAAGTATATCAAATGAACCCATATTTAAATTAGCCGTTGCACCTGTATAAGGTACATAAGTTGAAGCTGCAGAACTTGTTGTTAAGTATGTACTATTATCATAGCTTATAGTTGTTCCGCTAATCTTTACAAATCCTGTTCCACTTAAAGCAGGTTGTTTTCCGTTAAACGTACTCCAATCCGTTGAACTTAACTTACCTGTATTTGTAGCCGAAGCCACAGGTATATTAAAAGTATGAGTAGCCGTTGAACTTGAGATGTTAAAGTCAGTTCCGCTTGTTCCTGTCGCTAAAAATTGTACTTGTCTTGTTAAGTTATTTAACGAAGTCAAGCCCTTAGAAAAGGTTGTAATTACTTGACATAAATGATTGTTCTCTGTATGTAAAGTAACTACTTTTGTATCTACGTTTACATAGATTCTAATTGCTATTCTATCTGTTATTGCTAAAGTAGTTTGAGTAACAGGGATAGCAAAATAATAAGGACTTAATGTAGTTCCGTTTGTTAAATACTCTGGAACGCTTTGGCTACTTCCTATTAATGTAAAAGTTGAGCCATCATATTTATAAACCTCTGCATATACATAAGGATTGTGATTATTAGAATTCACACTAAAATATAACTCACAATTAAAGTTTCCCGCAGGTACTTCTAATAAAGAAGGATCATTTGCGTCTGTTAAGAAACTTGCCACATATCCATTAGCTGAAATAGTAATATCAGTTCCCGCACCTGCAATTGGATCTTTACTTAATTCTCTATAATCAACACCTCCAATAGTACCTTGACTTACACTTGAATTCAAATAATAAGATACCGAACTTCCCCCGCCTGTTGATGTAGGAAAATCTGCCAATGCACCATCCCCTCTAACATATTGAGTAGCTGCTCCTGCAAATCCTATATTAATCGTTCCCGCACTTGTTATTGGACTGCCTGTTATTGTTAAAGCGTTGCCTGTTTCTGTAATACCTACGCTTGTAACCGTTCCAACTGTAGAAAATAAATTAGCTATCTGTAATAACGTAATCTTTTTACTTACTCCTGTAATCGGATCGCCTATAATTGTTAAATCAGAAGTTTGAGGCGAAACATTTGTCGCTAATTGGTTAATTTTTTTAGATTCCATTAATAAGTATAATTTGTAGGCACTTGGCACCTGTTGTTTATAAATGGTAAATTCAAAGTAATATCACACTTGACACCTGCTAAAAAATCAGGATCAGATTCCGTAAAATATGTAATTGGAATGTTATCCCCGCAAGTCCAAGTAACTATCCCATAATCTAAAGGATATCTTAATTGAGCAATAAAATCTTGTGCTACCAATGTTTGATCTGATAAAACTTCCGTTTCGTTTGTTTCCTCTGATAGCATCCTATCCATAAAGTAAAAACTAAAATTATAATCTATTTCCTTAGCACCTATTGTAGCACCCGTTAACGTAAAAAACATAGCAGGATAAGTAACCTCGCCATTGCTTAAACGTTCCCAGACATCGCCAAAATAAACAAAATTAATCTGTTCGTGGTCGTTTCCTATCTTTGTCAGTTCTTTGACTATTTGGTTTAATGTCATTCTTTTTTGCTTTTTCCAAATAAACTTTTAGCTTATTTTGGTTTTTTATAGTTACTTGTTTACTCATATTAGCAGCATCCAATATTACCCTGATACCTTTCCTCGAATGTTTTTTTATTTTTCCCGTCGTAATCATCATTGCAGCAAGCATCCCCTAAATACATTGAAACCGTGTAACCTTCATTATCAGGCTTGATTGAATCAATGCCGCTACCAAAGTTTAAGTAGTTAGGATATAAAGCATTGTTTTGTTTTAGGTATTTAATTAACCTTTGCTTGTAAAATTCTGCTCTTGCCTTGTATCTATTTGCCACGTCAATCATATCTTGCATTGAAGGACTTTCTTGATTCTCGCCCGTCTTTCTTAAAAGCCCTTTGTTGTAAAACTGAAAAGACAATCCCTGTGGTAATTCAGACATTACAAAATAGATTAATGTATCTACTATGTAATCATCTAATAAAGTCGTTTGTAAATTTGTGTATGTATTGGTATCAACCGCCGTTTGTAATTCATTGTAAAGTGCTGATCCTAAAGCAGGCAAAATATACATATCTTGCGCCGTCTTGATTTCAGGCAATACTAATTTTTCATCTACGTTTGCGTGTAATCCTGTTCTGTCCTTAATTGACTGAACTGATATAAATAAAGTATTCTTGCTCATTATTTTTTTCTTGTTACTATGTTTGAAACCCATTGATGTCTGCACTCTGGGCTATGTTTGCCACTTGATTCTGTGTACCAACCGCCTTTACGATCCCAAACCGAATAACCTAACCTTGCACTCATTAACTCTATTTCGCTACGGCTATATAGCTTTTTTGCTTCTAATAAAGCCACACAAAAAGGACGGCTTGTATCTATGTCTGATTTACTAAATCCAGATCTCCATTCATAGGAATATCTAATAAGCAACTCCGTTGTCTGTGGCTTAATTTTTTCTAAAATATTCTTTAAAGGCTCTGTCAAAGTATGCTCCGTGATCACATTTTCATCAATCCCTGTTCCTATTGTGTATTGTTTTGGTTGGATATGCCCGTCATCAATCAATTTTTTAATCACTTGATTGATAGTATCCACGTTTTGATCTAAGGTAGTCGCCAAAACTTCTGGCGTTATTCTTTTATCCTTAGCCATTAAATCAAGCACATTCGCTTGTAATTGGTTTACCTCTGCAAATAACTGATATTCAGAATCGTCATTAAAGCGCGTTCTTGACTTCCAAATATTGTATGAAGCCTTATCCTCGCCAAACTCAAAAAATACGCTAAAATCGTCCTTAAATTGCGCAGATTGGACAACTGTAACCGCTTCCTCTGGTGCTTGATATTTACTCATATCAATACCCGCCTTTTCAAGCAACCATTCTTTTGGTGCAATCTCTTTTAAAAGATTTTCTGTAAACTCAAATCCAATCGGCTCTGTTGGAATAATATGTAATTCTGCGTCCTCAATGCCTCTGTACTTAAATAGCATATTAAATACACCTTCAAGGTGCATTTGCTTACTATTAACGTAAGTATTTTTAAAAATCTCATATCCGTCGCGCATTTCCGAACGGCTACCTAATTTACCCGCTTCTGCAATACCAAAGATTGAAGGCGTTGTAATTTGATGTCCGCAGAAAATATTAGTTTGAATTAGCATATCCACACGCCCAAAATCTTCTTTTGTAATATCAGAAGTTCCCAGATCATCAACGATAGGCTTTCTTGCACTATCATTTACGAAAGCTAAAATAAACTTCTTGCCATCTGATCCGCTAAATCTATTTGTAAAGCGTTTTTCAATATTGCGCTTTTCATCATCCGAAGGATCGCCATTAGGTAAAGTAATAAGTTTACTTGCAGAAAACCCTGTCTGTGCATTAGCTAAAACGTGCTTAGATATTTCAATATCTGATTCTATGTAATTAAGCGCACCAAAGTAACCTGGCAAAGAATAATAACCCATATTTGGGCGGTATTCTTTAATATAAAGGATTTGCTTGCCGTATGGATTAGCAGGATTAAAAGCAGGGTAAACCTCCGCCTTTTCTGCCCTATCCCCCCAATCTTCCTTATACCAAAATTGTGTATTGTCTTTATTGGTACGAATCTTAGTGTAATCACAATGCCATATTTCAACCAATTGACCTGTAACTGACCAAATAATCTCTAAATAATAACCTCCAAATAATTCAGCATCTAAAGACACCTTTCTTGTTAAATCTTCAAGGCTTTCCATTCTATTAACTTTCTTAATAAAAGGATCTGCCTCTGGACTTCCTGACCAACCATTTGCAGTAATATAATGCACCTTGCTTTTTATGATAGCATTATGCTTGGCTGACTTATTAAAAAGTTCAACTAAGTAGTTTGGGTAATCGTTGCGATCGCCATACTGAATATATCCTTCGCCTTTCTTTTCTTTAAATTCAGGCTGCTTGGCTTCCGCAAATGTTAGTACTCTTAAATCCATTATTGTCTTATTTTATAAGTGTCCGTTGTAGTATATTCCGTGAAATTGAAAGGCGTTCCGACTAACTCCATAATCCCTGATTCTAATAAATTTAAACCCGCAGGATTAAGGTTAGATGTACTTGTCTGTTCGTATATATCGTAATCATATTGACCATTTAAAGCAGTACTAAAATTAGTATTTGTAACGATACTAAATTCATTGTATCTGTCCTTATATTGGCTTATGTCTGTGTTATTTAACCTAACAAATTTAACCTCTGTATTTGCGCTTCTATTAGTAAATACAAACAAATAGTTTGGATTAGTCAATAATTGCTTTTCAGTTAAAGTCAAAATTATGTTTTGGGTTGATCCTTTTGTTAACCTAATCATATAAACTATATAGCTAAAAAGCTAATTTATTGCATATACTACAATAAAAAACCGCCGAACCAATGAAGGAACGGCGGCAAACCTATAAACCTATGAAAAAACTTATGCGCCTGCGGTTGTCAATACAGAATAAACTGCTTGTGCAACGCTTGGTGCTAATGCGGCTTCTGCACCTGTAAAGGTTAAAGTGAATCCACTTCTGTCGCCTTGTGCAGTACCCGTTCCCGCAGTACCGGCAGTTAAATCTAATCCTCTTGTTTTACCAAGATACCAATAATTGCCATTTGAATCTTTTACTACTGCAATCAAAGTATTTTGAGCAAGCAATAAAATTTCGTTTCTTGTAGCGGTTTGTAATTTATTTAATACAACCATTAATTCCTGTGCATAAAATACAGTTCCATTCTGTACGTTAGTAGTGATTGTTTGATTCATCATTGATGTATCTTTCACTTGCTCGTATTTGTAGAATCTTTTACCTGTTGCCTTTGTTAATGTTGTAATCACTCCGCTTGCTTCGGTTGTTGCAGTTACGTTGGCTGCTTCTATGAAATACACTTCCGTAACACCGCCTAAGCTATCTCGGCAGTCTAAAGTATATCCAGATGTTAATGCGCACGGCATAATATATAATTTAAAATTTTATTAAAAATGGGGGGCGATTAAACCCCCCAATAATTATGCTAAGATAAACTTAACGATCTCATCTGGGAACGCTACGTTTACACCCATTTTGAATTCACTTACAAAACGAACTTGATCAGCTTCTTTTGCGTAGAAAATTTCAAACTTCTCTTCCTCGTTCAATAAATCTGTTCCTAAGAACAAGTTAGATAAACGCATTGCGTAAACCTTGTTAGTTCCGTTCAAACCTGCAAGTGCTACAACTTTGATCATAGTACCTGGTAATACGAACTCGCTATCAGCTTTTACATCAATTGAATAATGGAACTGATTTGCGTTCTTTAATGCAATAGTGTAAGTTCTAAATACGTCTTGACCACAGAAGATAGTCATATCATCAGCAGCTACAACTTGTGCAGGGATTGCTTGATATACACCATCAAAAATGCTGATTACATTACCAGCAGTAATTGTGCTTAAAGGCGCACCACTGATAAAAGTAGAAGCGTTAGCAGCTACAACACCTGTTGCAGCACCAATTAACTTAACAAGCCCGTCAAATTTAGATAGATTCGCATTGCCAGACGTTGTATCGCCCTGCCATAACGCAGTTTCTAATTGAGCAGCGATTGTTTTTGCTTTCTTCTCAGCAAATTCTTGCTCAAAAGGAATTGAATCATACATTGATCCTGTTGGTAATGCTTTTTGTAAGTACTTAGATTCCAAGTCTTTAGGACATAAAGATTCGTTTACTTTAATTTTTCCAACTGTTACTGTTCTTTGAGTAAAAGTTGTAGAACCAGATGCGTTAAATCCGCAAGATCCACCTGCTTGGAAGATCGCGTCTGTGTCCATAATGTTAATCGTTTCAGCAGACTTTACGCCCACCATAACGTTACCTGCGCTTTTAATTAAAGCTGCGGTTTTTGCTCCTAATACAGAATCAGTTACCAATAAGGCTTCGTTTTGCTCTGTATAAGCTGCTAATGCGTCTACGTTAAATGCCATTGTTATTAATTTTTATTTGTTTAAAATTGCGTTTCTATATTTTTCTAATCTTTGTTCTTTAATGCCCTTTGTATTTACAAACTCATTAAAGCTATTTGGTTTTTTAATAGGATCTTCGCTTGGCGTATTTGAAAGTGCTTCGATTAATTCAGCTACTTGTGCAAATCCTTGCTTAACCTTATCTTCTAAATCCAAAACTTTTGCGTCAGATACATTCTTAGCTTCAATTAATTCAGCAATCTTTGCTTCAAATTGTTCAGCCATTTCTTGAATCTTTTTATCTTTGTAATCTGCTCCCGCTTCAACTTCTGTATCAACTTCTGGACTTGCTTCTACTACTTTAGTTTCAATAGCGGTAATTTTTCCGTTCTCGTCTAAAGTAATTTCTGATCCGTCCATTAATTCGTGATCCCCTGCCGGTGCAGGTTGCCCTTCAATAGTTACTAAACCGCCAATCTCTAAAGCTGAAATCTCAACCTTAGTTCCGTCCATTAATGAATATTCTGCCATTTCAACCTTAGTTTCCTCAACTTTAGGGTTATTAGCTTCATCTTCTTTAACAGGCGCAGCATTGTCCTCAAACAAAGCCTTAATTTTTAAAATTGCTTCCTGTGCGTTCATACTTTTTTTATTATATAGTTAAAAAATAAATAGTTTATCACTTAACTTGTGATAATATTTTTTTGATTGCATCAACCATAGACGCAACCTTGTTTACTTCCTTCGGTTTGTAGGTAAATAACCCCTCTACGCTGAATCCCATTATATCCCCGTTTTTAACCTTAGCCCAAGCCTCGTCATTATCCACGATCATAGATCCAAACCAACTGCCAACAGGCGCATCTTCAAAGCCTTTCATTGGCATAATACCACGCGAAGGATCTGATATAAAACTTTCAAATAAAGTAACGCCCTCAAATTGTTGGTTAGAATCGTGCATTAAATTTACATTGCTCTGGAATCCTTTTTTAAAAAACTTCTGAACAATTTTAAGAATAGTGTCTGAACTAAAAGCCACATAGTAATCGCCATAAGTAGCATCAGACCTAAAAATAGGCGTATCAGCCAACATAATAGCACCCGAAATAATACGGCGATCTTCATTTGTTACCTCAAATTTTTGGGTTTTATTAAAAGCGTTCCAATTCTTTTGTATTGCAGGACGATCAACTAATGCAATGAAATCAACTTGTGAATCATCTTCTATGCTATCCGTAATGTCCAACATATAAATAGGTATCTCTGTATTCATATCTTTAAATAGTTTATTTGTGAATATTTATCGTTTAACTAAATCTTGCCCTTTGTCTTATGGCTGCCATTCTTTGCTGATTGCCTGTTATATCTGTTTCAATAACGTATGCCCTGACTGCTTGATTGCCTAAATCATTTATTGATTCTCTGCTTATATTTGTAGTTTGAGCAACAGGTAATTGTGGAATCATTGGGGCTTGGGTTGATATTGCAGGAACTGAACTTGTACCTGTGCCACCATTTCCCGCTTGATTAATTTGTTGAATACCATTTACAGAAGCAGCAATAACAGAAGCAATAGACAACGCGCCACCAATTCTTGAAGGAATAAAAGCAGGGTTAGGAATGCCTGGCGGTAAAATAGCGGGAACGGTGTTCATCTGTGTAATAATCTTAGCAATAGCTGCACCTTTCTCAATTAATAAACCCGCGATTGCAACTGACTTATTTTTCCCTGCTATCTGTCCTAATAAATTACCTGCTTGTTCTGCAAATCCAAGATATTGTAATTCCATTGCAGTTTTTGCTTCTTGTTCAGCTTTTTTACTTGCAGTAATATCCTTATCAATATCCTGCTCTTGCTTTGCATATTTAGCAATAATCTCTAATCTTTCCTTTTCTGAAAGTTCTAAATTTGATAATTCTATTGCTTTTTGTTCTGCAATATATGCTTCCTTATTAGCTAATCTTTGTTGATCTGCTTCAAAATCAATATCTAATAAATCATTTTCGTAATCTATATCTGTTATTAGGTTTTGTATATTTTGAAAATCTAATGCTCTTTTTTTCTCTGCCCTTTCCTCATCAAGCTGCATTAATCGTTGTTGAAGTTCCGTATCAAATTGTTCGTAAGCCCTTGCGTCTGCTTGTGCTTTTTCAATCCTTGCTTTTTCCTCTGCTTCCCTTTTATCTGATGCATCTTTTCTTTCTTTAGCAGCCGTTTCATTTGCTTTCTTAATTCTATTGGCTTCGTTTAAATCTAATACTTGCAATTCCGTATTTAAGTCAGCCCTTTTTTGTCTTTCCTCGTCCGTTGTATCTTTTACTAATTTTATTTGATTTAAAATCCTTTCTCTTTTTTTCTTATATATTTCATCCTCTTTACCACCTTGTGCTTCTAAAATCTTAATTTGATTGTCTATTGCCTTATTTGAAGTTTCTATACTTAATTTGAAATTATCTTGCACCCTTGCTGCTTCGCTTGTAATACCAACAAAATCAGTTATTCCCTGAACGATATTTTTAATTTGATTGCCAAATTCAATTAAGCCTGGAAATAAATTAGTTAAAGTTTCTTTTACTTTCTCAAAGTTTGCTATTAGTAAACCCAATCCAACGGCTAATGCACCAACCCCTGTTGCTATTATTGCGCCTCTTAATGTACTAAATGCGCTTACAACTTGCGTTCTAATAACGGCACCTAATTGCTTAAAGCTATCAATGCTTTCCCCTACTGCTTGTAAGCCTTGAGATAAAGCCATAGCACTTTGAACTTTTACTAAAGTTTTTTGCAAGTCCTCACTTTCAGATCCAAATAATGCCATAGCACCTTGAACGGCTGCAAATCCACCCGCAACGCCAGATAAGGATGCCGTTAATGCTTTAAACTTTGCATCTGGATTAAAGGCTTCTGTTAATGCTCTTGCATCCCCAATCCTATCCCTTAATTCTGCTGCCCTTTTTGCTGCCTCAATAGCTTCCTTAGATGTCGCACCGAACTTGTCTGATAATTTAACTACATCCGCCTGCGCTTCTCTTAATTGTGATTTAAGTGATCCGATGGATTTACCTGCCTGATCCGTATTGACATTTATGTTTAAATCTAAATTCTGTGCCATTATAAAAAATATTTTGTTTCAATAACCTTTAATAAACTAATTTTCGTTGTCTTATATTCCATTGGGTTAAACCCGTCTACTTTATTGAGTCTAAATAATACCCCGTCAATCCAATAAAACTTACTAAAGTCTAAGTTCATAATATCAAGCGTATCCAATAAAGCCGAACAAGATAATAACTTTGAATCCTTGCTTGTTATTTCCGCTATATATTCACTATGATAGGCGTTAAATACATTAGTCGTAGGATAAGTTGTAGCATTAAATTGAATCTCAAAAGGTACGCCAAAGTTAATATCGTTTGTAGGCGCATAAGGATCGTTTAAATGCCCGCCATATCCATAGGTAGTAAGGGTATCAAGTACTGATAAATTATTTAATATATTATAACTCGTTCTACCTGTGATCTTTTTAGCTTGCATAATCCTGATAACACTATCCATTGAATTTTCTTTTGTGTTATTATCAGATACCTTATAAATAGCAGGGTAAATTTTATCTGTTCCTGTCTTTTGGTATAAAACACTCGGCGCAAAGATTACATCAAGCGTGTCTGTTTCTTTGCTAAAATCAAATTCAGTATCATAAATTCTATCCCCGTAGCTTTCATTGTATTTTTTTTGATAATTCTCATTGTAAAAATCATTATCCTCTTTAAACTTGTAATGAAAATATCTTGCGTTTAATTCACTCATTGGCTTGATACTCAAAGGCTTCGCCCTGTCTATTTTATTTGACCAATCTAAAGCCGTTGCACTTGTTTCTGGATAAAAATTAATATATGGTTTTATCATTATCTTTTTTTCATCCCAAGTATCTTCATACACATATAAATTAAACATCTTTGTAATGCTTAAAAAAAAGTCTCTTTGAAATATACCTTTAGGGATTGTATCATTAATAACTAATGCATCCCCATAAGCTACATCAACAGGCACAGAAGATTCAGAAAAAAAAGATACTTCGCCCTCTGTTATCGTAACAGGTGGATCATCTCTATTAGGTGCGGTATTGGTAAATCTAAAACTAATTGCATCATTTGTATTTATTAATAATTCAAATTCCCCACCTAATCCAACTCCGTCAGCAAAACTTGATTCATAAACGCTTACGCCATTTTTTAAAATATAAAAAACACCGCTTGTTGATTCCCCTGAAAATGAATATAACATCTTTAGGGTTATAGAAGCTGCGCCTGTATAAGTAAATACGCTATTAGATGAACTTGCAACTAATCCTGATCCTGTTACCGTTGTAAATCTATAAAGGCTTGATCCTGTAATCACAAAGTCAGTCGTTCTTGTAGCTACGGGAAAGTCGCTTGTGGTCTTTGTT
>Ga0208364_1000321_pt1 | contig 11340 bp, 5 predicted proteins | sample LakMenEpi08Jun12_FD_150680 | JGI IMG/M metagenome (GOLD analysis project Ga0208364, IMG submission 150680) | Freshwater microbial communities from Lake Mendota, WI - 08JUN2012 deep hole epilimnion (SPAdes) | ecosystem: Environmental > Aquatic > Freshwater > Lake > Epilimnion/Euphotic zone ...
AGTTGACATCTGTAAACCAGATTCAATGGCCCCGGTGCGCTAGCAATCACACCATTGGTTGGGTGCATGGTGTTTAATCGGGTAACGTGATAGCCTCCTTGAGAATGCCCGGCTAAAAAAATCTTTTTTACTTTTATACCGAGTTCTGCTGCTGCAGTATTTTTGAGCCATAAAAGTGCGGCTTCGCATTGGCGATTATTATCTCCAAACAGTATGTTTTCTTCGGGATAGGCCACACTTATTATCATCATATTCTTGTTGTCGAGTATTGCCTTAAATGAATCTAATGTGTTTTTGGCTGCCAGCAACACTTCACTATCATAATTTACGGTTCCATGATATACCAACAAAACGTCGAATTCATTTCCGGCTGGCTTATTAATAACTACATCAACGGTAACGCCATTGTAGCTTACTTTTTTAGTGGTTTGATAGCCAGGGCTAATTTCTCCTTTGGTTGATTTGTTGCAACCTAGTAAGAGGGATAAGAAAATAAAGGAGGCCGTAAAGTGCAGGATGATTTTGTTGTTATGCATAGATAAAATTTTGGCATAAAATATCCGTTCTATCAAAGAGTTTTCTTTGATAGGGGGCTCGTTTGTTTTGATTGAATAGGGATGCTAGAAATATCCCCGCCAGGGAGTTCTCCTAACTTGATATTTACTAATACGCCGTGGTTGGGGTGCCGGAACTACCACAACTCGGGTAACCACGCTGCGTGGTTGTATTAAACGGGGTGCGTTTTGTACCATCGTAACCGGCCGAGATGCCGTGCAAGCATTTAGCAAGGCAAATACGAATAAAATGAGCAAATAAGTTTTCATAGGAGCTATTTTGGAGATAGACTGCCAATAGTTTTACAGGTTTAATGGAGGCGGCGTTAAATAATTTCAGAATTAGGCAGTTCGTTTTCAATAAAACCTATAACAGCAGGCTAGCTAATCTGTCTTTGTAAGAATTAGCTGAACCCCATTTTTTAGGGTGGGGATGTCGTGTTGTATTATTTGCCAAATAAGCATAATGTCCACCTCAAAATATTCATGCACTAAAACATTTCTTAACCCAATAATTTATCGCCAAAGAATATGCGTATGATTATTCTTTGTTTCCTCACTCATGTTATTGGCAGCTTCTCCAATGATTTCAATTTGTTTGATTGTTGCAAATTGCATCATCGAATTAGAGGAGAACTCATCAAAATCTTTATCAAGTATATAGGATTCTATTGCTACAATCGATTCAAGTATATGCTGTAGCCTTTGTTTGTCACCTATTTTACCTTTCATAAATCAACTTTTTTTCTTTATTTACAAAAGGTCGAATGAATTTAGAGAGTGCGTTGCTCGAGACCAGATCTATTTTTTTGTGAAGTTTTCTTTCTAGGTCGGTTTTCATGTCAATAAACCCTAACCCAATATGCACCGAATAATCTAATTCAACCAAAATATCAACATCACTCTCCATTGTGCCCTCATTTCTGGCAAATGAGCCAAATAAGAATGCCTTCAATACAGGTTTGTCTACAAAATAATTTTGTATTACCCTCACTTCATAATTTGAAAGATTCATACGACAAATTTAGTTGATTCTTTATGTATACTGAGCAGATGTTATACAACTGTCTTCGTTTTGTATATGGGTTTTGTTATATGCTTAAAATATTCATAAACTGCAACAATTGCTCGTGCGAAGGTTTTCGATAAAAAATTCCCTGAGATTCCCCGCTGCGTATTCCACGCACAAACAGATAAAATACGCCCCCGATATGACGATCGTAATCGAAATTCGGCAGGCGGCTTTGTAAATATTTATAGAGCGCTACGAGGTATATATAATACTGTAAGTGATAGTTATTGGCATCCATTGCTTCCAGCAGGGCAGTTTCATTGTAGCAATCCGTCTCATATCCAAGGTGATTCGATTTCCAGTCGATCAGATAAAACTGTTCTCCCTGTTTACCTATAAAATCAATTTTTCCATTCATTAATCCCTGCCAGGATTTTCCCTTTTGCAAATGAAAGGGCGTATCGGGGGTTGATAATTCCATCAGTTGGCGTGTTTGAAACTCATGCACCGGAAAGTTGAATTCCAGTTCAGCCATTTGATTATTGCGACTAATTTGGGGCAACGTAAAGGTATGATCGCCGGCTGTAAGTGCCAGCGCACAAAGTTGTTCTATCAGCTGGTATAATCCTTCGCCATGTGTTTCTTCTAGTCCGGGCGACATTCGTTGAAGTGCTTTGTTGATGGTGAACGACCAAGTAGTTGGCTTTGTAAAGTCAATATGCTCCAACAGATAATGGATCAGATTTCCGGTGAAAGCCCCTTTGCGTAACTGGTAGAAAATAAACTGGTCGTACGCGTTTTTGCTGGCGGCGGATTCGCTACCGGCTGATAATGCCCGAGCGCCGTGTTCGGGATTCAGATAGCTATAACTCAATTTTTCCCAATTCGTATTCTTTAAGCGAAAGTCGGGGGCTTGATCAAATCTTGCCTGTGGTCGGGCCGTGGCTTGGTAACAGAAATTGTCGGCAATTTGTGGCAATTCAGTTACCTCCTTAATGAATGGGGAAGGATTTTTTGTAACTGCCGAAAAGAATGCGGCTAAGGTTCCGGTGCATTCGGTTGGTTTGTTGGTAAACAGGTAACATTTATACTTTGCCCGTGTGAGGGATACATATACCAGTCTTCGATTTTCCTGTTCATTCTGAATTTCTACCAATTGCCGCTGATCATCTGTAAAAGATACCGGGTTGCCGTAAAAAAAATCTCCATTGGCATCCCGGTAGGCCGTCATTTTAGTGGGTTTCAAATCTGGCAATAACTCCAGAAAAGGCGCCATTACAATATTATACTCTAGCCCCTTGCTTTTGTGTATGGTGATAATCTGAATCGCATCCGCATCGCTTTCAATCCGTTGTAAATATTCATCCCCATTTATTTGATCGCCTTCGGTGGCTTTTTGCAGCCAGCTGATGAGTTCTGCCGGGCGATATTGTAAGCGGGTTTCTGTTTGGTGTAATATTTCTGCCAGTTGAATATAATTCGACAATAATCTTTCGCCACTTTCTACACTCGGTTGCAGCAGCCGATTGGTTAACTGAAAGCAGGCAAACACCGACTGCAGCGTAACATACACACCTTTTGCTTTCCAGCTGGTATTCCAATTGCGGAATCTTTCTACCAGCGCTTCTTCGTCCAGATCATTGAGTTGCGATATCGAATAGCCAGTTATGTTTGTTAACAAGGCTAGATTAATATGGCTGAGGGTAACACTTTCAATTGCCATTAGCCAATTTAGCAAAACGAGTGCTTCTGGCCTCTTCAGCACTTTTTCACTCTCCCGGTTGATGCTTGGGATGTTAAAACGATTGAGTGCATCTTTTATGTCGGCTGCCTGAAATTTATTGCGAACTAAAATGGCGATATCAGCCGGAGTAATTGTTCGCGGTTGATTTTTTTTGTTGATTTGATAGCCTGGGTTACTCAAAAGGTCTGCCACTTGTTTGGCTACTCTGGCGTACATATCACCGGCCTCTCGATGAATAGCAATAGGGGTTACGGCTTCACCGTTCAATTCGAGTTGGCCCTTATCATTTGGGTTGGGAGAGCCTACTGGCAAATACGAAAATGCGTTCGGGGAGCCCTGAAAATAAAAAGTATCGAAGCTCGCTTCCGGCAAAAAAAAGTGATTGAATGCCTCAATTAGTGAGGTAGCTGATCGGTAGTTTACCGACATATTAAATTGGTTGTCGGCTTCTTTTACGGCTTTGAAGTAGGTAAACAAATCTGCTTTCCTCCAGGCATAAATGGATTGTTTGGGATCGCCAATCATAAATACAATCGTTTCTGATGGTGGACCAAACAGCCGGTGAAAAATTTCATATTGCATCCGATCGGTATCCTGAAACTCATCTATAAAAACAGCTTTGTATTTGGTACGCAGTGTATTGATCAGTTCATTCGATGGCGTTAAACAAATCGCCCGGTGCAAATGGTCAATCATATCATCGAAACTAAGTAACGACTGTTTCGATTTTAATTCTTCCAAATCTTGTGTAATAGCAACAATCAGGAGGGCAAAAATACGGTAGGCAACCTGTTGCTTTGTTTTGGTAACGAGCTTATTTTTTTCTTCCCAGAACTGTAATCCCTGCAAAATGTTGGGGAAAACAATGGATATATAGTCACTTTTCTGTTTTTTCTGAATAAGCGTAATAATTTCATTAGGATCGTCTATGCCACTAAAAAATCTTCTGGCATAGGAATTTTGTTGGATAGCGATTCTATATGCCGCCTTATTGTTGGTAAACTCATCGCAAAGGCTATCCCAGCAGGCGTCTCTATCTCTTTCAACTACCTGAATGGTTGCCAACAGTTCCTGCTGATGCACGGTATCAAGCAAGGGTGTTCTGGGGGTTATGGGCAAATTAAATTGTTTTCCACTCAGTGCTTGTTTTAGCATATCTTCTAAAACAGCTAGTTTCAAATTAGCATTGATATGCTCTAATAAATCGTTGCCGAGTGGAGCAATATATTTTCGCCAGTAATGATGGATGTGGTTGGAGCTCATTTCATCCTGCTCCTCTGGTGAGAGGGCTTCTGCTCCAAAAACCTGATTTGTTTCAAACGCAAACTCCTGCAAGGTTTTCTGGCAAAATCCATGTATGGTTAATATAGACGTCTCGTCCATCAACGCCAGCGCATCTTTCAGTAATAGTTGGGAAGCAGGGGCACCCTGTTGGTTGATGGATTCTGCCACAATATCCTGAATGGTTTCGTCCTCAATGGGAATCCCCTGCGCAGATTGATAGGCAAGGGCGATGAATTCCCGAATGCGGGTTTCCAATTCGGCTACGGCCGCTTTGGTAAAGGTTACCATCAGGATTTCCTGAATGGGCAACTTTTTTTCAAGTATCAGCCGAAGCACAAGTATAGCAATCGAATAGGTTTTACCTGTTCCTGCACCGGCTTCAATCACATTGCTTTTTTCAAGCGCCACTTCAGTTACTACTAATGTTTCCATATATCTGCTTCTAAGGAAGTTTAGGTAAAAAATTTTGTGTTGATGCGGTTCAAAAATGGATATACATAATCTACATGCTCCTTAACTTCATCATAATATTCCCCGGAAAAATATCCCGCTTGCTTTGCGAGCGCTTTATATTTATCTCTGCTTCCCTTTACTTCATCGGCCAGCTGAATTACGTAATCGTCTACGCCATTTTTGAAATAGAGCATTACATTCGGTTTTTCCCATTCGGGGAAAAACAAGAAGGGCCGTTCTGACAAAAGCAAGAACTTATCGAGAAAAAACAGCAGAAAGGCTCTGGCATCCTCTACTGAAAGTTCGTTGGCTTCACAGGTTACCCACTCTCCTTTTTGCTTGAAAAAATGAAAATCAATTGGAAGGTCTTGTGCCCGCAAGCAACAGTAGTTGATAAAGGCAGGAAAAAAATCTTTTTTTAACTTACTACTCGTTTGCATGCCAATCAACTGGTTCCCGTAAACCCCTTCTACTATTCCTGAAAGGGTGGCTACCCCAAAGTCGAGGGTTACTTCAATATTTCTGGCGGGCTGTCCTCCTGTGATTTTTTCTCTGCTTTCGTATAATTCCCGAACTTCTTCAGCCAACTGTTGGTACAAAAATTTTCCCCGATTACTCAAGGGCAGTTTGCCTTGTAACAACCACTCTTGATAGAAATTATCATAAGTAGCCGGCGGAAACTGCAACAGGTGTGCTGTAAGATTGGCCTTTTCAAACTTGCCTATTTCAAAAGATTCTATATCACTCAGTAAGATATCGTCTGTATACGCGGTTATCCGCCAGTTTTTTTGCAGATACCAGGTGATGGGACTTTTGCCAAATTTTGTGAGCGACGACAACTCGATCAGTGGATTATTTACTGTATTGGCTGCTACCGAAGCCATGGTTTTTTTCACTAGGGGCGATTGCGGACCAGATGATAGATAGGAAGTAAGTCCATCCGCTGCACCAGATCCATATCGACTGCTGAAATTGTGTAAAGGATGCAATACAATTAGCTTTTTTCTTAGCTGGTAGTCCGGCTGCGGCAAACCCTCCAGGATATAATTAATTAATTCATCTACCAATGCAGACGGAGGAATGGGGCGGTTATCTTTTACGTCCTGGCCCTGATAGCTGATGAGTATATGCTCCTTGGCAGAAAGAAGGGTTTCGAGCAATAAATGTTTGTCGTTATTGCGAATATTCCTATCACCCTTTCCCGGATTATTTTTCTGCAAATCAAAATGTGGGCGCGTATCTTTTCTAGGAAACTCATTATAGTTCATACCCAAAAGGGCAACCACTTTATGCGGAATACTTCGCATGGGGATGAGCGAACAAAACAATACACCGCCTCTGCCAAAATTTTGCTGGCGGGTTTCTGATTGCAGTGTGGCGTTAAATTGGTAGGCAAATACTTCAAAAGGTACCGGGTCGGCAATATCTGCAGCTTGCTGGTTGTATTTGTCTAAATAGGCAATCAACTCGTGGTAGTCGCCGGCATCCTGGTCATCGTTTATAAACAGCATATCTGCGATTAGTTCCCGCACATAGTTTATCCATTCACCAATACTACGGGTGCTTTTTCTTTGTTCGATATGATGCAGCAGCTTCGAAGCAAACTGATGAAATCTCACCAGCTCAAAGATGGTATCTCCTTCTACTATATCAATGGGTATAAGGGTGTCTCCTGAAGGAGCGTTGTAAATGGAGCTCCCGCTGATGCACCATCCCAGTGCCATGCGTTGTAATCCGTATTCCCAACTTACCAGTCGGGTATCATTTTCAATTTCGCCAGCGGTGCCACAGCGGATATTGGCTGCTTGCATAGCAGAACGAATCAGATCGGATTGGGTGATACCAAAGCGTTGACTAATATTTTTCGACTCTACTAGTTCCATTACCATTTCGGCTTTCATATTGTCGCTGTTTAGTTCTAGCAAGCGTTGTAAGTCACTAAACAGGGAAGCCCCTTCGGTAATTTTTTGGTCGGAAAGCGTATAGGGAAAATCATAAGGCGCCTCATCGAAAACGGCGCGGATATAAGGGGCATAGTCGTCCATATTAGAACAGAGCACCAAAATGTCTTTAGGTGCCAGTTCTCCAGGCCGGGCATTTACTATTTTCACCAGTTCATTATACAGTACTTCTACTTCTCTGGCTTTTGTATAACAGCTATTAAAAACTACCGACCCATCGTGGAGATTTTCGAGTGAAATGGGTTGTCGGAAAATTCCATGCGCATTTTCAAAAATGTCTTTTTGTATTTTATGCAGCAAGCTGGTAGGGTTATCCGGTGGCGGAACAATCCAGTGATCATACACTTCATTCATCAATTCTTCATTCTGATATAGCAGTGCAAAACTTTCTTTGATTACCGTTCCCCATCCCGTTAACAAACTGTTGCCCGGCAGGTTAAAACCTTCTTCAGGCTGGCGCAATTTATTTTTTTGCCGTTTTTTAATCAGACTTTTTTCGGTTTCATCTTCTAACCAGTAATACGATGGGGCCGGATTCATCAGATAAAAATGCAAGGGAATATAGGCTGCCAGTAATTGAAACAGTTCGAGGTGTAGTGGGGTAATAACGGCAATGCCAAAAAAATGCAGTCCTGCAATTCGGTTATTAAGCTGCGCCTCTTGTGCCGGATTTTTCAGGGCTTCTTTCAGTCTATTTACCACACTGGGTTTGTCGGAAACCCTTCCCTGATAAGCTTGTTGTAATCTTTTCCATAAGTACCATTGAAAGTTTGCGGGTGATTGGGAAGATTGGTTCCAGTCATTAATCAATCCAGGCCGGTAGATCTGGTATTGGTCAAACAGGTCGGCCATTTGATCTGCCAGAGCAATTTGCCGAATGGGGTGATTGTGGTAATAGGCGGCCACATCAGGAAATCTTTGCCGAAATGCCGGCTCACTCAGTTCTTTCCAAATTTTCCAACGAATTTTATCGGAGGTAATAACGGGGCCTGGTTTTTCGGAGAGCCATTCGTGTAGCAGGGCGATGATATCGTTAGGACTATGAAATGCCACATGAGCGCTGATGCCCAGCTGTTGTGCAATTTGTTCGGTAAGCCATTTATTCATTCCCTCGGTTTGGGTAATGATGTGCTGTTGCTGAAATACATCACAGGTTTCTTGTTGCAGATTCTGCGACAGCTGTGCAGCAAGTTTTTCGATGGAGTTGGATATATACAGGTGATTGGGCATGCAGTAATATTTTATAGTTCGTCCATTCGGTGTGTAATGCCCGATGCTCTTTGCACGCTGCCGGCAGCCGTTGCTTTTAATACAAGTTCCGACGACATGATAATGGCTTGTTGTTTTGCACGGGTAACAGCGGTGTACAACAATTCGCGGGTGAGAATGGGAATGTCTGGATGGTTGGGCATACGAATCAACACGCGGTTATATTCTGAGCCCTGACTTTTATGAATGGTCATGGCGAAAACGGTTTCTGCATGTTGAATATACTGAACACTAATGCCGCGCACTTGGCCATTTCCTGCATCCAGCCAAAGCTTTTTTGCTCCCTCAATGGTTCGCACAATGCCAACGTCTCCGTTTACGAGTTCCAGCTCTTTATTGTTACGGGTGATGATGATTGGACGATTTTCATAAAAAGGCGTATCCGGTTGGAGACAATTATTTTTTTTGAGGCGACTTTCTGCTAGCTGGTTGCATTCTGCTAAACCGCCTTTTCCTTCGCGCACGGCGCACAAGATGCGTTGTTGTTGAAATAGTTGAAGTGCTTGATAGATATCCGGCTCGCGGATATAGGCTTCGTAACCGTCGATAAAGGTATTTAAGTCACTATCTGAATCTGGAGAAGTAATGGAAACCTCGCCGCCATTGTTGTTTAGTAAAAACTCATCTAAAATAGTTGTTCGGTTATGTAGTATAGCATCACTCAATCTGCCTATGCCACTTAAACTGCTAAAGCGGTGACTGTATTGTAATTCGATAATATGTTCGGCCAGAGGATGTGGGGTGTTGTTGGCGGAGATTGGCAATGAGCGACCAGGTGTTGCGATAAAACGATTGATAAAGTTTTGTGTATCGGATGAAAATGTATTGATAGCGGCAGTTTGGCTGCAGAGGTCGCCAAAAAGGCTGCCGGCTTCTACAGAGGCCAGCTGGTTTTTATCGCCTAGCAGTAGTATTCGGGTTGATGAGCCGATGGCCGACAATAGTTTGGCAAACAGGGCCACATCAATCATTGAGCATTCGTCTACAATTACTAGGTCGTAGGGCAAAGGATTGTTTTCGTTATGCCGGAAGTAGATATCGTCCTGTTTAGCTCCCAGTAGCCGGTGCAGGGTAACCGGTTGAAGTTGTTGAAGTTTATTGCGAATAGGATCGGGTAGCGGAAGGGTAGTTGATTGTAACGAGTCGGCCATTCGCGTGGCGGCTTTGCCGGTAGGGGCCGCCAATGCAATTCTACAGTTTGGTTGCAGTGTATATTGTAACCAAAGAATTTTTGCAACGGTGGTGGTTTTGCCGGTACCGGGTCCGCCAGTTAGGATGGTAAAATGTTGCAGGCAGGCCATTATTACGGCAGCCAGCGACCAGTCGGCACAAAGCTCCGGAGGCAGGTTTTGTAGTGGGTAGTCGGCTTCCAGGGACGAGATCAAATTTAGATGTTGCAGCAGGGCATCCATTTTAGCGGAACGAGTAGCGATTTCGGCATTGAGTAGCCGGTGAATATGGCCTATGATGGCACTTTCGTATTGGAAGTAGCGATGCAGGTATAAGCGATTGCGGTGTAGGATAAAGGGCGCAATATCTCCGGCATTTCCTATCCATTGAGGGCGATTGGTTAATTGTTGGGTGGTAGGATACGCTCCCGCAGGGCTGCCGTTTGCTAATTGTGGATCGGAATCCAGGGAAATACAGATATGCCCTTCCTGCAAACGCTTGGCGAGTAACCAGGCATGGGGCTGCACCAGTGGTTCTGGAAATGCCAGGGCAAATTGAAGAAATACATCGGAATGGGTAGCCATGCAATAAGGTTATACAATGAAATTACAGAACCCCAGTGGATATTAGTTAACCAGCGGGACTGCAAGTTCCATTTGCTGGTTGTAATCTATTTACAGTGTCGGATCAATTTCTGTTAAATCCGTCAAAAAATCGATAGTGCTGGATAATGCAATCGAGTTCTGAAATTGGATTTAAGGCTTCTTTAGCATCGCTTAGTTGAACAAATTTATAATTTACAACCAATGTATTATTCGGGATAGTCCCTCTAAGAGGTTAATAGTCAACAGCTTATATTCTAGAATCTACAGTAGGCTGCTTTTGCACTACTTTAAGACTCTCTTCTATATAATTTATTGTAATAGTATTCGTTAAAACTAATTCAGGGTTTCAATGTTAACAACTGCGAAATCAGTATTTCGGACTTGGTTGTGAACCTTTATCCATTTTCTTGGAGCCAGTGTGCCTTATCTGCTGAAAAGTAGTACGGCATTATGGTTAGTCCGAAATAGGTGGTAGTTCCCCCGCTATCACAATATGAAGTGCGGTATTTATCTGGCAACCAAGGTGTAATCAAGACCGTCCAGTTTTTTAATGTAACAACCAATGTATAAGATTTCAGTTGTATCTCAATTGGTGCTGATTTTGATGGCTTTAGGGAAACGCAGATTGTAAGAAGGACTTATTTCAGCATCAAACTGAAAAGTAAAGTAAAAACGTGTTATATGGATTCGTGGTTACTATTGCAAACACATTCTGTTATTGCTTTCATCATTGTGGTAACACAAGTTGCGATGATATGGTTTTTGTTTAAAGGCAGGGGGGAGGTTTCCGTTCGTTTTTGGCTGCTGATAAATTATTTTACTTCTGCGGCCTGGTACATTGACCAAATGTTTCGGTTTAGTTTATATGAAAACACCGAAGGTTCGTGGTTGTATAAATTTGAAACCGGAATTATTTATCCGTGCATGCTTATTTTGCAAATGCTGGCGGGGTTCCATATTTTTTATTTGTTTATTCATTCCCAGTTTGAAAAAGAGCGTAAGTGGGTTACAAGGCTTTTTATTCCATTTTCGGTATTCCTTTTTGGCTTGTTTTTCTGGAATGAGTATTATAATAACAGTAATATTGAAGTTTTTCAGGGAGCCTCTTTTATTTGGGGGTTAATCAGCTATTTATTGAATATCAGTATCTCCATTCGAAAGTTGCTGATTTTTAGGCATACGGATAGGAATGCTTTTTATGCTCACGTATGGTTAACCGCTGCAAGTTCATATTATATCATACTTTCAATCACTTGTTTAATTTTTGGTTTGTATACACCCTTTGGGT
>Ga0208364_1000330_pt1 | contig 11190 bp, 9 predicted proteins | sample LakMenEpi08Jun12_FD_150680 | JGI IMG/M metagenome (GOLD analysis project Ga0208364, IMG submission 150680) | Freshwater microbial communities from Lake Mendota, WI - 08JUN2012 deep hole epilimnion (SPAdes) | ecosystem: Environmental > Aquatic > Freshwater > Lake > Epilimnion/Euphotic zone ...
TGAATCCCAGAGATTCTGTAATTGCACATTTTCATTTTCTGAATGCTGGTTGTTGTCGTGATTAACAAGGCATAGGTTAATCACTTTTGCGTTCAGATGTTGCTCAAAAAGATAGAGTGGCAAACTTCCCCCCGATGTGGGTTCTAATATGAGTTGCTTGTTGGTAGCTGATTTTACTGCCCGAATAACTTTTTGTGAAATCGGTAGATCCAAAGGTGTTCGCTGTGCATTATATCCACCTTTAATCATTATTAATTTTGCAATTTTTGGATACCGCAAACGCTCTTCCTCAGTTGGGTTTCGGTCTAATAAATAAAAGCCCTGTTCAATTATATGCTTCCGTAGCAGCTCAACCTGCTTCAAATAGTCGGTGCCAAGCACCTGTCGCAAATCAAGCGTGGCTATAGCTTCTGTTGTGATAACATTGCTTGCGCGGCTTTCAACATCTGCACATTTGATTCCATTGATGTTTAGCGAGGGCCATTCAAATGTTTCAAAAAGTGTTTTTCCGCCACCCTCCGGTTTATTAATCCCCAATTCCTTTTTCATTTGCATATCAACCGAAGGAATTGCATTAAAGGCATTCTTTTCTGATGCCGTAAATGGAATCACATCATCATAGTATCCTTTTATTTTTACCATACCCTCCTCATCCTTCATGCTTGCAAGTAATTTACTCATTAGTAAACAAGGATTAGGTGCCCAATTGCCATAATGGCCACTGTGCAATGGGCGTTTAGGGCCATACACTGTTAGATCTACATTTACATCACCTCTTACACCAAAATCAATCATTGGTAAACCAGATTGGTGAACTGGTCCATCCCCAATTAACCACAAATCAGCCTTTAGTAAATTTTTATGTTTATCAAGGATTTCTCCCAAATGCAATGAGCCAATCTCTTCCTCCCCTTCAAAGAAAAATTTAATATTATTTGTTAGCTTAATTCCGCTCTTAACCAAAGCGTCGTATGCATTGATGATGGTCATCACGCCAGCTTTATCATCAGAGCTGCTTCGGCAAGAGATTCTCCAGGTTGGATCAAAGGGTTTTCCTGTAGCCGGAAATTTTATTACTTTTCCATCCTGTTCAATGGATTTGTCTAACAAAACTGGTTGATAGGGTTTTATTGCGGGATGCCATTTTTCAGGGCTTACAGGTTGCCCATCATAATGCGCATAAAAAATAATAGTTTGGGTAGCACCGGGTACCATTACTTCACCATATACCGCTTTTGGATACCCCCTGGTATTCGATTCGAGCAACTGTGTTCGAATGCCCCGCTTCTTCAACATAGATTCTATGAAAAATGCATTTTTATCTATGTTTACTTTATCTAATGCATAGTTTGGCAGCGACAACAAACTAAAATATTCTTTTAGCATATCGCCTTCATGCAATGCACAGTATTGTTTCACTTTCTCAATAGCTGTTTGTGCTTCAACAATTTGGCAACTAAAAAAAAGAATAGCAATAAAAAAATACTTCATTGATTTATTGGTTAATTAGGTTACTACTAAATCGTAATATAGAATTTAGTTTATAGCGCTTTTAATTTATTTTGAAAATAAGATGACTGCGGATAGTATTTCAAAGCCATTTTTAATACCTTTTTGGCTTTTTCCGGATCGGGATATCTGTCAGGAGAGGTGAGATAATGCACTACAATCTCAAAAATATATTCAGGCGGATTCATTTTTAAGCCAATTGTTGACTCAATATCTTTAAAATGAGATTCAATTAAATCCGGGTCTTTCATATATTCATAATGGCTTTTGTGGTATCCATTAAAAATAAACAGTAGCCCATTATACCAGCTTAGCATAGGAATAGAAGAGTGATCCGTGTTGGGAATATAGTCAACTTTGTATTGTAGGTTCTTTAAAGAAGCATTTGCCATGGCCTTGCCAATATCAAAAATTGCATTGGCATGAAATTGGAGTGCGCCTCCGTAATTATTCGAATCGATTACACTCACATAATATTTTCTCATTTTGTCCATAGGCATTTTTTGGAGTAGTTCAGGTGCCTCATTAACATATTTAGCGCCGTCCCACCACAAACTTGGATCTATTGAAATAGTTGCATTAAATACAGTTGGATGTTTCAAAAAAGTATACGTTGCAGTTAAGCCCCCGAGTGAATGTCCAACATATATACGATAGGGGTTGGTTCTATAATTTTTTTCAATGTAACTAAATACTTCTTCCTGCATGAATCGTAAAAATCTTTCGCCTCCTCCGCTTTCTTTCATCATGAGTTTTTGTTCAGGTGTTTTTGCTTCTTCTCCATTCGGTTGTTTTGTAGATGCATTGGGAGTAAGATCGCGAAATCGTTTTTCAGTATCCACTCCAACAATGATCATTTCTGGAATTTGATAATTTACATGATCTTTTTCGCTCATAAAACTTACTACTCCCGTAATAGGGAAAAATGCAGTTTTGCCATCTAATACATACATAACCGGATACGTTTGGGTAGTGCTTGTTTCTTCATTATACGAAGCAGGAACTCTAATCCAGATAGTTCTATCCTCAGCCATGATGGGCGAATGAAAATCAATGCGAACTCCATTTTCTATAGGCGCTAATTTATAAGGCTGAGCCGCCGACAGGATTGGCAAAAAAAATAAAGTGAAAATCAACTTTTGCATACTAAAATAGCATTTAAATGGAAAACGATTTGTTGATACATTTAATAGGTAAATAGGTTGGTTACCGGTAAACTATTGATCCAACTTATCGATAGCCATTTCGAATTGCTGCAATATTTGCCAAGCAGCTCGGCCAGCCGTTCCGTTACTCAATGATATCAACGTATAACCCTTTTGTAAATCTCGTATCATATTATTTTTAAACCCATTCCAACTACCCGAATGGGATACTTTCTTTCCTGGTTCATTAATAATCCAGCCCAAACCATACACCATTTTAGGAGTTTCTTGAACAATAAAAGGCGTATAAGCTTCTTGTAGTATTTCTGCTGAAAGCAATTTCCCGTTTCTCAATGCTTGATCCCACTTTAGAAGATCGCCTACGGTTGAATAAATATTTCCATCGCCCACCACATCATCTAGGGATGTAAGATCAAATAAATGCCATTTACTCTGTTCGTATTTCATGCCATACACCCTGCTTTTTGGCGAAATTATCATGCTTACTGTTTGTACATACGTATCAGTAAGCCCCAATGGTTTGGTTATTTTATTCTTCAATAATTGTGAATACGACATACCACTGATGGATTCCAATACTAGCGCTAGCATGGCATATCCTGTGTTACAATAGTTGAACTTTTCACCAGGAACCGATATCAGGGCTGGCTTGTGCTGAGCGAGTAGGCGTAGCAAGGTGTTGTTTCCAATTGTATCTTTTATTCCCAGGGTATCATGTATCCAATCAAAATATTCAATCATACCATGTGTTTGTGTAAGCAAGTGCCTAATGGTAATTTGTTTATAGGGAAATGTAGTAACATATTTACTAACAGAATCATCCAATTGTAATCTACCTTCCTGCACAAACATCAATACCATTGAAGAGGTAAAGGTTTTTGAAATGGAGGCAAGATTGAAGGCAGCATTGGCTGTAAGCTTTTTAGTGGCAGAGCTGTCGGTAAAGCCAATGGTTTTTTCATACAGCTTCTTGCCATTTTTTGCCAAGAGAATATTGCCATTGAATGCATTGATTTTATTAAGACTATCAATTGATTTATCAAATTTTTCAATTAATGCCTGTAATGATTGAGCATGCGTTGGCGACGGCAAAACTACTGAAATCGCAATGCAGAAAAATACTTTGAAAATTTTATTTAACATAGGCACTTAAATATAATATAAAAATTTATTCTCAGCAAGCTTTATAGATTAGATATGACACAAAAGTTAAAATTTCTTCGAAAACTCATCAAAATCTTTCTTTCCACCTGATATTCAAAGCAGGTTCAAAAATTCGTAGTTCCTTAACCTTAAATCCAGGTTATCTATACCTCAAATAATTTGATAGTTCAATATTTTATTTGTTAATCATATTGGAAAAGAGTGTATGCATAGATTTTTTAGGTGCAGCTAGATTCTCCTGAATTATATTAATTTTGAAATCAATTTTTAATTTGAAACCCAAAGCCGCCCATATAATTCTGATTTGTTTTCTTTTTGGTTCATTAGATAGTATTGGACAAAAAGATTCATCAAAAAAATTAACAGTTTCCGGATATGCCGAACTTTATTATAGTTACGATTTTTCAAAACCCATTAATTTTGAAAAGCCTGATTATAATTATAATTATAAAAAACATAACCAGTTGAATATAAACCTGGCTTATGTGAAAGCAAGTTATCAAACTAATCGATTTAGGTCGAATCTTGCAATCATGGCAGGCAATTATGCAACCTATAATTTAAGCAACGAACCCAATTGGGCTAGGCCAATTTTTGAGGCCAATGTTGGCTATAAAATTTTTAGGCAACATAATCTTTGGGTAGATGCGGGAATAATGCCATCTCACTTAGGTTTTGAAAGTGCTGTTGGGGGTGATTGCTGGACCTTAACCAGGAGTATTTTAGCCGAAAATTCACCTTATTTCGAAACAGGCGTTAGAGTAAGTTATAGTAATAAGAAAGAAAATGTATTGGTAGCTTTTTATGTATTAAATGGGTGGCAGAAAATAGCTCTTTCAAAATTTGATACCAAGCCAAGTTTTGGCATACAAGTAAGTTATAAGCCTAACAATACGATTACTGTAAACTATAGTAATTTTATAGGATCTGCAAAACCGGATAGTTTACAGGCGTTCAGAATATTTCATAACCTATATGCAATCTATGATGTTTCCCCAAAAATTTCATTTATTGTTGGATTGGATGTGGGCACAGAAAAAAGAATTGGAAACAAGCTAGCTGTTTGGTATACCCCTGTTTTTATTTCTAGGATTAATTTACATCGGAAACATAGGGTAGCAGGGAGACTTGAATTTTATAACGATCCCAAACAGGCTGTCATTCAAACAGGAACAGCTAATGGCTACCAAACATGGGGAGCATCTGCCAATTACGATTATCAAATTACTCCAAAACTACTCTTTAGGGCAGAAGTGAAAACCTATCAATCTAAAGATGCGATTTTTAAATATGAGCAACCCAGTCGCATTAGCAATACAGCTACAGTCGCCATGGTAGTTAGATTGTAAACACTATTATAAATGTATATTCGCCACATTTCACTTAACGGATTATATTTGGTTGATCATTCCTTTATCCCATTTAAGTAGCCATCTGAGATTAATTGCTGTTCACATGAAATTACAATTGCTTTTTGCCGAATAAAGATTAAATTGAAATTCAATTCCAACCAATTGATTCAAAAATCTACCATTCAGCTATTGCGAATTCCCTTTGGGTTTTTTCTAATGCCCGTATATTGGTTTGCCCTCAGTGTAACTAGCCACATCGATTATTCGAGGGCCATATTAATTTTTATACTTTTGCATGCAATGCTTTACCCGGCCAGCAATGGGTATAACAGCTATAACGACAGAGATACTGAAAGTATTGGCGGTGTTGCCAATCCACTGCCACCTACCAAGCAATTATATTACATTACCCTGGCTTTGGATTTGATAGGATTTATATTTTCTTTTTTAGTCAGCAATGTATTTGCGGGATGCTTTCTTTTTTTTATTATCTCCTCAAGGTTATATAGCTGGAGAGGGTTGCGGCTGAAGCAATATCCTATTCTCGGATATTTATTAGTTATCATTAATCAAGGCACCTTGGTTTTTTTTGCTATTGCACACGGAGTTAGTAGTAACCTTACATTGGAAGTGCCATCTTTATTATTACTCGCCGCAGGGTTATTAATCGGAGGATTTTATCCCATTACCCAAATTTACCAACACGATCAAGACAGAAATGACGGTATTACCACTATTTCAATTCTACTTGGTAAAAGAGGTACATTTATTTTTTGTGGCATCCTCTATTTACTAGCATTTATATGTCTGTTCTTATATTTTCAATCGAAGATGATGTTGCCTAATTTTTGGGTTATTCAACTATTTTTCATTCCAGTGGTTTTAAATTTTTTGCATTGGATGTTAGCAGTATGGAAAAATCCAGCAAAAGCTGATTTTAAAAACACTATGCGGATGGTTTGGATTGCCAGTACTTTTACCAATTTGGCATTTATCACTTTATTAATAATGAACCATTTTGGCTGATATAATATCTATAGCAACCTCAAGTCCAGCTTATGCTCATAAGCAAGAAGATATTTTGCAATACATGCAAAAAGCCTATCAGTTAAACGCAGAAGAAAAAAGGAAATTAGCATTTTTGTATCATCATAGTGGAATAGAAACTAGGCACTCTGTAATTCCTGATTATGGCAACAATGTAACAGACTCTAATTTTTTGCCTGGAAACGATTATGATCCTTTCCCGTCTATTGATCAAAGAATGGAATTGTATAAAAGTAAGGCATGCGCTATCTCTATAGAGGCAATAAAGAAATGTATCAACACGCACATTACTGCAGCGCAAATTACACATCTAATTAGTATCAGTTGTACCGGCATGAGTGCCCCCGGATTAGATTTAGAAATCATGGAACAAATGGGGTTGTCTCCAACGATTTTTAGAACTTCTATCAACTTTATGGGTTGTTATGCAGCCATACATGGAATGAAATTAGCTAAATTTATTTGTGATAGTGAACCAGATGCAAAAGTGGTAATGGTTGCAACTGAATTATGTACTTTACATTTTCAGAAAGAATATACGCTCGAAAATGCATCCAGTAGTCTTTTATTTGCCGATGGCGCAGCAGCAGTTTTGATTAGTAATGTTATTACTAGCCCAAAAGCAGTACAAATCGAAAGCTTTCATTCGCAAGTAGCATTTGAAGGCAAAAAAGATATGGCCTGGGAGATAAGTAGCAAGGGGTTTTTAATGACTTTGAGCAGTTATATTCCACAACTCATCCAACAAGATATCGAGATGCTTATCTCTGGAGCACTTCAAAAACAAGGGTTAACCCATCAAGAAATTCCTTTTTGGAGTATCCATCCGGGTGGTAAAAAAATTGTGGATGTAATTGAACAAAAGCTGTCTTTAACCCCTTCACAAACCTATTTTGCCAGAAAAATTTTAGCCGAAAATGGAAACATGTCGTCCCCGACTATCCTTTTTGTATTAAAGGAAATCATGGATTCATCCATTAAAGCAGGAGAGAAAATCTTTGGGATTGCTTTTGGCCCTGGGCTTACTATGGAAACATTTTTGTGTAGGAAAAAATAACTGTATAGGAATGCGTTTAAATACAAGGTCTTACCAAAAGGAATTACTCGACGGTGACTCTATTCCTTTTCCGGCAATCGTACAAAATTTGCGTGAACTCAATACCATTAATACGCTACTTGGGGGACATGCTATTACAGTAATGGGGTTTAAGCAATTAGTAAAAGACAAAAAGGAAATTACTGTTTGCGAAATTGGTTGTGGGGGCGGAGATAATTTGGTGGCCATTGTAAAGTACTGTAAAGAGAACAAAATCAAGATTAATTGTATAGGAATTGATTATAATGCTGATTGTATTGCGTTTGCCAAGCAAAATGTGTATCTGAAAGAAAATACCGAATTCATTTGTAGCGACTATGCAAAAGTTATTGTTGAAAGCAATACAGATATTATTTTTTCAAGTTTATTTTGCCATCATTTTACAGATGAGGAATTGGTAAATCAACTCAAGTGGATGGAGGCTCATGCTCGATTAGGATTTTTTATCAATGATTTACAACGTCATTGGTTAGCTTACTATTTGATACAAATACTTACACAGATATTTTCCAAGTCGTATCTTGTAAAAAATGATGCCCCTTTAAGTGTAGCTAGAGGGTTCAGAAAATGGGAATGGCAATCACTTTTTTCTAAAGCCGCACTTCTAAACTGCCGTATTAGCTGGAAATGGGCATTTAGATATTTAATCGTTTATGAACCGGTTGCATAATGAATAATGAATTTGACATTGCAATAATTGGAGGTGGCTTAGCAGGATTAAGTCTTTCTATTCAATGTGCTAACGCAGGATATAGAACCCTATTATTTGAAAAGGAAACGTATCCCTTTCACAAAGTTTGTGGCGAATACATTAGCAATGAATCATTTCCTTTTTTAGAAAAACTTGGTGTACCACTCACATTTTGGGGGCTTCCCAGTATTAACAACTTAAACATTTCTGCCCCCAATGGAAACTCCTATCAATTTGCTTTACCACTTGGCGGATTTGGTGTTAGTCGCTTTAAACTCGACGAATGCCTGTATCAATTAGCTTTAACTAAAGGAGTTACTGTGCTTGCAAGTACCAAAGTACAGGATATTAATTTTACATTAAATAGGTTTGAAATTATAACTGATACAGGTAGCTACCAAAGTAATGTTGCTGCCGGAAGTTTTGGCAAACGAAGTAATCTTGATATTCATTTGTCACGACCTTTTGCAAAGGCAAAGCCCAATGCTTTAAATAATTTTATCGGAGTTAAGTACCATATTCGATATCCACATCCAACCAATCAGATTGCATTACACAACTTCGAAAATGGATATTGTGGTATTTCAGAAATTGAAAATGGGGAATGTTGTTTATGTTATTTAACCACTGCAGAAAATCTTAAAAAATCGGGTAATAATATCCGTGCAATGGAAGAGCAAATTTTATCAAAAAATCCTTTTTTGCAAGATATTTTTAATAATGCTGAATTTATTTACCAAAAACCTCTTACTATATCACAAATAAGTTTTCAAAAAAAATCGCAAATAGAAAATCATATGTTGTGTATAGGTGATGCTGCTGGGATGATTACGCCACTCTGTGGAAATGGAATGAGCATTGCCTTGCATGGAAGCAAAATTGCCTTTCAAAATATTGATTATTATTTTAAGAATAAACAAAATCGAGTAGTGTTAGAATCAGAATTTGAAAAGCAATGGAAACAACAATTTGCGAGTAGAATTTTTGTTGGAAGAACTATACAACGCTTTTTTGGTAATGATCGTGTTACCAATTTGTTTTTAAAAATCATGCAATATTTTCCAATGCTCTCAAAAAAATTGATCAAGGCTACCCATGGCAATCCTTTCTAGTAACCTTTTGAACTCATTTACGAACTTGACATACAGAATATCAACTGAATACATTCTTCGAATATCATTTGTACATATAATTTTCAATTAATACTAATGCCTTTCTGGTTACTCATGAACAATTGATAACTATACTTGTTTAGTTTGTATATAGTTTGATTATGAGCAGAATTTTTTTAAAAGCTAATTGGGAAAACTTGATAATGGCTAATTATGCAATAGATCCTCTATTGTTGCAGCCCTATTTGCCAAATGGTGTTGAGCTTGATTTCTATCAAAATAAAACCTATGTTAGTCTTGTTGGTTTTATGTTCAAAAACACAAGTTTATTTGGCATACCCATCCCCTTTTTTGGCTCTTTTGAAGAAATCAACTTACGGTTTTATGTTAGAAAAGTCGATGGCCGAAAAATTAAAAAAGGGGTAGTTTTTATTAATGAAACCGTGCCTTATAAAATTGTCGCCCTTCTTGCCAACAAGTTATTTAAAGAGCATTATATATCTATTCCCACCAAAAGTTCGATTAATATTGGTGCAAATAAAAATATACAATATGATTGGAAATCAAAAGGTAAATGGAATTCTATTTCAGTCTATTCTGAAGCCAAAAAATATAAAATTGAAGCTTCAACTATTGAGGAATTTATATTCGAAAGATATTTTGGTTTTACTAAACTAGATGAAAGTCTTACACAGGAATATCAAATCAATCATCCAAATTGGATGACCAATAAAATAATCAGAGCCGAAGTGAAATGCGATTTTGAAAATATGTATGGAAAGCCTTTTGCTAGTTTAAATGATACCATTCCAGATTCGATTCTACTTGCTGAAGGCTCATCAATCTCGGTGAATTGGGAAAGGCAGCAATTTTAATAACAATTCAATTTCTTAGAAAAAATGCATGTGTTTCTAACTGCATTTTATTGATCGATAAGAATTTATTCGTATTTCCCCCGATTACGATTGCCACCCCCTGAAATCATTTTAAAGCCGCCCACCTTTTTCGTTCAATTTTGTAAATTGAATTTTAACGCTCTTATCGTTCACTTCCTTTTTTGTAAGTAATTAGGTTACAAATGATTTTCTCATTGGTTGATTTTTATGAAACACGAATTATGGAAAAAAGCGGTTTAAGATCAGAGTCATCGTCTCCATATATGGCTCTACACCAATATATTTTACATGCGTAAAAGGCCATGCCAGGTTTCGAAATTTTACAAGTTTTTATTCTAGTGAAGTAATTTGTATACAATTCTGGCACCTTTAATGTTAAAGTGACAAACTAGTGTCTCGTCCTGAAATAGCTATTCACTTATCTAAATCAGGTCAATGGAAAAAGACAAAAACCAATACCGGCTGTGTTTTTTTAGTAAAGACCCCTACAATAGCCGGACGGAGTCGGAAATGATCAAAACAATAACGAACCTTCCCCAGTTCATTCACAGCCACCTTAACATCCTGAAGGCGTACCACCCAAACCAGACATACATTGCAACCCTGAAGTGATTAAAATATATAGAAAATTTATTAACTTCAATTTCTGAAGCAAAGAAATAGTAACCAAAAAAACGACAATGTTAAAATCAATACTAATTACCGCTAATGCATTTGCTTTTTTCTTTTTGATAAGTTGCAGTAATAAGACTGAAACAAAAGCTTTTACAAGACAAGACATTTCGGTAGTGAAAGCTGAATTAACAGTAAAATCTAAGTTAGATGAAGCAAAGGAAATCTTTAAGACAATTTCGGAAATTAACAGTAATATTATTTGGGTAAACCATGCCCAATGCCGCAATTTCAGTTTGCAGCAATTAGAACAGTTTGAAACTAAACAAATGACTCGAAAAGAATTGGACTTAATTATAATGCCTCTACAAAGCCGTTTAGACTCATTAAGCTTCTTTTTAACTGCTGAGGAAAAAAATGAATTGAAGGCTTACAAACCGATTTTATTTGACGAAATAATTGACGCAGGTGTCTTAAATAAAATTCTAAATGTAGAGCCCCGATATTCATTACAGTAATCAGGGATAACCAATAACTACAGCCCG
>Ga0208364_1000331_pt1 | contig 11184 bp, 5 predicted proteins | sample LakMenEpi08Jun12_FD_150680 | JGI IMG/M metagenome (GOLD analysis project Ga0208364, IMG submission 150680) | Freshwater microbial communities from Lake Mendota, WI - 08JUN2012 deep hole epilimnion (SPAdes) | ecosystem: Environmental > Aquatic > Freshwater > Lake > Epilimnion/Euphotic zone ...
CACGCGCAATCCTTGGAATACAGCAACCGGCTCTTCCGGATCTTCTGCGGGCTCGGCTTCTGCCACTGCAGCGGGGTTGGTGCCCTTTGCTATTGGAACAGAAACCTGGGGCTCAATCATCTCTCCGGCATCTACTTGCGGACTAAGCGGCTTGCGTCCTACATTCGGAAGTATCAGCAGAAGCGGAGGAATGACCTTGAGTTGGAGTCTGGATAAAGTAGGTCCGATTTGTCGCAGCGCAGCGGATGCTGCGATTGTGTTTGCTGCCATCCATGGAACCGATGGCGCAGATGCGAGTGCGATTCACACTCGGTTTAATTATCAGCCGAACAGCGATGGTAGGGGGTTGAAGATTGCCTATGCCAAAAATTATTTTGATCGCATCACCGACACTTCCCGTAGCGAATGGAAAGTGCTGCAAGCATTTAGAGAAGCGGGTTGTAATTTAATACCGGTAGACTTTCCGGACACCTCGGCCTATCCGTTTAATATCATGGACGTGGTAATCAGCGCAGAAGCTGCCGCCGCCTTTGATGATTTTACTCGTAACAATATAGACGACGAAATGACGCGGCAGGGAAAATTTGATTGGCCCAACTCCTTTCGGGTTTCTCGCATGATGACGGCCGTAGAATATATCAACGCCAATCGCCATCGTTATTTGCTGATGAAAAAAATGAACGAATTGATGAGCACGGTAGACGTGATAATTTGTCCTACCCGCGGAAGTGGCAACCAAGGTGCCATCACCAATTTAACAGGCCATCCTGCAATTTGTGTACCTACTGGATTCGATAATCGGAATCGGCTGCCAACAAGCATCACCTTTATTGGTGGGTTGTATGAAGAAGGAAAGTTATTAGCGGCAGCAGAGTGGTATCAGCGGCTTTCGGAATGGCATCTGCAACATCCGGATTGGGTAAAAGAATAATTTAATCGAATAAAACAGCACCCATGAATAAATGCTTTGTAACTATCGCTGCTAGTTTGCTTTTTCCCTTTGGTTGGGCGACCGCACAAATAAGTGGATTTAAGGCTGCCAGCGCGCAAACCCAGCAGCAGCTAGAAAAAAAATTCGACCAGCAACTAAGCGCGGAGCGAATTGAAGCGAACATCAAAGAATATTCTGCTATTCCGCACCACTTAGGCTCGCCGGGTGGAAAGGCAGTGGTGCAAAGTCTGGAAAAAAAATTCAAAGAGTGGGGATGGGATACAAAGATCGAAACCTATCAAGTGTTGTTTCCTACGCCCATTGTTCGGGAATTGGAAATGACTGGCCCGCTTTATTTTAAGGCGGGATTAAAAGAGCCAGCACTGAATGAAGATGGCACGTCCAATCAAGAAGGGCAGCTTCCAACGTACAATGCCTGGAGTGCTGATGGCGATGTAACTGCAGAGCTGGTGTTTGTGAATTATGGATTACCCGAAGACTACGAAAAGCTGAACCAGATGGGGGTTAGTGTAAAGGGAAAAATTGTGATTGCAAAATATGGCCGCAGCTGGAGAGGCATCAAACCAAAAGTGGCACAGGAGCATGGAGCAGTAGGCTGTTTAATTTACTCCGATCCGAAAGACGATGGATATTATCAGGGCGAAGTGTATCCGAAGGGCGCCTTTAAAAATGAGTATGGCGTGCAACGTGGTTCTATCATGGACATGGTGATTTATCCCGGCGACCCACTCACCCCAAATATTGGGGCTACTGAAAATGCGCCTCGACTGGATCGCTTATCTGCGCCGAATCTTTTGAAGATACCGGTATTGCCAATTAGTTATAAAGATGCGGCGCCATTATTGAAGCAGTTGGGCGGAAGGGTAGCCCCAGAGAGTTGGCGGGGAGCCCTGCCTTTCACTTATCATGTTGGCCCCGGCAGCGCGCGCGTGCACTTGAAAGTAAAATTCAGTTGGGACAGAAAGCCCGCGCATAATGTAATCGCCAAAATACCCGGAACGGTATATCCCGATCAGTGGATTATTCGTGGCAATCACCACGATGCTTGGGTAAACGGGGCAGCCGACCCAGTAAGCGGACTAAGCTCCATGATGGAAGAGGCCCGTGCAATTGGCCAACTGGTAAAGAGCGGCTGGAAACCCGCAAGAACATTGGTGTATTGCGCATGGGATGGAGAAGAGCCCGGATTGATTGGTTCAACCGAGTGGCTGGAAGATCATGAAAAAGAGTTGCGGCAAAAAACCGTGGCCTATATCAATACCGACGGTAACGGTAGGGGATTTTTATCGGCCGAAGGTTCTCATGCCCTGGAAAATTTAATCAGCGAAATCAGCAAAGAGGTGAAGGATCCTAAAACCAACGTGTCCGTTTTTGAAAGAGCGCAGGCAAAAAAAGCCATCAGTGCCACCGATGCGAAAGAAAAGAGCGAAGCTGTAAACGCAACCGTTTTTGAATTGGGTGCGATGGGTTCGGGGTCTGATTATTCCTCCTTTATTCAGCATGCGGGTATTCCGGCATTGAATATAGATTTTGGCGGAGAAGATGCCGGCGGCGAGTACCATTCTATTTATGATTCTTACGATTTATATCGCCGGTTTAAAGATCCCACGTTTGCTTATGGGGTGGCCCTTTCACAAACTGCCGGCCGTGCTGTATTGCGATTATCCCAGGCCGACTTGTTGCCATTTGATTTTAGAAGTCTGCACAAAACCGTACATGGATATGTAGAAGAGCTGATGGAAAAAACGGATAAAATGCGTGCACAAACCGAATTAGAGAATCTGCTGATAAGTACCAACCGATATGATCTGGCCAATTCTGCTACCAATCCGTTGCGAACGCCAACAGTGAAGGAGTCGGTTCCCATCTTTTCCTTTCAGCCCCTAACCAACTCGCTGGCCGCGTTGGATAAGTCGAGCAAGGCTCTGTGGGAATATTGTGAGAAAGCCTTGGCGAATAACCCCTCTTCGTTAGCCGTTGTTAATAGCAAGCTTTTTATCGCAGAGCAGGAGTTGTTAACTGTTGGGGGTTTGCCACGAAGAGGATGGTATAAGCACACTTTATATGCTCCCGGTTTTTATACCGGCTATGGGGTAAAAACCATTCCAGGAGTAAGAGAGGCTATCGAACAGCGCAACTGGTCCGAAGCGGAGGCTCAGATAAAAGAAGTGTCGGCGGCTATTCAGCGGCTGGCGGATTATTTGCAGGGGATGGTGAGGTAAAAAGCAGCAAGGTAAAATTGACAGGCACAACATAGCAGACCCACTTTGATACAAATATGGTTGTGTAATAGTGCGATTTGCTCCCTTTAATTTTAGCGCCCGACCATACTTATTAATAACAATCAAAGGCAATATCTTAATATTTTTATAATTCTGAAAGGACACTTTTGGCCTAATACGAGATAAACAGATAGATCCTTATATTTGCCATCCAATTAAAATCCAATAACGCTCCCGGCCGTTCATCTAATTATTGATGGAAGTCGGAGAGGGCTAAAAAACAGTCCTATGAAAAAACCCCTACTGTTTTCTCTATTCCTTTTATTCGCTCAACTTTCCTTTGCTCAAGAATCCATCTCCGTTATTTCTCAAGGCACGGGCAACAGCTACGAGTCGGCCAGAAACAATGCATTGAGAAACGCCATTGAAAAAATTTATGGCACATTTGTTAGCACCAGCACGGTTGTTTCTAATGACCAGCTTCAAAAAGACGAAATCTATACCTTCAGCTCGGGTAACATCAACAATTTTGAAGAGGTAAGTAGCATAGTAGTAAATGACAAGCATTCTGTTGTTTTGAAAGTGACTATGTCTAAGCAAAAGCTGGCTACTTTTATCAAGAGCAACGGAAAAAACATTGACTATGATGCTCGTGAGTTTGTTTCGGGAATCAAAGCAAAAATGATTAACGAGAAGCTTGCCGAGGAAAGCGAAGTAAATATTGTTAGCTCGCTTGCTGAATTTGCCAGAAGGGTTTTCCCCGATTGTATAGACTATGAAATAAAAGCCTCCGAGCCCTACAAGGGATTGATTTATGACTGGACGATAGAGCTAGATCTGAAGTTTAAGACCAATAAGAATTTAGACATCCTCAATAATTATATTCATAAAACCCTAAAAGCGCTTGACTATAATTATGTAGACCTGCCACAGGCGGATTTGGGCTTTAAATGCTATTCATCTGATAAGTATCCTGAAGTTAGCCATGTGCTTCCCGGAAGCCCTGCCGACAAAAGTCAGCTTAAACTAAGAGATAAAATTTTAGCCATCAGAATCGGCGAAAGCGGGGAGTTCATGAGCCTAAAGGGTAAGAGTAGAGAGTTCGCTGCTATACTGGCAGACGCAACGCAGAAAAAAGTTCCCATTATGCTGGAGTTGCAGTCGCTAGAAAAAATAACCAACGAGCGTCGGGGAACCTCATCGTATGAGTATGGAGATAAAAAGACAGTTGAAGTTAAGCCGGGCATTTATTCTGTTAAATCGAGAAGAACGCACGATGATAGAGAAGACCTTGGCCAGGCGACATACACCCTTAACTTCAACGGCCCGGAATATGAGCTTCGATCCAACACATCGCGGGCAATCATGCATCAATTTGTTGCTCAAAATACCTGGGGGGTTCTTACCTCTTATAAGGTGGCAATGGATGCAGGGAAATATTCTAAAACAATCAATCTGCGGCCAGTGAAAGGAAGCAGAAACACCGAGTATAGCTCTACCAATCGGCAGTATAGCAGATATTCTTATGATTACGATGCGCGCGTTGGGCGGCCAGCATTGGAGTTAAAAGAATATAAGGGAATAGATGCGGAGGACAGCTCTCCCTCTGGGGCAATATATGTTAAAGACGCGCTCAGGTATTATGTAGCACAAGATGAAGTTGCGTATCTGAGCTTATCTGGTTTAACAGCACGATTTTCTTGTTTTATTGAGTATTCTGAAAACAAAGCCGAGTCGCTGGATTTTATCAGCAGTATTAAAGGATTTAAAGTAATTAAGCCCTGATATTTTTTATGCAGAAAAAGCCCGGTCATCCCCCAGACCGGGTTTTTTATTTATTTTATCAATAATTTTCTAGCCAATTCTCACCGTATTTAAAACGTCCTTCCTTTTTGGGTATTCCAGAACTTTGGCGAAATTGCCTTACAAATAGTTTAATTTAGTTCTCAAGCACTCAATCATATGATAAAAGGACTCCTTTCACTTTGCTCCCTCTTGTTTTGTTTCCTGCTTCAGGCGCAAGATCTATCTCTGTACGAAAAAAAGATTTTCTTGTCCGGAAAAGACACCCTGAATTATCGAATTTTATATCCGGAAAATTACCGCGCCGAAAAAGCGTATCCGCTGATTGTTTTTCTACACGGATCGGGTGAGCGGGGCAACGACAATGCGCTGCAATTAACGCATGGCGGCAAGTTATTTGTTCGGGAAGATATTCGTAACAACTATCCTGCCATTGTAATTTTTCCGCAATGCCCGAAAGACAGCGCTTGGTCGAGATACCGAAAGGGCGTAAAAAGCAATGACTGGATTATGGATGCCTCTCTTTCTGCCAGCCGACCCGCTTTGTTAGTAAAAGAACTAATGGATCAGTTACTACAACAAAAACGGGTGGATGCAAAAAGGATTTATATCGGCGGACTTTCGTTGGGAGGGCTGGGAACCTATGATATGTTGATTCGTTATCCCGGTTATTTTGCTGCCGCGTTTCCTATTTGTGGCGCTACGGATGTTGCAGCTTTTGTTGCCAATGCTGGTCCGGTGCCTATGTGGATGTTTCATGGTGCCGAAGATGTGGTGGTGCAGCCCACATTCAACCGCCAATTGTATAAATTGTTAATGGAAAAGGGTGCCCGACACGTTAAATATTCTGAATATCCCGGGGTAAATCATAATAGCTGGGACAATGCGTTTGCCGAACCCGAGCTATTGCCCTGGATGATGGCACAAAAAAAGAAGAAACATCCGAAATGGTAATTTTTACGAGACTGGGAGGCGGATTTTCGGTATGGATTATAGCGGCATCCTTGCTGTTGATTTCCTGCGGCAGCAAAACCCGCACATCCAACACGCCCCATGTGGTAATTCAAACAGGATATGGAGAAATCGAACTGGAACTATATGCTAATCAGGCACCTAAAACCGTGCAGGCTTTTTTGAGTTATATAGATTCCGGATATTATAAGAATAGTCAGTTTTATCGCGTACTCACAATAGAAAATCAACCAAGCAATGCACCCAAAACAGAGCTGATTCAGGGAGGTATCTGGAAAACCAACTATGCGCGGGCCTCTACCTTGCCGGGCATTCCGCACGAAAGCACCCAACAAACCGGAATTGAACATAAAGATGGTACCATTTCCCTTGCCAGGGGCGCACCTGGAACTGCCGGCTCGGAGTTCTTTATTTGTTTGGGCCGACAAAAAGGACTGGATGCTGGTGGTGAAAACATTGCCGACCGACAGGGCTTTGCCGCATTCGGAAGAGTGGTAAAAGGGATGTCGGTGTTGCGCAAAATTTATAAGCAACGGGAATCAGAACAATACTTTCGTCCGCCGATACCCATTTACAACATAGTTTTGCAGTAGGCATTCGGGATTGTTTCTGGATGTGCGCTAATCAACACCATATACATGCCTTTCATTCTTCATACCGACTATCAGCCGGCTGGCGATCAGCCCGGAGCCATTGAACAACTGGTGGCCGGGGTGAACAGTGGCGAGCGCTATCAAACCTTGTTGGGAGTAACAGGCAGCGGAAAAACCTTTACGATTGCCAATCTAATTCAGCAAACGCAACGTCCAACCCTGGTACTCACGCACAACAAGACGCTGGTTGCCCAGCTATATGGAGAATTTAAACAGTTCTTCCCCGAAAATGCTGTAGGCTATTTTGTAAGCTACTACGATTATTATCAGCCCGAAGCCTATATGCCGGTAAGCAATGTGTATATCGAAAAAGACCTTAGCATTAATGAAGAGCTCGACAAACTGCGTTTACAGGCCACTTCACAATTGCTGAGCGGAAGAAGAGATATCATTGTGGTAGCTAGCGTAAGTTGTATTTATGGTATGGGAAACCCTACCGAATATGCAAATGGGATTATTCGGCTGCAAAGAGGACAAACCCTTTCGCGCCAAGGCTTTTTACATGCGCTGGTAAACTCTTTATACAATCGATCACAGGGCGATTTCACCCGCGGCACTTTTCGAGTAAAGGGAGATACGATTGATATTAACCTGCCGTATGTTGACTTTGGTTATCGCATTACTTTTTTTGGTGATGAAATTGAATCGATTGAAAGCATGGATACTGCCACGGGAAAAAGAATGGAAACGATGGAGAATGCGGCCATCTTTCCCGCCACCATTTATCTCGCTCCGAAAGACATGATCGTGCAGGTGATGCACGATATACAGGACGAAATGATGGCACAGGCAACCTACTTTACCTCGCAGGGAAAATTTGTGGAAGCACAGCGAATAAAAGAAAGGGTAGAATACGATTTGGAGATGATTCGCGAGCTGGGATATTGTAATGGTATTGAAAATTACTCCCGCTTTTTTGATCGCAGGAAACCGGGCACGCGTCCCTTCTGTTTGCTGGATTATTTTCCTCCAGATTTTTTATGTGTGATAGATGAAAGTCACCAAACCGTTTCTCAGGTTGCAGGCATGTATGGGGGCGACCGTAGCAGAAAGCTGGTGTTGGTAGATTATGGATTTCGCCTGCCCAGTGCCCTAGATAACCGCCCGCTGAACTTTCATGAGTTTGAGTCGATGGTAGGGCAAACCATTTTTGTAAGCGCAACGCCTGGCGATTATGAGCTACAAAAAACAGGTGGTGTAGTGGTGGAGCAGATAGTGCGGCCTACCGGGTTGTTAGACCCTCCCATTGAAGTGCGCCCCAGCGTTAATCAGATTGATGATTTGCTGGAAGAAATTGATGTAACGGTTCAGAAAGGCTTTCGGGTATTGGTTACCACGCTAACCAAAAGAATGGCGGAGGAGATGGATAAATATCTGGGCAGAATTCAGATCAAATCGAAATACATACACAGCGATGTAGATACGCTGGAGCGGGTAGAGATTTTGCGACAGCTGCGGCTGGGAGAGATTGATGTGTTGGTGGGCGTAAATTTATTGCGCGAAGGGCTCGACTTGCCGGAAGTGGCGCTGGTAGCTATTTTGGATGCTGACAAAGAGGGGTTTTTACGGAATGAAAAATCACTTACCCAAACGGCCGGCCGTGCCGCCAGAAACGTGGAGGGAAGGGTAATATTTTATGCAGATAAAATTACTGAGAGCATGCAGCGTACCATTGACGAAACTTCGCGCCGCCGGATAAAGCAGTTAGAGTTTAATCAACTGCACGGAATTGTTCCACGCACTGTTCATAAAAGCATTGATCAGATTATGGCCCAGGGTTCAGTGTTAGACATTAAAGGATACGACCCTTCGCGGCCCTATGCCCTGCAAAAAGACGAGTCGCTGGTGGCTACGGTTGCAGAAGAGCAGGCGGTATATCAAACCATTCCGCAGATAGAGAAGGCCATCGCACAAACCAAGAAGCAAATGGAAAAAGCCGCCCGCGATATGGACTTTATTGAAGCGGCTCGCTTGCGAGACGAAATGTTCCGATTACAAAAAGAGCGGGAAAATATGATCGGGTAGGCGGGATGTTTTGAGGGTAATCAGTAAATTGTAGGGCAAACTGAAAATCCTCACCCAACTGCTTGTATGAAAAATTCTTCTTGCCTTTTTTTACTGTTCCTGATTTTTGTCCAGAACAATGTTGCCACGGCACAAACGATTGACACCGGATATAACGGGAAGATCAAAGCGTATACTACCGATACGCGTTTTTTGCCCGAGTCGGTTTTGAATCTGGAAATCAGTACCAGCGTACCCTCTCCTGAAAAATATTTTGGCAATATCATTGGAGCCCCGGGGGTAATGCATACCACGCGCGAGATTTATGGCTACTATCAGCAGTTGGCTGCCAGCTCTCCTAATTTACAAATGAATCAGGTAAGCACCACCGAAGAAGGGCGCCCTATTTATCAGGTTGTAGTTGCTTCCAAAGAAACCCAGCAACAGCTGGCTCAGCAAAAAAAGCAACTCGCACTGTTGGCCGACCCAAGAAAAATAACTGCTGCTGAAGCGGATCAGATTATTCAAACAACCAAGCCTGTATTTTATTTAAATGCAGGACTTCATTCGCCCGAAATGGGATCGCCGGAAATGTTGATGGAGTTGGCATTTCGGTTGATCACTTCTTCCTCTCCTGCCATACGCGCTATATTGAACCAGGTGGTGGTAGTAATTAATCCGGTGGCAGAACCCGATGGGAGGGATAAGCAGGTTGACTGGTACTATCGCTATACAAAGTCTCGTAACACATTTGATGATGGTTTTCCTCGCTCTTCGCCGTATTGGGGTAAGTATGTATATCACGACAACAATCGCGACGGGATTCAGGTTTCACAAGCGTTAACGAATGCCATTTTTCAAATGTATTATGAGTGGCATCCAACGGTTATGCTAGATCTACACGAGTCGGTGCCGTTGATTTATATGAGTACCGGAACGGGGCCATATAACGAAACCATAGATCCTATTACCATTGGCGAGTGGCAGGTGATGGCGAATCATGATATTACTACTCTTGCTGCCCAAGGCCTGCCCGGCGCATTCACCTGGGCATTTTACGACGGATGGTATCCGGGATATGGAATCTGGGTAGCCAACAACCACAATTCAATCGGTCGTTTTTATGAGACCTTTGGAAATGCGGGTGCCAACACCTATATGCGGAATTTAACCGATAGCAAATATGCCGGCGATGCAGTAACGAGCCGCGAGTGGTATCGGCCAGACCCCGCAACGCCAATGGTGAACTGGTCATCAAGAAATAATATTAATTATATGCAAGCCGGCGTGCTGGCCTCGCTTACCTATACCGCCGACAATGCGCGGCAACTATTGAAAAATTTTTACCAGAAGGGCGTTAATAATATTCAGCGTGGGAAAAAAGATAAGCCGGGCTGTTTTGTGGTTCCGTATGCACAAAAAGATCCTTCCATGGTGGCGTTTCTGATTAATCAGCTGCGTAAACAACAAATAGAAGTACATCAAGTTGATACGGGCAAGCAAAAGAATGATTACGTGATTCTGCTAGATCAGCCCTATCGAAACCTTGCTGTGTCGTTGTTAACCAAACAGTCTTTTCCAAAAGAAGCCAAGTTTCCACCCTATGATGATATTGCCTGGACGATGGGCTATTTGTATGGTGTAACAGTAAAGCAGGAAGACAGTGTAGCTTTTTCGAGGAGCAACCTCAAGCCCGTATCTGACCCGGTGTTGTATAAAGGAAACATTACCGGAACCGGCACCCAATATTTGTTGAAATATTCTGCCCAACAAAAAGTGTTGGCGGCTGCGTATGCAATACAAAAAAACAATCCATCAGTTAAGCAACAGATACTTGCAGAAAAATGGATAATTGCCTCAGGCAAGGATAGTGCACTAGCCGGAAGTATTTATTGGGAAGGCCTTTCGAAAGAAGACGCACAGGCGATAGCGCAGCAATTCGGATTGGATTTGCAACAAGTATCTGCCATTCCCAATACGGTTAAGCGCAATGTGATGAAGCTGCCTCGTGTGGGCATTTATCATACCTGGTATAACACGCAGGACGAGGGTTGGGCGCGCTATACTTTTGAGCAAATGGGGGTTCCTTATGTTTCGTTGCAAAAAGATGATTTAAAAAGAGGCGACCTGAATAGTAGAGTGGATGTGATTTTGATTCCAAGAACAGGAGGTAGTGCCAGTGATTTTATCAATGAGATCGACAGTCGCTTTGGACCCATGCCCTATACAAAAACGGAGGCATTTCCTTCGCATGGATATCCCGATTCAACCAATGATATGACGGGCGGTCCCGGGTTTGCAGGGATGGCTCAACTTCGCCTGTTTGTTGAAAAAGGCGGTCTGCTTATCAGTCTCGATAACAGCACGCGCATTATGGCAGAAACTGGATTGGCCGACGGCTTGGATATATACGATGCTTCCGGACTTTTTCATCCGGGCTCTATTGTAATGGCCAAAGTGAGACAAGCAGGTAGTCCCGTATTGAATGGCTTCCCCGCTTCTTTCCCCATCTTTAGAGGGAATGGGCCGCTGTTGCAGGTAAAAAAATACGACAGAGGGAAAATATTATTACAATATG
>Ga0208364_1000334_pt1 | contig 11135 bp, 6 predicted proteins | sample LakMenEpi08Jun12_FD_150680 | JGI IMG/M metagenome (GOLD analysis project Ga0208364, IMG submission 150680) | Freshwater microbial communities from Lake Mendota, WI - 08JUN2012 deep hole epilimnion (SPAdes) | ecosystem: Environmental > Aquatic > Freshwater > Lake > Epilimnion/Euphotic zone ...
AAAACAACGGATTTTAATCCGTTGGTGAAATATGGGGCGAGGCTAGGCCTCTTTGTTTGGGGGGATTAAAATCCGTTGGAACCGGGGTAGTTACATCCAATTTAGCAGGTATTTTTTATAGGCTGCGCGTAAATCGGCAATGATTCTTTCTAATTGATGCACTTCTTCCCCAATGTTTTCATTGTCGGCTACCAGTCTAGTATCTACTCTGCCCGCATGAATTTTGGCTTCGTCGGTTGCGAGGTGATGATTTTGCAAAATGCGGTTTCGGAGTTCATCGATGTTCTTCTTTTGAATGAGAAACTGGTTTTGAAAATGTTCTGCTTCCGCCAAGGCTTCATGGGAAGTGTTTTTATTAACTACTTCGCTCAGTAGTTTTTCTAAAAACTGAATTTCCTGAAAGTAAAAATCCAACAGGTGCTGTAAATCGCGGGGTTTATTTGTTAGGTGGGAGGCGGCTGTGTAAGACATATGCTTTGTTTTAAGTGAAAGAATGTATGTTGATAACAAAGCTAAATAGGCAGTTAGCCAAAAAAAATGACATTTATCAGTAAACTGTTGAAAAGGAAGAAATCACAAATCAAGTAACTTTACCCTCCTAAAACATACTCTTATGCGCATGCGAAAGTTATTCGGGTTCCTGTTATTGATTGGCGCATTATCTGCTTGCCTGCAAAAGCAGCCGGTGGAGGATGTGCCCGACAAGTTGAAAAAAACCATGAAGCAGTTTTTAGAGCAATCTGCTCAGGGGAATACAACTGGAACCCAGTTTACAGTGGAGGAAGTGGCCTATTATGATGGTCCGGATTTTTATGAATGTGAATTCAAGGTTAGGATGAAGCGTTTGCAGGGCAGTGATACTACCGGACAAATGCAGGCGCGCATCAAAAAAGATTATTCTTCTGTTATTAGAAAATATTAGATCCGGTTAGAGGGATTATTTTTTATGACCAGTTATTTCAGCTGAAAATAGAAGTCGATGGGTATTAGGTATCGTGTTGGCAGATACCTGTATGCTTTTTCTTACCCATCCGGTAACGGAGAGTTGGGTATAAAAGGCTACCCGGATGCTGTCGGTTTGTCCGGGCAGAATGGGTTGTCCGGGGCCTTTCCCCTGCAAACAACTACATCCACCATCGGCTGAATTAATTATCAGGGGAGCATCTCCCGTGTTGGTGAAGGGGAAATAGAACAGGGCCGTGTCGCCCATGGGAATTCTACCCAGATCCTTACTGGTGCTTTTCCAGGTTATTTGGGCGGGCTTGGGGGAAGGCGTTATTTCACCGGCTGGCTTGGGGGAATTACAGCCTATAAGGGCATGAAATACAACACATAAGAACGATATCGGCCACCATTTTTTCATAAATATGATTTATGAATACAATACTATTATTTTATTCTGAAAGCCGGGAATTGTAAAAAAATTTGTTGGCAAGTATAGTAAAATATCGTTGATAATCAATTTTTTATAATTTAAAATAAAAAAAATTTGGCTTTTATAGCACGCCGTGTTAAGATTTTATTAAATTAGTGTCTTATTCTTCATAAATCAACTGCTATGCCATTAAAAAACCAACTGTTTTTGCGGAGTGCAATACTCTCGCTTGTTTTCCTTTTCTGCAGTATCGGTGTTTTCGCACAGAAAGCTGTTATTGGGAAAGTCACAAACAATGCTACAGGTCAGCCACTTGTTGGGGCTACTGTAGCAATTAAAGGTACTACATCTGTAACGGTTACGGGTAACGACGGTACTTTTTCCATCAATGCCCCGGCCAATGCTACCCTCTTGGTTACTTCCATTGGGTTCGAAACTATTGAACGGGCTGTAGGCGGAAAATCCGATTTTACTTTCTCGTTAAGTGAAGCCACCAACCAGCTGAATGAAGTGCTGGTTACTGGTTACTCTGCTCAACGTAAGAAAGACATTACCGGTTCCGTATCTGTAGTAAACGTAAAAGATTTAAAAGCGGTTCCTGCCGGTAGTCCTGAACAAATGTTACAGGGTCGTGCTTCCGGTTTGAACGTAATTACATCCGGACAGCCAGGTTCTGGAAGTAATATCCGTATTCGGGGTATTACTAACTTCGGAAATGTGGATCCGCTTGTAATTGTGGATGGTGTTCAAGGAAGCTTAACTAACCTGAATGCTGCTGAAATTGAATCTATTCAGGTATTGAAAGATGCCGGTGCCGCCTCCATATATGGTGTGCGTGGATCGAATGGGGTAATTGTGGTAACCACAAAAAGAGGTCGTTCTGGCCGTGCGGTGGTTAACTATGAAGCCTATGTTGGTAGGCAATATCCTGCATCGGGCAATCCATTTAATTTATTAGATACCAAAGGAATGGCTGACTTAACCTGGTTGGCATTAAAAAATTCTGGTCAACCCACCACCCATCCTCAATATGGAAGTGGTGCTTCACCAATTATTCCAGATTATATATTAAATGGGGGTGCTGCCGGTATTGTGGGAAGTATTTCTGCTGCCGACTTAGCAAAGTATAATGTATCCGACTTTAGCAAGCCTATTTACCAGATTACAGCTGCCAATAAGCAAGGTACCAATTGGTTCCAGGAGATTTTTGCTCCAGCCGGAATTCAAAGCCATACAGTTACGGCTAGCGGTGGTAATGATAAGAATACCTACCTGTTGTCGATGAACTATTTCAATCAGCAAGGTACTTTGATGGGTACTTATTTGAAGCGGTATTCTGTTCGTGCGAATACTACGTATAATATTACTAAGAATATCCGGGTGGGAGAAAACCTATATTTGTTCAACCGCGATAATCCTCAGATTGGTAACCAGAGTGAGGGAAATGCTATTTCGATGTCTTATCGTCAGCAACCTATTATTCCAGTGTACGATGTTTCAGGTGGTTTTGCAGGAACAGCTGCTAGAGGCTTAGGAAATGCACAAAATCCGGTGGCTAACCAGATGCGTTCCTTAGATAATAGAGGTAACTCTTGGGATATTCAGGGTAACGTATTTGCAGAAGTTGATTTCTTAAAGCATTTTACTGCCAGAACTGCTTTTGGTGGTACGATGAGCAACTTCTACTATTACAATTATGGCTATAGAACTTATGAGAACGCTGAAAATAATGGCTCTAATTCCTTCAGCGAAAATGCAGGTTTTAACCGTCAGTGGACTTGGACTAACACTGTTAAGTATAGCAATGTATTTAAAGAGAAGCATGCAGTAACTGCGCTGGCAGGTGTTGAAGCAGTTGAAGTGTATGGGAGAGGTGTAGGCGGAAATGCATTGGGCTTTTTTACCGACAATCCTAGCTTCCGTGTATTAAGTACAGGATCTTCAGGATTTACTAACTACAGCTATGCATATCAAAATGCATTGTATTCTCAGTTTGCAAAAGTTGATTATGCCTATGATGATAAATACCTGTTCAGTGCCACTGTAAGAAGAGATGGTTCTTCTCGTTTTGGTTCTGAAAAGCGCTTTGGTATTTTCCCTTCATTTGCTGCAGCTTGGAGAATATCTCGTGAAAAATTCATGAGCAATGTTAAATGGATTGATGATATGAAAATCCGTGGTAGCTGGGGTAAACTCGGTAACCAGGCAAACGTAGATCCTTCCAATGCCTTCAGTCAATTTGGCGGAAGTCCGGGTGGATCTTTTTATGACATCAATGGTACCAGCAATTCTTCTGTTCAAGGGTTTAATGCAACCAGAATCGGTAACCCAAAAACTGGTTGGGAAGAAAATATCTTAACCAACTTTGGTATAGACGCCTTGTTGTTTAAGAATAAGTTGGATGTAAGTGTAGAGTACTATAAGAAAACTATTAACGGTTTGTTGTTTTCAGATCAAGCTCCTGCAACTGTTGGAGGTGCTGCCTTACCGTCAGTTAATATCGGAGATATTCAGAACACGGGTTTTGACGCCTCCGTTACTTATCGCGGCGTGGCTAACAGAGATTTCAAATATGATGTAGGTGTGATTTTCACTACGTATAAAAGTACAATCAATAATATCCCCGGAAATTATTTTACTGCTGGCGGATCTAGAATTGGTGACTTTGTAAGAAATCAGGTTGGTAACCCGATTGGATCTTTCTTCGGATACGAAGTAGCAGGTATCTTCCAGGATGCATCTGATGTGACAAGATCAGCCACACAGGATGGAGCTAAGCCCGGAAGATTTAAATACCGCGATGCCAATGGAGATAAAGTGATTACAGATGCCGACCGCGTGTTCTTCGGTAATCCCAACCCTGATTTTACATTGGGTTTAAATCTGGGTGCTCAGTATAAGAATTTTGATTTCTCTACTTTCTTTTATGGTTCATTCGGAAACGATGTTATCAACTATGTTAGATACTGGACTGATTTCTATCCTTCCTTCCAGGGGGCTAAGAGCATCAATGCATTAAACAATTCATGGTTGCCTACCAGAACAGCTACCAATATTCCTATTGCTGAGAATGATGCCAGTTTCAGTACGAATCAGGTGCCCAACTCTTATTACAGAGAAGATGGAAGCTATTTTAGATGTAAATCAATGATTGTAGGATATACAATGCCAACTGCCACTCTGAAGAAATTTGGAATAGAGAAATTTCGATTCTATGTGCAGGCAGCTAACTTGTTTACCATTACCAAATACACGGGTCTGGATCCAGAATTGTCTGGTTCTAATGCCGCCTTCGGTATTGATTTTGGTAACTATCCTAACAATCAGCGGAATATCAATATCGGTGTAAACGTAACTTTCTAATCAGAGCCATCTCATCAAGAAAAAAATTACAACATGAAACAATCAAAATTGAGAATCATTCTGGCAGGAGTTACCGCAGTTATCGTACTAGCTGTATCCTGCTCTAAAAGTTTTTTAGATAAAAATCCCATTGGTTCTTTGGACCAAAATACCCTCGCCAACAAAGCAGGGGTTGAGGGCTTATTAATCGGTGCCTATTCATTGTTAGATGGATACGGCGGTGCCGGTGGCGGCTGGCAAAGTGCCGGCTCTAACTGGGTATACGGCGGAGTTACTTCCGATGATGCCTACAAAGGCTCTGACCCCGGTGACCAAGCAGATATCGTTCCCATTGAAACCTATGCACCGACTGCCTCCAATGGTTATTTTAACCAAAAATGGCAAGCAGTGTATGATGGTATCCAGCGTTGTAATGATGTATTGCGCATCATGGCAGCTGCTACTGACATCTCTGCTGCTGATAAACTGAGAATAGAAGGACAAGCTCGTTATCTGCGTGCCCACTACCATATGGAAGCTAAGAAAATGTGGAATAATGTACCTTTTGTAGACGAAAAAATCACCTACGCTGCTGGCAACTTCAATGTTCCCAACACAGCAGATATCTGGCCTAACATCATTGCTGATCTGGATTATGCGATTACCAATTTACCTGCAACACAAAGTCAGGTGGGTCGCGTAAATTCATGGGCTGCGAAGTGTTTAAAAGCTAAAGCGTTGATGTTTAGACGTGATTATGCTGCAGCGTTACCCATACTGAAAGATGTGGTTGCCAATGGAGTTACTGCCAAGGGTTTAAAATACGACTTGCAAGCTAACTTTTTCGACAACTTTAATGCAGAAACTAAAAATTCTGCAGAAGCAGTATTCTCTTGTCAGCAATCCGTTAATGATAATTCGAATGGTAGTAACGGTGGCTGGGGAGATGTGTTGAACTTCCCTTACAATGGTGGACCCGGCGGATGCTGCGGTTTCTATCAGCCTTCTGTAAGCTTGGCTAACTCATTTAAGGTAGATGCTAATGGCCTTCCTTTATTGGATACCTGGAATGCCTCTGATCTGAAAAACGACCAAGGCATTAACTCTACAGCATCTTATACGCCTGATGTAACTACGCCTGTAGATCCTCGTATTGATTACACCATGGGTAGAAGAGGGATTCCCTATCTGGATTGGGGAACACATCCGGGTAATGACTGGATTCGTGACCAGAACAATGGCGGACCCTACTCTCCTATTAAAAACGTTTACTTCAAGCGTCAGGCTGGAGCTTTAACAGATAACTCATTCTGGACTGCAGGTGTTTCTGCTAATAATTACACTTTTATCCGCTTTGCCGACGTATTGTTGTGGACAGCAGAGTGCGAAGTAGAAGTAGGCTCACTGGCAAATGCTGTAACCCTTGTTAACAGAGTAAGAAGCCGTATGAAGGACAATCCTTCAAGGTGGGTAAAGGCCGCTGGCGGAGCAAACGCAGCTAACTACCAGATTGGATTGTATACTGCATTCGCTGATCAGGCTACTGGTCGCAAAGCTGTTCGCTTCGAAAGAAAACTGGAACTGGCTATGGAAGGACATCGTTTCTTCGACCTTGTTCGTTATGGAACAGCTGATGTAGAATTGAATGCCTTTATTGCTAAGGAGAAAGCAAGGAGAACGTATTTTACAAATTCTGTTTTTACCAAGGGTAAAAATGAGTACTTCCCTATACCTCAGACACAAATTGATCTGAGCAAGGGCTCGCTCAAGCAGAACCCTGGTTTCTAATTATTTTCACTAAGATTTATAGAAAGAGGCCATGTATTACATGGCCTCTTTCTTATTTTTATGGATATTGTGCTGCTATGCTATTCGCGCTTAAAAAAACACTGCTTCTAACAAGCTTTTCTGTTAGTATTTCTCGTTTTGGATATGGGTTACTGCTTTGCATTTTGATTGCCTCCTGTAGTAAACCAACCTTATTCGAAGCCATTCCTTCTGCTCAATCTGGCATTCATTTTGCCAACAATATTAATGAAACGGATTCTGTTAATGTACTCGACTTTGAGAACGTATATAATGGGGGCGGTATAGGTGTAGGGGATTTTAATAATGATGGCTTGCAGGACATCTATTTTTCGGGCAACCTGGTTTCTAATAAACTCTATATCAACAAAGGCAATTTTTCTTTCGCAGACATTACCGCTTCCGCAGGTGTGGGCGGCGAGGGAAAATGGTGTAGAGGCGTTTCTGTGGTTGACATAAATAACGATGGCCGCCAGGATATTTATGTTTGTGCAACCCTATTAAAAGATTCTGTTAAGCGCGAGCATTTATTATATGTGAATCAGGGTCTGGATAAGTTCGGCAACCCCTATTTCATCAATCAGGCTAAAGAATATGGACTAGGATTAACCAGTCATGGCACCATGGCAGCCTTTTTCGATTACGATAATGATGGCGACCTGGATGTATATATCGCCAATAACGAAATAGTAAAGAATGATTTTCCGAATCGCTTTCGTCCGGTTTCAAAAGATGGAACACATCCTAATACGGATCAGTTAATGCGGAACGATTATGATGTTGCACTGCAGCATCCTGTGTTTACGAATGTATCTAAAGCCGCCGGCATTTTGGTGGAGGGGTATGCCCATGCAGTTAGTATTGCCGATTTTAATCGCGATGGCTGGAAAGATATCTATGTGAGCAACGATTATTTGTCGAGCGACTTACTCTGGATCAATAATCAGAACGGCACATTCACCGATCAGTTGGCGGTTTATTTCAAGCACACTTCCGCCAATGCAATGGGTAATGATGTTATTGACGTGAACAACGATGGATTAAGTGATGTGATTGCACTGGATATGAATCCGGAAGACAATTATCGAAAAAAAATGATGCTGAACCCCAATAGCTATCAAACCTATCAGAATTTAGAGTACTTCAATTATCATTTCCAATATGTGCGTAATACACTCCAAATTAATCAGGGCCCGCGCGTAGTAGAGAATGATACTATTGGAGCACCAGTATTTAGTGATCTGGCTTTTTTTGCAGGGGTAGCAGAAACCGATTGGAGTTGGACGCCGCTGGTAGCAGATTACGATAACGATGGCAATCGAGACATCATCATAACCAATGGATTTCCGAAAGATGTTACCGACCACGATTTTGTCGCCTTCAGAAATACTTCTTATGCAGTAGCTTCTAAAAAGCAATTACTCTCTCAGATTCCTGAAGTAAAAATTCAAAATTATGCCTATAAAAATTTAGGGAATTTACAATTTTCGAATACAACGGATGAGTGGGGACTAACCGCGCCCAGTTTTTCTAATGGTGCCGTATATGCCGATTTAGATAATGATGGCGACCTGGATATGGTAGTTAATAATATCAATGATGAAGCTGGGGTATATAAAAATACACTTCAACAAAAAAAGAAAGAGGGGGCCAACTATTTGCAAATTGTATTAGAAGGGGATTCGCTTAACCGGCAAGGTATAGGAACCTGGGTTGAATTATATTTTGGCAGAGGTAATCGCCTGAGTTTAGAAAGTAGTCCTTACCGGGGCTACCTTTCTTCCGTAGACCCTATAGCCCATTTTGGTTTAGGAAATAATACAGTGGTAGATTCAATCGTAGTGCGCTGGCAAAATGGATTGCAGCAAACCCTGCAACAGGTTAAGGCGAATCAGCGAATAACCATTAAAAAATCAGCCGCTGTTCGGGTAGATGTGCCCAAACAAAATATGCTGGCTTCTCAAGCAATTTTTAGGAATATTTCCCGGCAAGCTGCATTGGGATATAAGCAGGAAGAAAAAGACTTTATAGATTTCAACATACAAAAACTAATTCCACATAAGTTTTCTGAATACGGACCTGCATTGGCAGTGGGAGATGTAGATGGGAATGGACTAGAGGATCTTGTAATGGGCGGGTCTTTCTCATTTAGTGCACAGATATTTTGCCAGCAAAAGGATGGACGATTTATTCAAAAGCCCCTCTTGGCAGGTGCTGATATAAATACGAAACGCTGGGAAGATGAGGGCATGATTTTATTTGATGCAGATGGCGACAAGGATTTAGATATATACATTGCCAGTGGCGGTTATGAGAATGAGAGAAATACGAGTGTCTATCAGGATAAGTTGTATGTAAATGATGGCCGTGGTAATTTTAGTTTGCACACGAATGCATTGCCAAAGGAATACACAAGTAAAATGTGTGTGCGCGCTTTTGATTATGATAAGGATGGCGATTTGGATTTACTGGTTACCGGTAGAGTGGATCCATGGAATTATCCGAAGCCTGTGTCGAGTTTTTTATTTAGAAATGACACAAGAGATACTACTATTCGTTTTACGGATGTAACTGCCTCTGTAGCGCCGGGTCTAAAAAATATCGGATTAATATGTGATGCCCTGTGTAGTGATGTTAACGGCGACGGCTGGACGGATGTGTTACTGGCAGGTGAGTGGATGGCACCCACGTATTTGCAAAATCAACAGGGTAAGCTGGTGCTGCAATCTATGGGAACTGCTATTTCAGGAAAAGCCGGTTGGTGGAATTCTATTGCTGCCGGCGATTTTGATAAAGATGGGGATATCGATTATGTGCTGGGCAATATGGGTAAAAACAGTTTTTATCGGGCCGATGCCAATCATCCTGTTCGAATATTTGGCGGTGACTTTGATAAAAATGGCAGTTATGATGCAATACCTTCTTTGTTTCTGCCGGATATTAAGGGGAGAAAAAAAGAGTTTCCTGCTCAAAGCAGAGATGATTTAGTGAAGCAGATGATTAGTATGCGGAATCGATTTCAGAATTATAAGGGGTATGCAGTAGCTGGTATTGAAGAAGTGCTTTCGCCCGAGCAGAAAAAAATGGCGATTCAATTTTCGGCAACAGAGTTTTCCTCCGTTGTGCTGAAAAATAATGGGAAGGGAAATTTTGAGATGATTCCGTTGCCAAGCGAAGCACAATATTCTACGTTGAATGGTATGGTGGTAGATGATTTTACGGGTGATGGTAATCTGGATATTGCTATCAATACCAATGATTATGGCACAGAGGTTTCTGTAGGAAGATATGACGCCTTAAATGGATTGGTGTTACAGGGAGATGGTAAAGGGAACTTTACACCGCTCAGTATTTTACAAAGTGGTATTTTTTTACCAGGCAATGGCAAAGCGATGGTTCAAATTGCCGGCGCAAATGGATATAGCTGTTTGGCAGCCAGCGAAAATCGCGGACCGCTTCGGTTATTTGAATTAAAAGAACCGCGCACCATTATTCCGGTATTCCCCAACGAAATTAGTGCCACCCTTTTTTGGAAAGATGGCAGTAAAACTAAGCGTGAGTTATATTATGGATCTTCATTTCAGTCGCAATCTGGCAGACATATTTCAGTAAGCAAGCAAGTAACCAAAGTAGAAATAACTCAATTGTCTGGCAGCAAGCGCCTAGTATCCCTAGAATAAAAACAGTTCTGTATGGTAATTAATTTGTGTAAGAAAGGAATAATAGTTGCTCTTCTTTTAGCAACTGTTGGGTGTAATACAAAGTCTGCCAATGATGTTTCTTCGGTGGATGTTTTATTGGCAAACGAAGATCAACTAACTCAGGTTATCATCTACGATGTGTTTACCCCTCCGGTGAGCAGTCGTATTTATGTTTATGCATCGTTGGCTTCCTATGAGGCAATCAGGCACGCAAATCCCGGAACTACTTCTATCACAGATAAATTACATGGCTTTGCCCCTATGCCTCAACCGGAGGCGGGCAAGCAATATGATTATACACTGGCTGCTACCAAAGCGTTTTTTACTTCGGTTCGTAAAATGGTATTTTCGGTGGATTCTTTAAATAAGTATGAGAATTCGGTGTATAACAGATATAAGCAACACTTAGATAAAGAAACCTATGAACGCTCGGTTTTATTTGGTGAAGCAGTGGGAAAGCAGGTGCTGGCAAGGGCCATGAATGACGGATATATTAAGTCGAGGGGGAAGCCTAAATATCTAGGCGCTAACGAGCCGGGTAAATGGCAGCCTACTCCACCCGATTATTTAGATGGGGTGGAATGGTGTTGGAATACGATGCTGCCACTGGTATTAGATTCGGCATCTCAATGTAAGCCCCCTGTGCCACCTACCTATAGCACCGATACGGCCAGTATATTTTTTCGCGAAGTAAAGGAAGTGTATACCATCGGAAAAAACTTGACAGAAGAACAAAAAACCATCGCAAAATATTGGGATGATAATCCTTTTGTGATTGAGCATTCCGGGCATATGATGTTTGGCAACAAGAAGATTACCCCTGGGGGGCACTGGATGGGTATAGCTGCTATCGCTGCAAAACAAAGCAAGGTAGATGCTGTAGTGGCTGCCCAGGGATTTGCTTTAACATC
>Ga0208364_1000340_pt1 | contig 11053 bp, 8 predicted proteins | sample LakMenEpi08Jun12_FD_150680 | JGI IMG/M metagenome (GOLD analysis project Ga0208364, IMG submission 150680) | Freshwater microbial communities from Lake Mendota, WI - 08JUN2012 deep hole epilimnion (SPAdes) | ecosystem: Environmental > Aquatic > Freshwater > Lake > Epilimnion/Euphotic zone ...
TATTCGCCCATAGATATTAATGAGGCAGATTCGGCAGCCTGGGCATCATTACCAGGCATTGGGAAGGTATTGAGCAAACGCATCATTCATTACAAACAGCGATTGGGAGAATTTCGTTCTGTAGAGGATCTTCGCCAAGTGTATGGGCTGGCTGATTCTGTATATACGAAGCTGTTACCCTATCTGCGTTTGTCGGTTGCAGAAAAAGGGAAACCCAATTTGAATACGTTAACTGCAAAACGTTTATCTCAGATTGGGGGAATTGATTCCGAAATTGCTCAGGCTATTGTTGTTTACCGGCAGCAAAATGGTCCTTTTCAAAACCTCAATGGGTTGCGCCAACTGGTATTCATCAACGATTCGTTGTTAACAATACTCAGTAATCGGGTGCAAATTCAGTAGGAATCCTAAACGGTATCTTCGGGTTGACTACCGGCGGAAAAAATTTGATCTACGGCCCCGCCCAGCATAGGGAATTTTTCTTTTACAAATCCGGCAATACTTTGAATAGCTTTTGTGGCTTGCTCGGGAGTAATTCCGGCTTCTTTAATCAGCTTGTTAATGAGTTCCTGCATATAAAAGGGTATAAATTGAATGATAGGATGCAATATTAAATTACTCCTTTCGAATGAATCCCGAAAGTTATGCCCACTGTTAATGGAGAGGATGGAACGGGTTTAGGCCACTTTTAATGCACTCAGTTTGCTCTTGTTAAACATTTGCTGGGCATACGCTAGGGTAATGTGCAAATTACGGGTAGCCGTTCCGGGTAATTCGAACATGGCATCGGTAAGAATACTTTCACAGATGCTGCGCAATCCGCGGGCACCCAATTTATATTCCAGGGCCTTGGTTACCATAAAGTCGAGCACTTCCGAATCAATTTGCAATTGTATCCCCTCCATTTCGAAGAGGCGCTTAAACTGCCGAATCAGGGAGTTTTTCGGCTCGGTAAGGATATTGCGAAGGGTTTCTTTGTCGAGCGGATTCAGGTAGGTAATCACCGGCAATCTACCCAGCAACTCAGGTATCAATCCAAAGGATTTTAAATCCTGTGCATTGATAAACTGCAATAAATTTTTACGTTGATTTTCCTGCTCATCTTTATTTACACTAAATCCAATTGCATTTGTATTCACGCGGCGGGCAATCACTTTATCAATTCCATCGAATGCACCCCCACAGATGAAAAGGATATTTTTGGTATCCACTTTAATCATTTTTTGTTCGGGATGCTTCCGTCCGCCCTGGGGTGGCACCAGCACTTCTGTTCCTTCTAACATCTTTAATAAACCTTGCTGAACCCCTTCCCCGCTTACATCTCGGGTGATGGAGGGGTTATCGCCTTTGCGGGCAATCTTATCCAACTCATCTACATATACAATACCTCTTTCAGCTGCAGTAACATCATAGTTGCAGTTTTGTAATAGGCGGGTAAGCATACTTTCCACATCCTCTCCTACATAACCGGCTTCGGTAAATACGGTAGCATCTACAATGGCAAACGGTACATTTAACAGACGGGCGATGGTTTTGGCCAGGAGGGTTTTACCGGTTCCGGTTTCGCCCACCATGATGATATTACTCTTTTCAATTTCCACATCATCCGACAATACCGATTTAGCGTTTACTCTTTTAAAGTGGTTATATACGGCTACTGAAAGAACTTTTTTGGCTTCATCCTGCCCAATCACATATTCATCTAAAAATTTCTTGATTTCCAGGGGTTTCCTTACTTGTAATTTATTACTGCCACCCATCGAACTGATTTCCTGTTTAACAGTAATTTCCTGCTCGATGATTTCCCGGGCATGTTCTACGCAGTTTTCACAAATATGACCATCCTGCCCGGCAATCAGAATTTTAACCTCTTCCCGGCTGCGGCCGCAGAAGGAGCAATGAAGTGGTGAAGCAGTTTTAGCCATAAACGGTATAGTTGGTAGAAACTAATAATGTGTTGCGCGTGTAAAATAACGAAAAAAGCTTCCCTTCTATTTGAAAGGATAGTCGGATTTACCAAAAATAGTGATAAAACCCCCTATATTTTGGTTAATACGGCATCTACAATGCCATAATTAACGGCTTCCTGGGCATTCATCCAGTAGTCGCGGTCGAAATCTTTCATAATCTGGTCTACGGTTTTACCGCAATTGTCGGCCAGAATACGGGCTCCGATTTCTTTGGTTTTTCTGATTTGGTTGGCTTGGATTTCAATATCAGCACTACTGGCTTGGTAATACCCTCCCAAACTGGGTTGATGAATCATAACTTCTCCATGGGGGTAAATAGCTCTTTTTCCTTTGGTGCCTGCACTTAACAGGATAGATCCCATACTGGCAGCCAGCCCCATACAGGTTGTGCTTACCGGACTTTTAATTAATTGCATGGTATCATGAATAACCATACCGCTGGTTACTATTCCACCCGGACTATTGATATAGAACTTAATTTCTTCACCGGGTTTGTCGGCATCCAGCAAGAGTAATTTGGTAACGATTTCGCGGGCAGATTTGTCATTTACCACTCCCCATAGATAAATCGTTCTTTTTTGAAAAAACAAGGTATCGAGCTTTTTCATCATCATCGCACCCAATTGTTCGTTTTTTTCTTCTTTGTTTTCCTGCTCGTCGTCGTCTTCATTTTGCCAATGCATGCGGGTAGTTATATTATTCAGGTTCATGTTGGTAGTGTTTAGGGGTCGGGTAGGGTATTATTATTTGATTTTCTCTTTGCGTGGATTCGTTAACAGCACTTCATCAATTAAGCCATAGTCTTTGGCTTCCTGGGCCGTCATCCAAAAATCGCGGTCGCTGTCTTTGGTAATTACTTCTAACGGTTTGCCGGTATGGTGGGCCGTTATGGTATAAAGCTCTTCTCTCAATTTTTTAATTTCCCGGGCAGTGATTTCGATATCAGTGGCCTGTCCTCCAATGGCTCCGCTTGGCTGGTGAATCATTACGCGAGCATGTTTTAGAGCGGTTCTTTTTCCGGGTACGCCGGCACATAACAATATCTGACCCATACTAGCAGCCATGCCGGTGCAAATGGTGGCTACATCCGGACTAATAAACTGCATCGTATCATAGATGCCCAATCCGGCATATACGCTACCTCCGGGGCTGTTAATGTACATCTGAATATCACGGGTGCGGTCGGTACTTTCTAAAAAAAGCAACTGAGCAGTTACTATATTGGCAACATAATCGTTGATTCCCTCGCCCAGAAATATAATTCTATCCATCATCAAACGACTGAACACATCCATGCTGGCTACATTCAGGGGTCGCTCTTCTATAATGTAAGGTGTAAGGTTGGTAAAACCCTGTTGGCGGTAATTGTGCAGGGTGGCACTGCTGATACCCCGGTGTTTTACTGCATATTGTTCAAATTCTTTTCCCGTATTCATATATATGTATTTGCGCTTTGAAGATAAGAGATTTCCTCTTGCCGATTACAGCATTACAAAATCTGTGCAATAGTGAAGGAGCGACAACTAGTCAGTTTTCGCCAAGTAATTAGTCAATAATTGTCACAATATCAGCCTTTTATGGCACGATTGCTTAGTGGGCGTGGTGATGCAGTTTTTCGGCAAAAGCTTCCCGGGTAATCGGTTCCTCTGAGGCATTTACCTTTCCTTCCAGCCACTGAAACATTTTATCGGTACTGATACGGTGGTAACTGTCTTCCACAAACTTCTTGTCTTGCAACATGCGGTTGGCATAATCTTCTACCCACTGTTTGTTCTCACCCATCATATCTAGCTGGCCACCCATGTAGCTGAACAACTGCATTTTGGCAAAATCGCGGATATCGTCGGGGGTTACCTCAATTTTATTGTCTTGTATAACCTGATTACTAATCAGCGTCCACTTCAGTTGATTGGCAAATGAAGGGTATTCTTTTTCAGCTTCTTCGGCAGTTTTGGGCTTTTCTCCCCCTTGCTGCAACCAGCGTTTAAGAAAATTCTCAGGGAATTCCATGGGGGTATGATCTACCAGAGTATGGTAAATTTGATCGAATACCTGGTTTTTTGCTTGTTGGGCAAAATGGCCAGCAATCGTTTCGCGAATGGCTTCTCTTAATTCGGCCTCTGTTTTAATTTCCTTACCGGGGTAGGCTTTTTCGAAGAACTCCTCCTGTAAGGGAGCCAAGGTAATATGTGTAATTTTATTGATTTGCATCCGCAGAGGCTGATTTTTTTGCGATTCCTGCATGCCCAGTTCAGAACAAATAGCTCCTAAATGTTTCTCGCTGAAAGCGGCTTCCAGTGTGAGGGAAGGGGCATCCTCCTTTTTACTCCCCATCAGTTGCTGCTGCAAAGTATCTGTGAAATCGGTTACCAATAAGCTGGTATCTTTCTTTACACCATTTTCTACTTCATTACCTGCTTCATCTACCTGTGTAAAGGTTACCTGCAATACGTCGTCTTTGCCGGTGATGGTTTCCGTTTCAGATCTTTCCCCATTTCTTCTCTGCAAATTTTCCAGTTCTTCCTGAATCATTTCATCCGTTACATTCACCACATAGCGGGTTACTTTTAGAGCTTCGGGTTTTAAATCTAGTTTGGGTTTAAGACCAATTTCAAACTCAAATTGGTAATCTCCGGGCTGATTCATATCCAGTTGAGGGGTGCGCTCCATTAGGGGAAGGGGCTGAGCAAAAATGTCTAACTGCTCATCCTGCATATATTTATTCAGCTCATTTTCCACTTTTCTAAGCACTTCCTCACTAAAAACACCCTGTCCATACATCTTTTTTACTAGTCCAGCCGGCACCATACCCTTTCTGAAACCGGGGATATTGGCATTTTTGGCATATTTCTTCAAGCTTTGCTCAAAACCTGACAGGTAATCTTGCTTTTCAAGGGTTATGGTAAGTTTGTCGTTGAGTAAGCTGATGTTTTCTCGGGTAATCGTGGCCATGGGAGTGCTTTTTTGCTTGTTTTTGAGCGGGCAAAGGTACAATTAATACCGGAAATAACAGGGGGATAATATTAAAGATAGCTAGCTACTATCCATTGAGGATAATTCATATATCAACGGATTAAAATCCGTTGGTATAATATGGGGCGAGGCTACGTCTCTTTGTAGGCGAATTAAAATCCGATGGTATGGTATGGGGGAGGCGGGGGTTTTTTTATCAATGGATTAAAATCCGTTGGTATAGCATGAGGCGAGGCTACGCCTCTTTGTAGGCGAATTAAAATCCGTTATTATGCTCATCAGACGAGGCTATGCCTCTTTGTGGGCCGTTGTTATGGTATAAGGCTACGCCTCTGTTGATTAAGCCCATATAAAATAGCTGTTATAGGGCTGGGAGTAGAGCAATGCTTACGTATATTTTTCTGTTTTATGTATTTTACCCTTTCTCATGTGCTCGGTGCGCTTTATGTGCAAGGCCTGGTCGCATGAAGTTTTCAAATTAATGAGTGGGAGTTAAAAGGATATTTTGTATGTAAATGGATAGATTTTTTCTGGGTAGTTTTTTATATAAAGTCCGGTAAATCATTTATCTTGATTAAGGATGTACCTTTCCGCCCTTAAATATCTGAAGAAACAAGTGAGGAGTTTATGATAAACGAAGTAATTAATTGGCCATTTACCATTGTTTTTTTTGTGGCTTTATTGGGGTTATTGGTATCAGTAATGTTGGTAACCGTTAACCAAACCGACATATTTCCTAATCGTTTATTGGCAGCTTATTTAGGCTGTTTCTCCCTGTTAGCCCTGAATTACAGTTTGATGACCACTTCTCTCTTTCTTCAGTTTCCGCATGCCTGGAAAATCCTGGCTTGGGCATCTTTCTCTTTTGCCCCCTTTGGCTATTTGTATGTACGTAGTGTGTTGGAACAAAATTTTTGGTTTCGAAAGAAGGATTTGCTCTGGTTTGTACCCGGCCTCATTCATACTGCATGCCTGATTCCATTTTTTATGCTGTCCTCCTCCGAAAAGCTGGTAATTCTTGAAAAAATATTTGCCAATCGTAAACTGATTATTATAGAGCCTGAATCTATTCTTTACGATGGGGTGGGGGTATGGATGCGGGTAGGGGTGATTGCTGCGAGTGCGTTTGCGCAGATGCGCATTCTTTACAAATGGAAGCCCATCATTTTTCAGAATGAGGGCAATCATCAGAATATTTCTAACTATAAATGGCTGGTACTCTTTAGTTTAACTATGCTGGTATTTTGTATTCTGATTATTTTTCAGATTTTCTTTCACATGGTAATGCCGGCCGACCTGAATCTGTTGGTATTGTTTACTATCGCATTTACTATATTATTTATTTGCTTCTATTTATTATACAAGCCATCCATTTTATATGGAATGCAGGGATGGCTACAGAAACCAGAGGAACCAGCTGCTGATGCCCCCTCCCTTGAAGAAGCTGAACCGTCAGCTGAGTCTTCAGAACCTACGATAGTAGCTATTGATAAGAAAAAAATTTATCTATCGGCAGATCAGGGGGATACCATCCGCCAGGTATTGGAAAATCATTTAGTGGCAAATAGTCCTTACCGCAAAACCGGTTATACCATATCCGACCTTTCCAATGAAGTAAATATCCCCTCCTACCTGCTTTCAGCATTTATTAACCAGGAATATGGTAAAAATTTCAATGAACTGGTAAACGAATATCGGGTAGATTTTTTCATTGATCTGGTAAAGCAACCCAATGCCAATTCGCAGTACAAACTAGAAGCCCTTGGTAAGGAAGCCGGCTTTAATACCCGCGCCTCTTTTATCCGGGCGGTAAAAAAGAAAACCGGTCTCACCCCCTCCGATTTTGTTACTAAAAAGGACAATTAAAGGCCTGTTTTGTTTCTAATTCCAAAATTGTTACATCATTTTAATAGATTCTGTTAGTAAGAATGGCTTTTTCTATTAATATGCAGTTAAAATATTTCAATATGAAAGGTAACATCACTAAAATGCTGGCGGCAGCCGCCAGATTGGTTTGGGTGGGAATTTTATTAGTCGCCGTTTCGAATGCACACGGACAGGCCGACCCAACCCAAGTAAGAAAAGAAAACTTTAAGGGAGTAATTGATTTAGACATTCGCAAGTCTAAAGCCGATTGGGCAGCTTACACCCCTAAAAAAGCACCTGTTGGGGCTCCCAATATTTTATTCGTATTATATGATGACACCGGATTGGCTTCTTGGTCAACCTACGGAGGGGCCATCAACATGCCAACGCTGGATAAATTAGCTAAAAACGGTTTGATTTATACCCAATGGCATACCACTGCCTTGTGTTCTCCTACCCGTTCTACTTTATTAACCGGAAGAAACCATCACCTTACTGGTAATGCTGCCATTACAGAGGGTGCCAACGGATTTCCGGGAGCACATGGCCGTATTCCCGAGCAAACAGCTACAATCGCTCAGGTTTTACAAGATAATGGATGGAGCACATTCTGGATGGGTAAAAATCACAATGTACCTGAGCAAGATGTATCATCCGGCGGAAGCCGTAAGCAATGGCCAACCCAAATGGGATTTGATCGTTTCTACGGATTTATTGGTGGAGAAACCAATCAGTGGTATCCTGATTTGATTGAAGACAATGGCTTTATTGAGCAGCCATATGGTCCGGAAAAAGGCTATCACCTTTCTAAAGATTTGGCTGATAAGAGCATCAAATATATACAAGACCAAAAATCAACCAACCCTTCTAAACCTTGGTTCATGTGGTTTTGTCCTGGTGCCAACCATGCCCCCCATCAGGCACCCGCTGATTATATTGCCAAATATAAAGGCAAGTTTGATGGTGGCTATGATGCTTATCGTGCTTGGGTTTTACCCAGAATGATCGCACGTGGCATTATTCCTAAAGGAACAGAGTTAACGCCTTTTAATCCAATGCCGCCGAATATTGCAGCCAAAGGCGACTATGTGCGCCCATGGAATGAGCTAAATGCGGATGAGAAAAAATTATTTGCTAAAATGGCGGAAGTTTTTGCAGGTTTTTCTGAATATACTGATGCGCAGGTGGGTAGAATTGTTGAGTATCTGGAGCGTACCGGTCAATTAGAAAATACCATCGTTATTTATGCTGCCGATAATGGTGCATCTGGAGAAGGTTCTCCCAATGGCTCTGTAAATGAAAATAAATTTTTCAACGGCTATCCCGACGAACTGTCTGAAAACATGAAATTGTTGAACGAATTGGGTGGTCCGAATACCTACGAGCATTTCCCTACTGGTTGGGCTGCTGCATTCTCAACCCCTTTTAAAATGTTCAAGCGGTATAGTGAATATGCCGGTGGTACCTGCGATCCGCTGGTAATCTCTTGGCCTAAAGGCATCAAAGCTCGTGGCGAAGTTCGTAACCAATACCACCACTCAACGGATATTGTACCCACCATTTTAGAAATGTGCGGTGTAGAAATGCCAAAAACGTATAAAGGTGTTGGTCAATACCCACTTTCAGGTGTTTCTATGAAGTATTCTTTTGATGCTACTCCTGATGCCCCTACGCAAAAGAAGCGGCAATATTTTGCTATGCTGGGTACCCGTGCTATTTGGGAAGATGGTTGGAAAGCTGTAGCCATGCACGTTCCTATTACGGGACAAGGTAATTTTGAGAAAGATGAGTGGGAATTGTATCATGTAGATGCAGATCGCTCTGAGTCTAAAAATCTGGCTAAAGAAAATCCCGAGCGTTTACAGAGAATGATCAAAGCCTGGTTTGAAGAGGCCGATAAAAACCTGGTATTGCCGCTGGATGATCGCACAGCTGTTGAACAACTGGGTATAGAACGTCCTTCCGAAGAAGCTGTAAAAGAGCGTTATATCTATTACCCCCATACCGCGCCAGTTCCGGAAGGCGTAGCCATCAATGTGAGAGGTCGTTCGTATAAAATTTTAGCAGATGTAGAAATTAAAGATATAAATGCATCGGGTGTAGTATTTGCACATGGTTCTCGCTTTGGCGGACATACCCTGTTTCTAAAAAACAAGCGCCTGCATTATGTATATAATTTCTTGGGTATTAAGCCTGAACAAAAATTCACTTCTTCTATAGAGTTGAAACCAGGAAAGTATACCCTTGGATTTGAATTCATCCGGGAAAAAACTGGCTCCAATGGCGAACAGATAGGAACGGGTAAATTATATGTCAACGATAAATTAGTTGCTTCCGGACCTATGAAAACCCAGCCTGGTAAATTTACCCTTTCCGGCGACGGACTGTGTGTAGGATACGACAGTGGCGATGCGGTTAGCAGTGAATATAAATCTCCCGGTACGTTTAAAGGAGGACATATTCAAGGCGTAGGCGTAACCGTTGAAAAAACTCAGTACCTCGACTTGGAGAAAGAGGCACGCAGGGCATTTAGAGATTAATAGGGTTCATCTTATAATTGTAGAACCGGCTCATATTATAATGGAGCCGGTTCTTTTTTTTACTTTTTTACCGGAAACCCTATTTTCTAGCTTAGATAATTAACTGATTTGTTGCAAAATCTTGAATATTTGTATTACAAAACATAGATTGCCCCATTAATTTTTTTATAATCAGTTATTTCGTAAACATTTTTTATGATAAGAATAAGTTATTTCCGGTTGTTGTTTTTAGGGGTATGTGTTACCCTTTTGTATTCCTGTACTTCACAGCCGGCTAACTCTTCAAAAGAAGGGTCTGAGGGCCCATCTGATAGTATTTCAATTAAAACAACCACGGCGTTATCGGATACACTGGCTGCCCCCATAGTTTCTACCCTTTCTACGGCAATTTCTTGCACACGAGAAATGCTGCCCGAAGACAGTATGAATTATATGGCCGGTGGAGCCGGCGCTTATCGGCCTACCCAGCCCAATCCAATTCCCGCTGTGCTACCTGCTGTGGCTGGTATGGTATATATACCCGGAGGCGAATTTAGTATGGGTATTCCTGATCCTACCCGGGTAAAGGGAGGTGGCAAGGAAGCCATGCCGGATGCACGTCCTATACATAGGGTAAAATTGAAGGCATTCTTGATGGATGAGCATGAAGTAACCAATGCCCAATTTGCTGCATTTGTAAAAGCTACCGGATATGTAACATTAGCAGAGAAAAAACCTACCCGAGAAGAATTTCCCGATGCCTTGCCTGAAATGTTGGTTGCCGGTTCGGTAGTATTTACACCCCCTAACCATGAAGTGAGATTGGATGATCATTTGCAATGGTGGAGTTATGTAAAAGCAGCCGATTGGCGTCACCCAGAGGGCCCGAGTTCATCAATCAAAGGAAAAGAACAAAATCCGGTGGTGCATATAGCCTGGGAAGATGCAGCCGCCTTTGCAAAATGGGCGGGAAAAAGATTGCCTACCGAGGCAGAATGGGAATTTGCCGCAAGAGGTGGTTTAACTGGAAATATATATACCTGGGGCAATCAAATGCAACCCGGCGGTAAAAAAATGGCGAATATTTTTCAAGGTCATTTCCCCGAAAGAAATGCGGCGGAAGATGGATATCCAACTACTGCTCCAGTAAAAAAATTTCCGGCTAATGGCTATGGCTTATATGATATGGCAGGAAATGTTTGGGAATGGTGTGCAGATTGGTATCGCAATGATTACTATACTTCGCGAGCTTCCGATAAGGTATGGACAAACCCTACCGGCCCTGTTGATAGTTTTGATCCCGATGAACCCGGTGTTCCTAAGAAAGTTCAGCGGGGTGGGTCATTTTTATGTACCGATCAATACTGCACCAGATATATGGTGGGTACCCGGGGCAAAGCCGATTGGAGAACTGCCACCAACCATGCCGGATTCCGGTGTGTAAAAGATATTAAATAAACAGGTATGCATACAGTTTGTAAATGTTTGCTTTTAGGCGCCGTGCTGGTTACTACGCAAGTAAAGGCACAGGAAGATCCACTCCAGTTAAATGATACTGCCATCATCAGCGAAGCCGCTACTCCTGTAACAGCCCCTGCAACGATGAAGAAAAAGTGGAACCATTATACCGGCAAATTCATGACGGTTAACCTGGGTATGGCAATGATACTCGATTTCAATACACAGAACCAGGATAATAATAGTATCCAACAAGTGGGCAGTTAT
>Ga0208364_1000341_pt1 | contig 11044 bp, 13 predicted proteins | sample LakMenEpi08Jun12_FD_150680 | JGI IMG/M metagenome (GOLD analysis project Ga0208364, IMG submission 150680) | Freshwater microbial communities from Lake Mendota, WI - 08JUN2012 deep hole epilimnion (SPAdes) | ecosystem: Environmental > Aquatic > Freshwater > Lake > Epilimnion/Euphotic zone ...
AAGCTAACCGATGCAGCCTGGCCAAGGATTGGCGCAAGCACGGCGTCAAGCACGGCGTCCCATTTACCGCCGATGGAGATCGTGGCGTCCCGAAGGCCCACAATGTAGTCTTTCGAGGCATCACCAAACGTCGTGGTTTCAGCTGTCTCAACGACTTGTGGGAAGTCTACGTTGTCGCAGTAGGCGCTGATGTCAGTCAGCGTGCCACCGCTATTGTCCACCCGGAAGTCAGTAGTCCGACCGTGTACGAAAGGCATGGTATTTCCCTCCTATTTCCATGCCGCTGTGACGGCCAGTGTGCGCGTCCCTGATGCTGCCGAGACATTTACCCGTAAATACCGATTGACCGTACCAGTGGTTGTCTTGTGTTCCCCGCCCGTGCTTGCGTTGGCCGTGAAAGTAATCAGGTCAACCCAGCTTACGTTGTCGGTGCTGTGCTGTATCTTAACCGTGGTCGATACTGAATTGGAAGTAATATGCAGGTTGGCCACCAAGCCATTTGCACTCGAGGCAAGATTGTCAAGAGCGACGGTGTTGACGCTGGTCGCGTAGGTCGTGAGTGCCGCAAGCACCTGGCCTCGATACGCGCCACTATTCCCGGTGCCATCCACTTGCATTTCAACCGAGACAGCCACTGCATCCCCGACCGCTGATGTGATTTGATACGATGTGTCGTGCGCCTGCACAACGAGTGCACGATTACCAGCCACCGCAGCGCCTTCATCACAAGCTGATAGCGCCGCCGCCGTGCTGTTGCTAAGCAAGCCGGCCATAATGGGATCGATGGCTCCGACTGCGCCGTCCCAGAATCCCGACGCACTCACCGTGCCGTCAATGTGGCCGTTGACGAACTGCTTGGCGACGCCACCGAACGTCGTTGTCTCGCTGTTTTCGACACCGATAGTTTGGTCGATGCTGTTGAGGAACGCGCTCACATCCGTGCCGTTTAGCAAGACCGATATTTTTGAACCGTGGACGAAGGGCATGGCTATCTCCTTGCTGCCGTGACGAGAATTTGTGGACTGCCGGATGTGGTGACGAGCGTGCGCAGGTAACGGTTTACAGGTCCGACCGTTGCGCCTGATTGGGCGAACTTAATGCTGGCGGTCTGGTAGGACGCGAACAGGTCTGCCCAAGTGCTGCCGTCTGGCGAGTGTTGGATGACGACTTGCGTTGTCGCCGCGTTGTTCAGCATGTGGATGTTGAAAGCCATTCCGTTGGTTGTGCCCGCGCCATTGTCGAGTGCTGTGGATGTGCTGTTATTGCCACGGACAGCGAGCGGGGCGAGTACTTGGCCTCGGAAAGCGCCGGTTGGGAGACGAGGGATGAAGATTTCAAATGCGGTTACTTTGAAGCCTTTTGCGGAGTTAGTGGTATTTTTGGCCACACCATGTTGGGTTGACCCAGATGAGCCTGTTGGGGCCGTGAATGACACCCGATAAACTGATCCATACACATTAGTAACGACACCATTTGTTAATGTTGAACTTGCGCCACCATTATTCATAAAAAGATTTGCGTCAGCTGTCGCATCTGTTGCGCGACCAATAACGGGAACACTGTCGTCATTCATCTTCATATAGCAGGAAAAAGTTGCAAAAGTTTGCGTTGGTATCGTCAACACTCTCACAATGTATCTTGTCACCGAGTTGTTTGGGAACTCCACACTATTCACAAAACCGCTTATGCCTCCAGGGGAATTTGTTGGAGAGCCACCGGAAATGTATGACGCCAGCGGTATATCATTCGACCCCGGAAACAGATTCTGCTCCGTCACGCTATTCGCAGCATTGCCGGACCCATCCACCTGAAACTCCGCGCTCACAGCGACAGTATCGCCCACCGCGTTGGTCACTTGGTATGATGTGGCCTTAGCGGACGCGACAAGGGCTTTAGCGCCCAGCGTGTTGCCTTCGTCGAGGATGGAGATTGCGTTGGGGAGGTTTGTGGCCTCGAGCGTGAGGCCGGCTGCCCGAAACGGCTTTGCAGTTGAAAAAGAATTCTTTAAAATGCGCCCAATCGGTATCCCATTGTAATTGGCGTCCACAAAAGACAAAGATTTCTGCACGCGGTATGCTGAACCAGAAAAAACTGAAACATTTGTTCCGTAAACTATGGGACCGAGATTAAAATCACCAGATGTGACCATATTCAAAAAAGGCACTGGGACGCTGTTATCGTCCATTTGAACAACCGCATAAAAGTTGTAAACAGCATTGGCAACAATTTCAGGCGGGGCTTTAGTTGCTTCACGATTGGCTCCATTGTCTCCAAATTGAATGCTCGCCGCAAAACCACTGATCGGCGTGCCAGCATTCGTGACATTCGACACATTCGTATAATTCGCCACCGCATCCCCAGGAGGCAACAGGTTTACATTTTCAAAAAGCCGATTCATCACCGCATCGATGGCATCGGTCGCGCCATCCCAGTACCCGCTCAGCGTGATCGTGCTGTCCCGCAATCCCTTCGTGTACGTCTTGACGGCGCTGCCAAAAACGCTCGTCTCTGACATCTCGCGGCTGATGCTTTGCTCGATACTGTTCAGGAACGCGCTGCACTCCGTGGTGTTGATGAACGTCCGCGTACCCTTGCCGTGCGTAAAGCTCATCGCTACATCCTCGCTGCCGTAATGACGACTGTGCGGGTGCCCAGCGTACCGCTCCAGGTCGCACGCAAGTACCGGTTGACCGTGCCAGTGACAATCTTACGCTCAGCGCCACGGCCAGCCGCGATGGATGCGAAGGTCACCAGGTCGCTCCAGTTGACGTTATCTGTGCTGTGCTGAATCTTGGCGATGGTCGACTGATCGCTCGCGGTGATGTGTAAGTTGGCGATGATGCCGTTACTGCTCGCGCCGCCGTTGTCAATTGCCGAGTAGTTCTGGCTTGCGGATGTGATCGATGTGCCGTTGGCGAGTACGACGCCTCGATGTGTGCCGAAATTGCCGATGCCTGAACCGTCAAGCTGGAACTCTGCGCTCACCTGCACGGCCTCAGACACGCTCGCCGTGATGTTGTATCCACTGGCCAGCCCGGAAGCCACCAGCGCGCGATTGCCAACCATCCCGACTCCGCCCTCGGCAACAGTCAACACTGTGGCTGAATCACTGTCCAGCGCGGCGCTTAGAACCTCATCAACACCCGAGGCCACGCCGTCAAAATATCCGCTCATCGAAAGTGTGCCGTCAACTTGGCCTGCAACGTATGCCTTGCTTTGCGCGGTAAAGGTTGTCACCTCGGCAGTATCAACCGTCTGTGTCTGGTCGATGCTGCTTAAGAACGGGCTCAGGTCGAACCCGTTCGCAAAGATGTTTGCACCTTTACCGTGCGTTGGCATCTTTATGCCTCCTCGGCCTCAGGGGCTGGCTCTACCTCGTTGTAAACTACGTTGCCATTGGGCATAATCTCAGCCTCGATGGCGGGCTCGTCGATCACTTCAGCGCTTGCTTCAATTTGCGCCTGTACGGCCGCCATCAGTGCCTCAGCTTCTGGGTCGTACTCGACAATGCAGCCCTGTTCAAGCAGCCAGCCGATGGACTGCTGAGGGATGTCGGAGCAAACGTCGCCCGGTTCGCGTCGGGTCACGCCGTAATTCAGGCCCACCAGAACCTTGTATTCCTTCTTGCTCACGCTATCACCTCCATGCTGAACTCCACCCCTAGATACTGTACACCCGCAAGCTCGTACACGCCATAACCTTGCGCGCTCATCACGCGGGTAGTCTGCGCATTGCCACCGAGTGTGACGTCACCATCGATGGCCGCACGGATGCTTTGCACGCCATCAGGCGACACGTAGTCGTCAAGCTTGCGCTGTGCCTGGTCTTCCTGCACGTCACAAGCGTATACCCGCACCGGTACCACCAGCCGCATCCGGACGGACCTGAAGCTGTAATCGTACTCCACTGCATTCGGCATACCTACCACCGCGCAGGGCACCATCACGGAGTCTGGTATCGTGTCATACACGTTTAGTGACGTGATCGTCTTGATTCGAGTTCCGATGCCGTCCCGGATTGATTGTATGCTTGCCATTTCACAGCTCCATCTCTCTGACAGCACGTCGAATAATCGCGATGAACTTGCTGCTATTATCTTCGAGCATCCCGCGCAAGTATCGCCTCGGCTTTAATCCGCCGCGCCTCGTGATTGATGTCGCAACAGCGCCAGCACTGACTAAGTTTCGGCGCACCGGACCCCAATTGCTTAGTGCTCCAACCGGCACCACGTGAACACGCCTCGGCCAGTTTGGGTGATCGTGTGTCAAGCCCGTGCCGTACTCCATATACTTGGCGTAAGGCAGTTCGCCAGACGAACCGATAACGCCTATATCGACGCTTAGCATCATTGGTTGATCGTCAACTTTATGAGTGATCGATGCACGGAGTCGACCAAAATCAACAGGCGCCCGGCGCTTGCTGTCTGTTTCGCCCATCCGGCCAATTTTGTTCAGCGCAACCCGCAATGGCTCGCGCACGAACCGATCACTGTGCAACTTCTTTATGACGGCGTCCGCGTCAATATCCACTCGAATCCTAGCATCCATATACTGCTATCTTTCGGTACTGAGCCAGCAAACTGTTGACCTCAGGATCCTTTGACGATACTCGCGAGAATCCAAGTTCAGGCGTCCCGATCACGCCGAACGCCGCGTCCCGCCTCTTGAAAAAGCGCACAGCCAAAATCAGGCAAGCCTGGTTGATCGCCTGTGGATGCGATCCCGTCGCGTTGTATCCCCAGCTTCCGTTGATACGCACCCCGCGCCGACCGTGCGGGAAGTTCAGAGTCGCAAGATGACTTGTGTACACAGAACTATATGGCGCCGTCCCTGGTTCCAATTCAAAGTCGTTGGGCCCAAGCGCGACGTATTGGCGATCACCGGTATCTACAGCGATCTCAGTGACGCTAAGGAGATCATCCGGCAATGAAAGGTAGTCCGGCTCCTCGGCCTCAAAAAAACGAATCGCGGATGTCGAGAAAAACACCCTCCGCGTAAAATTGTCAATCGCCCGGCTAGCGGCCTCGATGGCAAGCTCAAGACGAGAGTCGTCGTTGGTGCTCGTCGTGCTCAAATACGCCTTGATTTGCGATAGGGTCGCGTAGCCGTTCGTGATTGCCATAACTACCCCGCGTGTGCATTTGCGACGCAGGTGACCGCGCCGCTTGAGTAGTTCGATATTCTAGCCCTGAAATACGTCGCACCACCAATTAAGTCACAAGTCGTGATCGTCGGTGCTGTAATTGTTTTAACTTTGGTGCCTGGGTTGGTGCTGGTTAAATCACTGGCTGATATTTCAAACCAATTTACGTCGTCAATCGTGATTTCAAGATGAACACTTGCATTAAATGTGCCCGTTATTGATATGATCACGTGATTAAAACCGTCTAACAATAATTTAGTTCCGTTGCCATCTGCCGCGGCGGCATTTTGCAAAACAACTGGCCCACTATTCGACGATTTCATCTTGCACCTTCTTTGGCCGGCCTCGCCGGATTATCTTGTCCTCAGTCGCGATGCTCGTTGTCACGTACACCTCGTCTTTGGCAAGAACAACCTCAAGCGCCATCCAGCTCCCAGGAGAATCAATGGATAATGCTTTCTCAAGCTCGGCGTTATCCACGGTATCTCCGGCTTGCCAAGACCCGAGGCTGCTCTTGTATGCGCTGACACATCTCAACATTAAATGCCGTCCAGCTCTTGCAATATATAAACCGACACAAGCAGGTCCGAGGTTGTTCCGTTCCAGGTCGCGCCCGTCGTAATTCCGATTCCTACTCTATCACCAGCCCTCAACGTTACTTTGCCACGTGGGATCTTCACCATGCCAGCTGCTAGCGTGGTGATAGCTGTCGAAAAGTTTGCGTTCTTTGTGTTGTTTACAAACACGTGTACCGTCAGAGTTCCAACGGTTGCGGCGGCGCTTAGGTCTGAGACAACCGCGCACAATTCACCATTGAATGGCACCGTAATATTAGTGACTTGATTCGATGCATCATTCAGACGAACGTCAGTCTGGGAGGCTGTGACGTTCGCTTGAAAGAAATTCTTACAGACCATCTGACCTTTGGCGAGCTCTCTTGTAATTTGCATAGCACCCTCCTTAAGGCAAAGCCGGGGTCTCCCCCGGCCTGCCGATCTCCTTACAAGTTGATGTTGTACAAAACGTCTGCGAACTCGATGCCTGATGCAGCGCCCGTAGGGCTGAACCGACCGAGACCCATACGCAGGCTGTACACGATGCGTGATTGATCGGAACCGATCAAACGCTCCGTCTCAACCTTCACGCGACGACGCCAGCCAGCCTTGAGCCCGCGCATGTTCGCGCAGACAACTTGACCGCGGGTGTTGTTGGCTGCTGTGTTTGAAACCTTGCCGTCTGCCTCGGTGAGCGGCATCGCCATCGATGAAATTAGCGGATTGCGACCGATGCGCGCCAACTCGCCAGTGAGGATGGTCGCACCCGGACCATACTTGTCAACGGTCAGCACTTCATCAAGCTGACCAATCAATTCAGCAACGTGTGGGCTCGTGATATAAACGACGTCCTCATTGTTAATCGGGTGACCCCAATCAACAAAGCGAGTGGTGTCGATCATGCGGTTCAATTGACCGCGCAAAGCAGTGTATGAAACCGCGCCACCGAGCGCCAAGCTGTTTGCGGTGTTGTCGACAATACCAGCGTGACGCAAACCGTCGAACGCCAAGTAATGCTTGGTGTCAGCCGGGTCGGCATCATCCAAATTGATATTTCCCGTCGCGGCGTTGGTCGTGTCGCCGTTCAAAATCAAGCTATCGCTGTAGTGTGCAATAGCCAAAGCCGCTTGACGACGCAAGAACGGGAGGAATGGGATGATCGAATCCTCTTCAAGCTCGCCGCTCCACACTTGATGGATGACGAACTTTTTGGCGTCAACCTGCACGCGCTGTGAGCCGGTTTTGCTCGTTGCATATGGTGTAGTGAACGCCGTTGCGCCGGAGCTTTCACCAACGAACAGCATCTCGGGAATGTCCACTTCAACCGGCAAATAGGCCGTTGGAGCCGTCATTTCGAATGTATCCACAAGGCTGAAAACGCGAGACAAAGGACGTGCCGCTTCCCACAAGTCAGCAGCGTACTGAGCGCCCATCAACTGCAAACCAAAACCGGTTTCGGCGCTATCCATCGCCTTGGCGTAGGCCTCGAGTTCAGCCTTGTTGGCCATGCCCTTGCGGACGCGCGGGAAAAGGTTGTCGAGCGCCGTACGGTCGTAGGCCTTTACCAGGCTCTCATCCATATAGGTCGCTTTGCTAACCGCAGCAAACGCATTGGCAAGCTCGCTTGACGGCCCAGGGCCCATCCCGGCATTCTTAGCAGCGGTCGTGATGTCGTATAACATCTCGATGTCGCTCGCGCTCAAGTTGTGACGCGCGAACTTGGAGCCCACCAATGCCGGGTCGGCAGAACCAAAACGCATTTTGCGGTATTCGTCTGCATTATCGTGCTGGGCGTTTTTGACTATACCCTCGGCAATTTCCTTGACCTGTTTCTCGGTCAAGTTGCTGTTCTGAATTGAATCCAGCCGCGCCGCGACATCGCGGAGCAAGCCTTCGAGCTGGCTATTGTCCATTTTCCCTTCCTCCTACGAAGCGCGTGAGCGCGTCTACCACGCCTGCCTCTACCTTGTATTCCTCTGGCTTACAGGCTTCTGCCATAGGCTTTTGCACGGGCTCATCACCCATCGCGGAATCAATCACCCCTTGAATGGCGTCAATCGCCGCTTGCAACTTTTCAAGATTAGCACTCGAGATAACACGACCGGCCTTCTGCTCGATCGCACCACCGTTGTTACCGATCACGTCGTCACCCTCTTCGGTCTCCTGCTCTTCATCCGGCTCGGCGCTGCGGATGCGTACCGCGTCACGATTAGCCGGGACGGCCACCAGGCTGATTTCCAACAACTCAGCTTGTGTATGCGTTAGCGGTTGACCAGCCCCACCGGGACGGCGAGCCAGTGAGCGGAACCCGACACTAACCGTGCGCAGGAACCCAGTGTTGACAAGCTCTTGTGCGCACTCGCCCTTCTCGGTATCGGCAAAGATGATGTCGGCTTCGAGGGCGTCACCGATCACCTCCACCCGTACGGCCCGCCCGATCACGTCCTCAATCGAGTCATACTTGTGGCTGTCCAGAACAACTGGATTCGCGCGATACGAATCAAGCACCCAACCGGTCTGGTCTACGATTTCATTCTGGCGGTCAACGCTTGCCGTGCTAGCCCGAAAGGTATACACCCTCGCGCCTTCGGTCTCGACAACGTCAACGTATTGTGCTTTAACAACGAGCATTTACTTGCCCTCCGTAAACCGTTGTAGTTTGGCAATGGCATCGGCGTCAAGCATCCCGCGTGCTTCATCCTCATCGAACACCCATCCGATGGCACACCGGCAATTGATATCCTCTTCAGGTAGGCCAATTTGGCCAGGCGCTTGCCCGCCTCCACCGCCCACCATAAAGTCATCATCCAGCGGGATCGGGCTCTCTTGATACTGCGTGTGCGCCTCGATGTGGCTGTCTCGCGTGCGTTGGTCAAGCGCTGCTATCCACGTTTTTTTCGAGTCCACCCCGCTTTGCTTGGCGCCCAACAATGCCCCACCGTTCAGCGCGCCTATCGTTTCAGTCCGCGCGATGGTCTCGGCACTCGACCGAATCCGGTCGCCCATCACTTGCTGCACCAACTCCTCAATCTCCGGTATCGTCTTGCCGCTGTTGATTGCATCAGTGATGCCCTCACGCAATTGGTTCCACGTGGTCTCGTTGACCTGTTCGGCAAACCGCTGTGTGCGTCCCATCAAGAATCGATTGCCATCAGGCGTGTCAAGATTGAATCGAGCATCGACGTTTAATTGATTGAATGCATCCGCGCCACCGGCCTCGGCAGCATCCTGAATCTGGCCCATCAGGCGGTCTGCAAACACGCTCTGCCAGTAGTCACCATCCCACAATGCATCGATGTCATCAGGCGTCAACGCCTTGCTCGCGCGCTCATCTGCCTTGTCCATCTGGCTCACCAAGCGCTCAGACCAATCACGACCTGGCTCGCCGCCCCAAAGCAGAAACGCGACATATCCGGGTGTCTCTTCACCATCTTTGTCCCAACCTGTCACCTTGTCGCTCGCGTGCCGCGCGTGCCAGGCTCTCATCTTGCGCGCTTTGTCTGGCGTGATCGCCTCACCGGCAGCAAGCCTACGTGCCCATCGGATCGTCGCAGCCACCAGCCCATCTCCACCACGCCCTGCTTCGTACAATTCGATACCCTTCCTGAACGCGCTCCGCACTCGTCCGCCCGGCCTGAAGTCTATCCCGTCATAACCTGCCGCCTTCGAACCCTGCTCCGCAACGGCTGCCGCGATGGCATCACCCTGCTCCTGCATCAGCTCGCTCAAGATGCGCACAAACTGTGTTTCGATGCGTTTTGCACGCAAATCAAACTGCTTCCAGATGGCGACGTGCTCAGGAGACCCAAACTCGATGAATCCACGACGTCCCATCGTGCCCGACATCTTTTTGATCGCCCTTGTTTCGTCTTGCCTGTTATCTTGATTTGTCGCTGGCGGAAGCACTGGCATCATCGGGGTGTTACCCCACGGGTATTCGCCGCCCTCAGGAAGCATTTGCGGAGCAATTTGCGACAAAACGCGATTAAGCGGAACACCCATCGCCACCCACTTACCTGCCTGATCGGCAAGGCTCGCCTTGTCAGGCTGCAGTGCGCTTACGTGCGTGGTGTCGAACTCCACAAGGTCAACATCCGGAAAAAACTTGAGCATTTGCTCGGTGATTTCAGATGCAATCATCGCTCCCTCGGGAATCAGGCAATCCGTCCACAAACCTTTGTAAGCTTGCTCGATATTGCTATATGTCGCGTGTTCGTGGTCACCAATCAGCTCAGGCGGAACACCATAGACTGAGGCCACATCTGAGCGCGTCCACTTCATCAGCTCGATAAACTGAGCATCCTTTGGCGAGACACCCATCGTCTGAAAGTTTGCCGCTTGACCAAGCACGGCCAGACGGTGCGCTTTGTCTGCCCCCTTGAAGCGCCGCTCAAGGCTTTCGCGCAACTGCTCTGTTTGCTCGCGTGACCACGCGGTTTCTTTATCCTGCGGCGAGACAACGCCTGCAATTTGCAGCCCGTTTTTAAAGATCGAGTGATTCGATTGCAGCGCTCCGTGCGCCGTGTCAATGGCCAGCCTAGTCGCCGCGATCGGAGACAAGCCCATAAACTCGTCCAGCGGGTTTGGGTGCCTGAACCAGATCACCTCATCAGGCGTGAACGGAAGCCGCTCGTTATCCCAGTCGTATATCCACCCGGCAATGTAATCCTGCTCGTGTGGGACAAGACGCATCCTGTCCGGCCGTGCCCACCATATCTCTCGTGGCGTCCCTTGCCCGTTGGGTCCACGCTCCAAAACCCAGAATGCCTGCCCCCATAGGCACAAGCTCAACTCGGTCATTTGCATCAAACGGTTGTACGTCCAATGAGGATTCACGCTTTGCATCAAGTCCGTGAACGGACCATCCGTTACCTCAACGCGCTCGCCATTGACCATCCGGTAGGCCCTAAGCGGGAGGCTTGCTACGTTGCGGGCACGAAGTGTGCTACACGCATAAACGCTTGATGACGTTGCGATATAGTCGCCATACGCTGGCGGTGCGAACGGTTCGGGGTCTTTGCCCCAATAGGTATCAGCGGGCTCGACAACCGCAGGCCCAAGCCGGAACGCCTTGAGCGCGTGCTGTATTCTGTCGATCCATCGCATACGCTACCCCCAAACTAAAAAGCGCCGCCCCAGGAGGAGAACAGCCACCAGGGCGGCAACTATCTTGGATTGTATCACAACGGCTGGTCAAGTATCACGCAAGTGCACTCACACCACATCACCAAACTGCCGGCAATGCTTCTCCATCTCCCACTTGGCAAACCCATTGCGCATCATCGCTTGCTTCAGGAGCGGATTGACATCATCTGGCAAGGATTCTGCAAGCTGCATCCACTCGTTAC
>Ga0208364_1000349_pt1 | contig 10965 bp, 12 predicted proteins | sample LakMenEpi08Jun12_FD_150680 | JGI IMG/M metagenome (GOLD analysis project Ga0208364, IMG submission 150680) | Freshwater microbial communities from Lake Mendota, WI - 08JUN2012 deep hole epilimnion (SPAdes) | ecosystem: Environmental > Aquatic > Freshwater > Lake > Epilimnion/Euphotic zone ...
GGAATAACCAATATCATACTAGGCGCCCTAAATTTGTTATACAGTGGTAATATATCCAGTAAGGTGCCGGTAAACCCTTCAAAATATTTGCCCCAACTCATAAAGAGGGTTAGTATAATCGCTGCCAGTATCCAGCCGATATGTTTTTTATCAATCAAGAAAAAACCTATCAATGCTAAAAAGCAAATTATAGATCCTGCATAGGGGGGGCCGGAAGTTCCTTCTGTAATTCCACCCCAATAAAATGGAAAATTGATCAGCTGTTGACCTAATTCTTGGGGCATTTGTTGAATAGCTTCTAAGGCTTTAGATTTTTCCTCCGCCACTTGTCTGTTATCGCTGCTACCACCATAGATATATGGAAACATTAATACCAAACTTTCAGAAGGGAAAATACTATAACTCAATGCATAATCCTTGCCCAATCCAGTCTTGGTTTTTCCGCTCTTTGTATCAGCTAGTTCACTTCCTCCCCGGATGGTGGCTTTTGAATAACTATAGGTAGTAAATAAAGTAATGGCATTTACCATTACCCCAAGTGCAGCTGCTACTATCACCAATCCGGCAGCACGGGTTAAATGTTTCCAATCCTTTGCACGAATCCATTGAATACCGAATCCTATACTCATAACAAGAGCTAGAAGCAGTGCGTAATAAGTTATCTGTAAGTGATTGGAAGCAACTAATAAGGCTGTAAACAAAGCAATCAGCGCTGTGCCCATCCAATAATTCCGTTTTTCATACAACATCCACAAGCCAGCCAAAAAGGCTGGTAAATAGGCAATGGCCTGCATTTTGGTGTCGTGCCCAGCGGCAACTATAATGGGGTTATACGTTGCATAGGCATACGACAATGCCCCGGCAATACCAATAGCTACCCGAATACCTATCACTTGAGTAAGTAGGTAAAAACAAAGGCAGGCCAAGAAAAAAAAGCTGATAGGCTTTGGTAAATTTAAAGTGAGTATCTGATTCACATATCCGATAGAAACTGGATTACTTCCCACACTCGTGATTTGAAAAGCGGGCATCCCACTAAAAATCCCGTTCGACCACAGGGGGAAATGTCCATGCTTTTCTTTATACGCAAAGGAATTTTGAGCCATCCCCTTCCATTGGGTTACGTCCCCTTGTTGAAGCACTTTTCCTTCGAGGGTGGGCTTGCAATAAATTAGGGCAACCACTAAAAAAATACCAATTGCCAATAAATGGGGCGCTACTTGGTTCCAAATCGTTTTTTTCATCATTTCGTGCTTAATTACGGCAAATTAATGGTATTTTGATTCATAATTTATGAATTGGACTTTATTTTTATCCCGAATAGCATGGATTGCTAATGCTTGTTTTCTAGCTTCTTTATGGATTATGTACGGAAACCAAACCGTTATCCCCGAATCGATACAAAGTACCCTAGTTATTTTGGGCTGGATGGTTGCCCCGCTGCTCAATATAACAATACTGATTATTCGATTTGTTTTCCGTGATCCTCCCAAACCCATCCTGCTGGCAAGGTATTATCCGGTATATTTACTTTTTTTGATAGTTCAGCTCCTCTACATAACAAAAATAGTATGATCAACACCATCCTGAAAGATAAGCCCACTAAGCTTTTTATCTCCATCTGCGCTTTTTTTGTGGCGAACGCTTTAATAGCAGAATGTATTGGTGGAAAAATTTTTTCCCTAGAAAAATTATTAGGTATCAACCCGGTTAATCTCACTTTATTCGGGCAAACGGGCTTGTCATTTAACCTTACCTGCGGCGTTTTACTCTGGCCGCTGGAATTTGTGATTACCGATATCGTAAATGAGTTTTATGGCCCCAGTGCCGTTAAGCGCATCAGTTATACGGCAGTGGTGTTAATCAGTTATGCGTTTGTTATGTTTTATGGGGCCATGAATATCCCACCCGCTGATTTTTGGATTACCTCCAATACCGAGGCAGGCATAAGCAATATGCAACAGGCTTTCTCCGGTATTTTTGGTCAGGGTATGTGGATTATATTGGGAAGCCTAACCGCCTTCTTAGTTAGCCAGATTGTAGACGTGATGGTTTTTCACCGAATCAAAAAAGCAACTGGTGAAAAATGGATCTGGTTGCGAGCTACCGGCTCTACGATGGTGAGTCAGCTCGTTGATAGCTTTGTAGTATTATTCATTGCCTTTAAAATAGGTAAGGGCTGGAGTTGGCAGCTGGTGCTAGCTATTTGTTTGATGAACTACCTATATAAATTTACAATGGCCATTATATTAACACCCGTTATCTATTTTGTTGAGGGCCGCATGAAAAATTACCTTGGAAGAGAAGTAGCTAGTAAAATGAAACGGACGGCAATGGGAAAAGACGAGGAACCTTTTATTAATATTCCCGCTGCCGGATAAGTTCCATCACTACCCGGTCGATGGGTAACGTCATACTATCGGGATGAATATCTACCCAGTTAATCCACCTAAAAACTTCTGATTCGCCCTTCGGATCGGCAATCTGATGGGGTGCAAAATCAAAGGGCTTCTCTTTTACCTCTAGTATTAGGGGACTTATCGGGTGCACATGATAGTAAATGGAGATAATCTGATCTTTCTGGTTGAAAGCCGAAATCTGAAAAAAATCGGTGGTATACAAATGCTCGCCTACTTTCACGTCCAAGCCAGTTTCTTCCTTAAATTCTCTTTGTAAACAGTCCCGCGTACCTTCCCCAATTTCCAGTCCGCCACCCGGTAATTTGGTAATATATTGTCCACGAATAAACTCATCACTTACCAGCAATCGCTTTTCTTCATCCAACAAAACACCGTAAACCCGCACATTAAATAAAGCCATTTTAAAACCATTTACGTTTCATAAAATACCAGCTGATTAAAAAAGAAACCAGCAACGATAAAATAACCGGAATATAAAAGGCATGTGGGGAATGCATAAATGGAATATCCACGTTCATGCCATAAATAGCGGCCACCAGGGCAGGGAGTGATAATATGATGGTGATGGAAGTGAGCCGTTTCATTACCGCATTCAGGTTATTGCTGATAACACTGGCAAAAGCATCCAGGGTACTGGTAAGTATGTTGGTGTAGATATTTGCCATTTCGAGGGCCTGACTGGTATCAATGATTAAATCGTTTAGTAATTCCCGCTCTTCTTCATTCAGCCCTAAAAAATTGGTTCTTTCTAGTTTCATCATCAGCAACTCATTGCTGCGAAGGGCGGTAACAAAATATACCAGACTTTTTTGAATCCGCATGAGGTTGAGCAAATCTACATTGCTATTACTCTCGTATAAACTATTCTCGTACTGATTTCTGCGGTGATTAATCTCCTTCAAAAATTCCATGAAGTTATGTACCACTTTCTCAAACACTTTTAAGATCATGATATTTTTCTTATCGGGATGCCGCTTTTGGAAGGAGTTCAGAAATTTTTTGATGGCTCCGTTGTCGAAGGAGTTTACGGTAACAATTTGAGTTTCGGTGAGGATAATGCAAATGGGAATCGTAATATAAAAAGCATCACTATCGTTAAATGAATTGTTTTCGGTAGGAGTTTTGATAACAACAAATTTTACTTCATCTTCATGTTCAAACCGGGGTCTTTCATCAATATCCAGCGAGTCGCGCAAAAATTCAATGGGTATCTGCAGGGCTTCGCTCAAATCGATAAACTCCTCGTCTTTAAAAGGCGGCACCAGGTTAACCCAGCTACCTTTTTCGGGCTGGTCTATTTCAATGGTTTGTCCTTCACTGTTTTTAAAATATTGTATCATGCTGCACAAATAAGAGCGTTAGTCGTTCAATGTTATACTTCCTTCAAAAACGGATATAGCGGGTCCGCATAGCCAGATATGTTCAAACTGATGGTCTCCGGTGCGGGTAAATTCTACTGCCAGTTCTCCGCCACGGGTAGATACTTGCATTCGGTGTTTCCCTAACTGTTTGGGTGCAAATACCAGGGCTGCGGCTGTAACGCCTGTTCCGCAACTGAGGGTTTCATCTTCAACCCCCCGCTCGTAAGTTCTAATGCGAAGTGCGGATGCCGATTGCTGCACAAAATTCACATTTATGCCTTGCTGCGTAAATCGGGCACTATAGCGAATTGCCCTGCCTGCTTCCAACACATGTATTGCATCTACTTCCTCTACCGCCTGCACATAATGGGGAGAGCCGGTATTCAGTACCCAATCGCCCTGATAAATTTCTATTTGCGAAACCGGATTCATTTTTAAGTGAATCCATTGGGTTTGCGTATCTAAAAATGCCTCATGCATTCCATCCACGGCCCAAAAAGTATATACTGGCGGTCGAATACCCAGGTCATAAGCAAATCGGGTTAAGCACCTGCCGCCATTGCCACATAAACTCCCTTCGCGACCATCGGAATTGTAATAAATCATTTCAAAATCAACACCCCCTTTTTCGCGTAAAATCATTAATCCATCGGCACCAATACCCAAACGGCGGTGGCATAAAAAGGCGATTTGTTGTTGGGTAAGTGCATAGCTATGCGTTCTTCCATCCAACACAATAAAATCGTTACCTGCTCCCTGGTATTTATAAAAAAGTATTTTCATACGCCCAATTTTTCTTTGTCGGGTTACAATATGCAAAGATGCACTCATTTACAAGAACCTCAAGGTTGTTCACTTACTATTTGTAAGGTTTTTTGAATCAGTCGGTCAACCGTTTCACCTGCCTGTTCGCTAAATTTTTGTACCACCCGATTGGCAACGATGGCGCTCAAACTAAGGCAGTGGTGGCCCATTAGCTTTCCCAAGCCATAGATGGCGCTGGTTTCCATTTCAAAATTGGCTACCCTGTAAGCTCCGTATTGGAAGCTGGTGAGTTGTTGAATCAGGGTTCGGTGTGCTGTATTCAATCGCAGGATACGTCCCTGAGGTCCATAAAAACCTGGCGTAGTAACGGTAATCCCCTGATGAAATCCAGTTACAAAATTTTTCAGTAAATGAATGCTTGCCGGAGCTATATAGGGGTTCACACCGATGTTAGTGATTTGGGTATGTTGGATGAATGCCTGTAAAACTTCTTGATCGGCCGAATGGGTTTCTCGCTGATAAAATTGCAACAGATTATCAATCCCTATAGCATGGGTACTAGCTACAAAAGAGTCTACCGGAATATTTTCCTGAAGAGATCCTGCTGTTCCAATCCGAATAATTTGCAGGGATTGTAATTCGGTGCGGGGTAAACGGGTGGCAAAATCGATATTCACCAAAGCATCCAATTCATTCAGCACAATGTCGATATTGTCGGTACCGATGCCGGTAGATACCACCGTTATTCTTTTTTTGCCGATATAACCGGTATGAGAAATAAATTCTCGGTGTGCCTGTTGCACTTCTATCCGGTCGAAATACTGGCTAACAGTTGCTACCCGGTCGGGATCACCTACGGTAATGATGGTAGTGGCAACTTCTTCAGGCCTTAGGTTCAGGTGATAAACGGCTCCCCGATTATTGATGATCAACTCACTGGATGCAATGGGCGTCATGGGATTATTTTCCACAAAATTCGGCATTAATTATTTTACGGATGTAAATTTCCTTTCTTTGCCGTAAGTTTGTTGTGAAATTGGGGCGTTTACGCTTCTTTTCAACTGATTAGGTTCCGTGGCCGAGTGGCTAGGCAGAGCTCTGCAAAAGCTTCCACAGCGGTTCGAATCCGCTCGGGACCTCTGCAAATGCCCCCGATTTCGGGGGTTTTTTCTTACTATTATTTTGCATTATGAAGTTTGCTAATTGGATAGGTTGTATAAGTTGTCTCTTTGTGATTGCCGCTGTATTTCAACCCTGGATATATATTCCTTCGGTGCATTTAACCATTAGTGGCTGGCATGCGGAGGGAACCAATTTTGGGAAACCCGGTTTAGTGCCGTTGGTGTTGTGTAGCATCATGGCCATATTATTTTTGTTACCCAAAGTATGGGCAAAACTGGTGACTATTTTATTAGCTACAATGCAATTAGCCTGGATGATTCGAAATTATATCCTGCTAACTACCTCCTTTATTGGGGAAGTGCCTGACAAAACCTGGGTTTTGCAATCTCTGATACCGGTTTCTTTGGTAATAATTTTGATGAGTTTTCTTTCTAAAGCTCCCCTAAAATCATCCAACCCATCCTAAGCAGACTTAGGATAATTCCTGCAAACCGGCAGCAATAACCTGAACGGCTTCCCTGATTTGTTCCGACGTGATAATGAGTGGTGGAGCAAACCTGATTTTATCTCCGTGGGTAGGTTTAGCCAGCAATCCTTTGTTCATCATGCGTAAACACAATTCCCAGGCAGCTTCTGGATTAGGGTGTTGAATAACGATGGCATTTAGTAATCCCCTGCCTCGAACTTCCTTGATAAATGGGGAAGAGAGTTCGTTGAGTAATTGTCTGAGTAACTGCCCCTGGCGATCCGCATTTTCAATCATATTTTCCGATACCAGCACTTGTAATGAGCGCATTGCTACTGCACAGGCTAGTGGATTACCCCCATAGGTTGATCCATGTTCACCGGGTTGAATGGTTAACATGATTTCATCATCAGCCAGTACTGCCGAAACAGGTAAAGTGCCGCCACTCAGCGCCTTGCCGAGTATAAGTATATCGGGCCTAACTCCTTCATGGTCACAAGCCAGCATTTTGCCGGTTCTTCCCAATCCTGTTTGTATTTCATCGGCAATCATCAATACATTATGGTGGGTACATAATTCCCGAACACCACGCAAATAGCCATCATCCGGTATTACTACGCCCGCTTCGCCCTGAATCGGTTCGAACATGAATGCAGCAACATTCGGATCGCGAAGCGCAGCTTCCAATGCAGCCAAATCGTTGTAGGGCACGGAAACGAATCCGGGCATAAATGGGCCAAATCCCTCAAAACTACTGGGGTCGCTAGACGAAGAAATAGCAGCGAGGGTGCGTCCCCAAAAATTGCCTTCCACAAATACGATGATGGCCTGATTAGCCGGTACCCCTTTCTTTTGGTAGGCCCAGCGGCGGGCTAATTTTAAGGCCGTTTCGCCCCCTTCAACCCCTGTATTCATTGGGAGCACTTTTTGATACCCAAATAATTGGGTTATATAGGCTTCATATTCGCCCAGTAGATTATTGTGAAATGCACGCGAGGTAAGGGTTAAGGTTTCAGCCTGGCGCTGCAAAGTATCAATAATTGCGGGGTGACAATGACCTTGATTTACGGCGGAATATCCGCTGAGAAAGTCGAAATATTGTTTCCCGTCAACATCCCAAAGATAAACCCCTTTGCCCCGTTCCAATACTACCGGCAGGGGATGATAATTATGCGCTCCATGGCGCTCTTCTAAATGTATATAAGTTTGGGTATTACCCGAAATAATAGGTGTGAACATACAATCTAATAAAAAGTGAAAAAATCAGTAAAAAACGGCAAACAGAATCAACCCCTAACGGGATGATCGAGAAAATCTAAATTGTGGTTGAGAAAACACATAGTTTACTGATAGAAACATAAAGTTAATCATTTACTTTTACTACACACAAAATTTCTCATACCCATAATAATCATTATGAAGTTGCTTAAAAAGTTTTTTCTGATATTGGTATTATTGGTAGCCGCCTTATCTGTATTTGCCTGGGTTAGCGGCAAAACCTATTTGTTTAGTGTGGCAGTACATAATTTTGCTAAAATCGATGATTACCGATTTTTCAATAACCAATCAGTGGCTATTGGGAACCCACAGCCCTGGCCGGTTTCGAAGCAGTATAATCAGGAAACGATTCCTGACAGTACCCTTACACTGCTCCAAGAACTGGAAACGGTTTCACTGGTTAAAATAAAAGGAGATTCCCTTTCTTTAGAAAAGTATTGGGATGGCTATAGTGATAGTTCGCTCTCTGGCTCATTTTCTATGGCTAAAAGTATCACCAGTTTGTTAGTAGGAGTGGCAATTAGGGAAGGGAAAATTCAATCGGTGACCCAGCCTGTTGGTGATTTTCTTCCCTCTTTTAAAGAAGGAGAAAAAGCTTCTGTTACCCTGAAAGATTTGCTAACCATGAGTAGTGGAACAGATTGGGATGAATCTTACTTGAATCCCCTCAGCGTAACTGCCGAATTGTATTATGGTACTGATGCAACAAAAACTGCCTTGTCGGTGAAAATGAAAAACCCTCCCGGGAAAGTGCATTATTACAAAAGTGGCGACACCCAATTATTGGGTTTGGTAATTGAAAAAGCTACCGGTGTTTCACTCAGTGAGTATGCCGCCGAAAAGTTGTGGAAACCGCTTGGGGCTGTTCATCCGGCTTTGTGGAGTGTAGACCATGAGAAAGGAGCTGTTAAAGCCTATTGTTGTTTTAATACCAATGCCAGAGATTTTGCCCGAATTGGTCAACTGATGTTGCAAGGGGGTAAATGGAATGGCGAAACCATTATCGACAGTAGTTATTTTGCCCAATCCATTACTCCCTGTATGGTAAAGGATAGAGAAGGTAATCCCTGCGACTATTATGGATATCAGTGGTGGATAGATCCGGAGCATCCCGAAGTATTTTATGCAAGGGGTATTTTGGGGCAGTATATCATTGTAATTCCCTCCAAAAAAACCATTTTGGTTCGGTTGGGTAAAAAAACTGCTAAAAAGCGAGTGCATACCGTGCCAACAGAAGTAAGGCATTTGATTAATTGGGGACTGGCATCCGAATAATTCAGTTTTTTTTCAATACGAACTTGTTGAAACCATGGTGAATGTGCCTTCAGTTGCAGTAGTTATTTTAAATTATAATGGTAAAAACTGGTTAGAACAGTTTCTGCCACAGGTTTTAACAACCGATTATCCGGGGGTGGAGGTTATTATTGCTGATAATGCTTCCACTGATGATTCTATAAGCTGGCTGAACCATACCTATCCTGCTATTAGATTGATACAACTATCTCAAAATCTGGGCTATGCGGGAGGCTATAACCGGGCATTGGAGCAGGTAGTAGCCAATTATTTTGTGCTATTGAATTCGGATGTATCTGTGCTGCCGGGCTGGTTGGGTCCATTGATTAATTGTATGGAATCGAACCCAAACATCGGGGCAGCCCAACCCAAGATTCGTTCCTTTCATTCGCCGGATTTTTTTGAATATGCCGGTGCAGCCGGGGGCTGGTTGGATGCCTGGGGCTATCCCTTTTCTCGTGGCAGGGTGATGGAAACAATTGAGCCAGATAAGGGTCAGTATAATGATAATGCCCCGATATTTTGGGCTACAGGTGCAGCTTTGTGTGTTAGGAGGGAAGCCTGGGTGGCGGCTGGTGGATTAGATGAGGTATTTTTTGCTCATCAGGAAGAAATAGATTTTTGCTGGCGCCTGCAATTATTGGGTTATCAGGTGGTGGCTTGTGGTAGTTCGGAAGTTTATCATGTTGGTGGAGGTACTTTGCCGGTTGGATCGAGAAAAGTGTACTTGAATTTCAGAAATAATCTGCTGATGCTGGGTAAGAACCTGTTACCGGTAGAACAATTCTATACGATACCCATTCGTTTTGCTTTAGATGGGATTGCCGCCTGGAGGGCCTTATTTAGCGGAAGGGGGGGGGAGTTCATTGCCATTGCCCGGGCTCATATGTTTGTATTGGGCTGGTGGATTCGGGGTAAAAACAAACCGAGTAAAGCCCGGAAGCCCATACGATCATTGGTTGGCGTATATAAAGGCATGGTGTTGGTGGACTATTTTTTGCGTGGAAAAAAACTCTTTTCTGAAATTATCCGGATTAACCCGTAATTATTTGAGTGGGAACCTTATTTTTGCAACGTAATAGAAAAATATGGCACACGAAACCACCGAAACCTCCGAAAAGGACATTAGCACCAACTGGGTTAGTTCATCCCGTTTTTTATTTTACTTACAGGTTTTTTGTATCCTGGCATTTGTATTAGGGGGATGTTACAAATTGTATAACCATCGGTATCCCGGTAAGCCGGAAGTGGAAGTACAGAAAAGTTCTCAATACACACCAGAATATAAATAAGCAACGAAAATTTTGTTTATCCCTCAGGGTTAATTAAATTTGCCGTTCACTAGTTCTTATACAACCAGCGAAAGTAGCTCATTTGGTAGAGCACGACCTTGCCAAGGTCGGGGTGGCCGGTTCGAGCCCGGTCTTTCGCTCAAATCCCGTTTGCGATAGCGGCCGGGATTTTTTTTTGCCCTGGTGGTGGAATTGGTAGACACGCAGGACTTAAAATCCTGTTCGCCGCAACGCGAGTGCGGGTTCAACTCCCGCCTGGGGCACGCACAAAAGCCGACCGTATGGTTGGCTTTTTTTTGCAACTTTTGGAAAGTTCAGAACTTTCCAAAAGTTCTGAACTTTCCAAAAGTGGGGTACCTGTTTAGACTCCAGTCTACTTATTTAGCCTTTTTTCTTGTGTAACTTATGTTACCAACCTTCCATCGGGGTTGGTATACTTTTGTGTTAGGGTATTGAACGGTTATTCAAAGCCTAATATCCATCTTTAACAGTATAAAACTATAGAATGAAATCATTATCCAGCTATTACTTACCGCTAGCCGGCATTATAACCGGAGCTATTGGGGGTTATCTGTACTATTACTTTATTGGCTGTGCCGATGGCACCTGTATGATTACTTCCCGGCCAATGAATAGTACGTTATATGGTGCAGTTTTAGGGGGATTGTTGTTTAGTATGTTTCAAAAAGAAAAAAAATAAAAAATGCGTACAATTGAAACCTTAATCCGAGAGCAATCGGGTACGTTGGTAGATGTTAGAACACCTGCAGAATTTATGGGGGGGCATGCTGCCCATTCTATAAATATCCCGCTACAAGAATTACATCACCGGGTTACAGAATTGGCACAATTGCCACAACCCATTATGGTGTGTTGTGCTAGTGGCACACGAAGTGCCCAAGCTGCACGCTTTTTACAGCAGCAGAACTTAAAATGTGTGAATGCAGGTTCTTGGTTAGACGTAAATT
>Ga0208364_1000362_pt1 | contig 10777 bp, 18 predicted proteins | sample LakMenEpi08Jun12_FD_150680 | JGI IMG/M metagenome (GOLD analysis project Ga0208364, IMG submission 150680) | Freshwater microbial communities from Lake Mendota, WI - 08JUN2012 deep hole epilimnion (SPAdes) | ecosystem: Environmental > Aquatic > Freshwater > Lake > Epilimnion/Euphotic zone ...
TGGCCGTCTCGTTCAGCATCGCCGCCCATTGTTCGTTGGTCTTCAATTCGCCAGCGGCGTATTTGATACCCAAGGCCGCCGTGTACCGGGCCGCAAACGGTCCCCACGCGCTCAGGCTCGCACCCAACGCCGCGTTGTTCGCCGCCTTGATCGCCGCAAGGATCGCCGCCGGGCCGGAGTGCGCACCCGCAGCAATCGCGGACGCCGTCGCCTCGCACGCATCGGCCAGCCGCTTGGCTTCGGCATCCCGCGTCGGGGAAACGACCAGCTTCACCCACGAAGCCACGTCAGCGGCGAAACCTGTCAACGGCACCGGGACCGGTGGGACCGGCGTCGGCTCGGGAGGCCTCGGAGCCGGGTCGGGCGTCGGCCCCGGTGTCGGGCTTGGAGCAGGCCCCGGTCCCGGAGTCGGCGGCATCGGCGGCGAGGGCGATGGCGGGACAACGTCGGGACCGGGGCGGGGGGGCAGGGGAGACGGCTGCGGCTGCGGAGTGCCGGGGATCGTGACGACCCATGTCAGGAGGTCCGCGCCATCGGCATTGGAGACGACCAGCGTGTACGCCCACGTCCCCGGCAGGCTCGCAATGGACACCCGCGAGGGGTCTTTATCGCAGACGCGAAACAGGCGGCGACCGGCCACGTCAGGCGTCACGCGCCATAGGAACTTGATGTTCTCGCCTTCGCTTTGCGAGGCATCCAGCGTCAGCAGTTCGCCAGCGGTCCCGGTCGTTGGGCCGTTGATGACAGCCTTCGGCGGGGCGGCATTGGCGACACCGGCGAGGCACAGCAGCAGGGCGAAACAACCGATCGTCGTTGCACCGCTCGGCGTCTTCTCGACGAACAGGCCCGACTCCAACACACCAACACCACCGGCAGGCGGCTCCATGTCGGTCGGCACCGAGAACACGTTCACGTCCGGCGCAGGCGTCGGCGGCTTCCGGAACTGCTCCATCAACGACAGTATCAGCGGCGCAAGATCAGCCAACGCCTCGATCAGCCGCTTGAGTTGCGGGCCGAAGTCCTTGGGGATCGCCAGCCGGAAAAAATACAACGCGGCAAACTGAATCGCACGGACGATCCAGTCCCACGCCGCCGGATCGATTTCACCGCCATACACCTGCGGACAAACAGCCGCACGCCATAGGCAAATGGCCGCGCCGAGACCACACGCAATCTTCGTCCGATAGCCGCTCAGCATGACAACCCCCCCGCCAAGGTTGAATCGACAGGGGATATTGTTTCAGTTTTATTTTGCGTTAGTAGCCCCTCTTCTCCTTCAACGTAAGTGCCCTCCGTGTACGGTGATACGCCTTGCGAATCATTCTCTCGACTCGCCTCTTAACTGGTTCGTCCGATAGCGAAGCGAGAAATTCCGCCATGCGGACCACGTCGTCAGCAAGCGTAACCGTCCGAACTTGCTGCCGTCCGATCTTTGGCATTCGCTCAACCTCCCCTCTCGTCACGCTGCGTCTTCAGCTTGTCGTTCTCTTCTTGAAGGTCGGTGACGCAGTCGATGCACCAGCCGCTTGGGTCGTGTTGGCAGTTCATGTTCATTTCATCCCCCAAACCCGCTTGATCTCCGCCAGTTCCGCAGCAGCCGCACGCAGTTGGTCCAGTTCGTCGACCGGGACTTCGATGTGTGTGAGTGGGTAGGGCATTGGTTCCAGCCGCGACACTTCCGGCTCCGGGGCGTCTTTCAGCCAGTTGTCAGGCTCGCTCATCTTGCCCCTCCGATCATGGCCTTGATTCGTGCTTCAATGTCGTTCGCTTCGTTCGTGTACCGCTGGGCGTTGCGACCCTTGATCGGCGTCCGTTCTTCCAACGCACCAAGCTCCCGCAGACTCAGGGCTTCTTTCAGCAGCGCATCCCGCTCGGCCACGGCTTCGCGGATGTGGCGGGCGATGATGATTTGGAACGGAACATTCCCGCGTCTGGTGATTTGCCGCAGAATCTCTTCCGCACACGCCGCCGCTCGTTCGTCTGTGGTCACGTTCGCACCCCCAGTCCGCTCAGCAGGTCGAGGAGTTGGCCGCGTGTGGTGACGTAGGCGATTGTGTTCCAATTGCGTTCAAGGCGAACAACGCACTGTCCAGTCGGCAGTGGAAGCACGATGTATTCGCCAAACAGATAGCCGTCCCTGTCGGCGTCGTATCCTTGCGATTCATCAGCCAGCCACTCCCGCGTCGGCGTCAGGGCACGCTCGTGGGCTTCGGAGTTTGCGGCACAGATGACGCCATTGACGCGTCGCCAATCGCGGTAAAGCACGGCGCTTTCGAGTTCGTCAATCTGTTTTTGTGTCATGCTCATGCGTTTCCCCCGTGCTTGGCGATTGCGGCCTTGATGTCTGCCATCAGGTCGCACCCGATAAGATTCGAGCCAGCGTCATCCACACGACGCAGCAGCCCCACCAGTTCGGCGACCTCGGCTGCGTTCGCGGCACGGCAGACGAGCCATCCGTACCAGTCCCCCCAGTGGATAACCCGCATCGGCCCCTTCTCGTTCCAATGCACTTCCTCGCAGTATTTTCGTTCCCACCATTCGCTGAACAATCGCCGCTGCTCCGGCGTGTCGTGCGGGTTGGTCATCACGTCACCTTCCTTGCGTTCGCCGCCCATGCGTGCCACTCGTCGAGTGAACACACCTCCTCGTAGGTGGTAAGCATGTAACGGACCTTGTCGATGGTCACTCCCAGCACGGTTCGCGATTCATTGTCAGACTCCCACACATCCCCCACAACCGGCGTCGTGTCGGTCATGATGGCACCTCAGCCGCGTCGAGCGCGGAAGACAGGGCAGCAGTGAGGGTGTCGCCACCACCGCAATAAATCGCTCTCGGTGCATCGATTCCAACTTTCCACCGCTTTTCGTCGGTGTCAAAGCTGATGAGATCGACAAGGCTGTATGGCGAGCCATTCCGGATGGCGTTCTCCAGCCGCTTCACCTCCCGCAGCAACGCCGCGTCCTCGTGCGAGACGGCTTGCTTTTCCAAGACTTCACCCAGTGCCGTCGCCGCCTCACGCATGCCGATGGTCTTCACGGCTCCCATCGGATGTACGTTCGTCAGGATGTTGGAGACAGCTTCCAACTCGCGTTCGTAGGCCCTCAGTCGCTCAAGCTCCTCGTGCGAGACGAGCGTGCCGTGCCGCTGTTCAGGTTGCTTTGCCACGCTTCACCTCCGCAATCACGACCACCACGCAGCGGTAGCCTTGCTTCTTCCAGTAACACCACTGGTACTGCACGCTCGCAAGCACCTCTTGCGATTCCTTTTTCGTGCCGCGTGCGCTGTTCGGCCAAATCTCGCCATTTGGTAAAACCACCATCCACCACTCATTCTTTTTCAGACGCATCCCGCTCCCCCTTCCGCACGATTTCGACTTCCTCGCAGGTGTAGCCCCTTCTGTCCTTCAACTCGTCAACGGACATCCCGATAAACCTCGCAACCCGGTTCCAAGCCTTGGACTCGGTTGTCTCTGGAGGTCTCACCGGATACCCATCAAGACCGTACACCGCGTAGAGCTTCATCCCCCCACCCCCTGTTTCGCAGCCAACACCATGCACGCGAATTGGCCGACCGTTGGCAGGTAAATGTTCTCGTACACCTCATCGACCTTCAGGATCGAAACTCGATCTTCGTGTGTGTTCTTTGTGAGGTGAATGCCCCCATGCCAACTCCAAAACCTACCGGAACCGTGATCCGGCTCCCGCCCAACCACCTCGACAGCCCTCGCGAGCGTCAGTGGTTCGGGGCAGGTGAGGAGTTCGTCCGCATCAAGCAACTCTTTGCGTTCGAGGTATGTGTCGATGCCCTTTCGCATCAACGCAATCAACTCTCGCAGTCGCACCGGGTCCATCACGCACCGCCTTTCAGCACGTCCAGAGCCATCCGCGACCATTTTTCGAGGTCGTCCGGATTCTTCTCCGCCATCCGCCGAAGCAACCCAACACTCGACCACGTCCAAGCCACGTCTTCCTTCGGTGTCACGCTCCCGGCCTTGATCTCGTACAGCACCCCGAGATGCACGCGACCGACAGGCGTTGAGTCGTCACGCAGGAAGCCGAGCGGGCCGGACAGGACAGCCCAATCGCCAACGCCGAAAAGCGTCTCCGGCGGGACAATCGCGGCAGTGAAGCAAAGCTCCTCGCGAAGCTCCCGCACGATACCGCCAAGCCAGCCTTCATCCTTGTCGTTGACGTGCCCGCCGAAGCCGCAGGACCACTTCCCGCCGAGACGGTTTTCGCCGCCTTTGTCGCCACGGTTGTAAGAAAGGATTTGCCCGCGTTCGTCGAACACGAGAACGTAGGGGATGAGTTGCACCCATCGCTCGTCCTCTTCGGCTGGCGGGCCGTCGTCGTTCGGCGTCTTGCGGTTGCGGTAGGTCGCTTGTGCAAGCAACGCACCCAGCCTGTCGGAGTGGCTGTATCCAGCGTCGGCGATGAAGTTCCAAAACGCACTCGGCACACACAGGACTCGTTCGTCGGTCATGCTGTCTCCTTGTTCAACTGGGCGATCAAGGCGTCGGCGGCTTCGACAGCGAGACTCGCACAGACCTGCATATTCGGCTTGTCAACGCCAACCAGAAGGTTGCCCATCATGTGTTTGGCAAACTCCTGCCGCACGGTAAGGCCGGTCTCGTACCCCGCTCTACTGGCTGTCTGGCGACCACGAGGCACGCCATCGACGTAATCACATTCCACCGGATACGCCGGTGAGTTCGGGTCGAGTTTCACGCTTCCACCGCCTTTCCGTTTCGCTCGATCAGCTTGGCCTTCGATGCCCACGCTCTCCACGTCGTACACCAAGTCGGATACGTTCTCCCGTTCCACCACACGTCGAATCCGATTTTGGTTTCTCCGACGACGCGATCAACGACGCGACGCCTTCCATCCCTCTCCCACACGTCGCCTTGTTGCGGTTGCTCGCTCATTGCCCCCCCCTCACGTAATCGTGGGCAGCGGTCAGGGCAGATTCTCTTGCTCCACGGTCCTCGTCCAATCCATCGATGTACCAAAGCAAAGAACCTTGGTCATGACTAACCCGCGCCGACGCCTTGCCGTCCTCTCGCCACACGAGAACGCTGCCGTCGTCGAATCCCCGCTCGTGAACCACGACCGGCTTCGGCACGCCGAGTTGCTCGTTGGCCCATGCGACGGCGCCGGCGAGTGGCAGGAACCCATTTTCCTCTTCCAAATTCTCGTGCCTGTGAATGCGGCACCACCAACCGCTTACAGACGAGTGATCGAGCACCGCAGTCTTGTCCCCATGCTTGCGAATGAAGCACGGCCAGAACTCATGCCAGCCTTCGGGGGTTGGGGTTGTGTCAGCACTCATTCGCCACCGCCTTTCCGTTCGTAGATTTCCGCCACCAGTAGCCCGCCGCGACTGACGTTCAGCCGCCGGATCGTCAATTCCTCGACCTGCTCGTCATCCAGCCAGACACCCGCCTTCGTCAGCGCGTCGAGAGTCGGCTTGACCAGGTTGTCGATATCCCGCTTCCGCCGGTCTGGCGGATACGCTTCCAAACACACACAAATGCGTCCAGACAGCTTCCGGTCGCCCCGGACGGCCAATACCGCAGCCATCACCCCGGCGTGGAATCTGACCGCCTTGGCGCTCAGGTGCATCCGCCGCCCCGCCCGTCGCCAAATCGAGTTAGCCGACGGTGGCCAAGGCAGTTCGATCCGCAGTGCTTCCGTGCCAAGACGCATAAGCAATCCTCGATAGACTTATTACACATTCATCATAGGTGTATGTGCTGGTATGGGAAAATCCCTACCCTCTCTCTCTCTTACTCTCATACTTATTACACATACATCATAGAGAGAGAGAGAGAGAAATCAGACACCAGACCACCCAGCTTACCCAGCGTCACAGACCGCCACTCACACACACACGGGCGAGATACGTCAGATGCGTAATAAGGTCTAGACAACATGACTAACCTTATTACACATCCATCATAGGTGTCTCTGCTGAGTTGACGGTGTACACATCCGCAGGTCGGCCACCCGTCTTACGGGAAACCTTCTTGATGCGACCGTCGTGAATCAGTCGTTGGATGGCCTCGTCGATCTCCCGTGTTGGCACATTGCTGACCGCACGGGTGATCTGGTAGCGGCTGATTCCGGACTTACCGGCCCGAACGACGCGCACGATCCGTTTGAGCAACTTCTCGAACTTGCCGTCGGCCACCCACTCATGAGCGAGGAACACAGCCCGCGAGATGGCGTACTCAATGAATTCGCACGCCCAGGAGACCGACCGCACCCCCACCTCGACCGCTTCACGGTCCAAACTCAACTGGTGCAGGATCGCCAGCTTGCGAGCCATCTCCGACGACCGGACCCACAACCCCGCGTATTCCGGCCAAGCGTCCTGCTCAGCTTCCGCCAGCGCCGACAACTCCCGATACAGTTCGGCCCCGTCCGGATCGGTTTGCATCTTCCGGGCAACCGGGTTGATCGAGCCGAGATTCCCCTCGGGCGTGTAGGCACCCCACCAGCGGACGTAGTCCAGAATCTCCGTCGGGATATCGATGTTCTGCGGTGCCTTCTCCCGCGACCGGCCAACACTCGACTCGACGATCAGCGTCCGCGACAGGAACCCGTCGTTGACGTTCTCGACACTCAGGCTTTCGAGCACGTTCGTCGGGATGCTCGTTGCGTAAATGACCGCGTGCGGCTGCTTGATCGTCTTGACCTTGTTCACATCCGCTTGTGCCCCGGTCTTGATGATGCTCCGGGCCGATGTGTAGACGTTCAACAGGGCTTTGACCACGTCCCGCAGGAACCCGGCCCCGGACCCGTTCCCGCCGTTCGCAATCTGCTGGAGCCACTTCCCAAGCTCGTCAATCTGGAACAGTAACGATTGATGTTCGTGCAGCGCCGAAAGCAGGCCCGACCCGCTCTTAAAGTCTTCATTGCCGATGTATTGGACCATGTCCGCTTCAGCGAGGATTTCCTTGTTCAGCCGCCGGGCGTGGTCCTTCCCGCCGCCCGCCGGACAAAGCCCGATGACGTACAGATTCGTCCGTGTCCGGTATTCGTCCTCGACCTTCCGCCCGGTGATCGTCGACAGCAGGCAGATGGCCCCCATCAAAGCCAATTCCGGCTGCGGACGGTGCGAGGTCGCGAGGTTGTAAGCGATGATCTTTTCGACGATCCCGCCGACTTGCAGCAGGTGTTGCGGGAACTTGCCGGGGTCTTTAGGCCCTCGCTCGTCTTCCTCGCTCGTCTCTTGATCCGCCCACCCCTCCGCAACCGCCTGCGCCGTTTGGTCAACTTCGTACCGCAACATGCTTGTCGCGATCTTGTCGACTTCCGCCGGATCGAGGGGCGGTTTGCATCGCTCCACGTTGGCGACCTGCAGCGCCGCGGCGATAGCGTCCCGGCTCATGCCGATCCGCCGATATCCGCCCGCGATGCTTGTCAGCGTGTTGTTCCGCTGGCCCTCGGGGATGTCCTCGACGGAATCTGTTCCCGACGATTCCGCGGGCGCGGTCGCCTTCGGCCTCTTGGCCAAGTCGAGGATGTCCACGATCCACTGCGGGACGACCGGCAATTCGTCCGGTCCGCAGTCCAATTCACGGCCAGGCGAGAACCAGTACGCCCCGTGTTCCTTCACCACCGACGGCGGCACGAGCACGTAGCCACCGGTCCCCCGCGTGTCGACCCGTGGCGCGATTTCGCCCCGGCCCGTGTTCCGCAACTCGATCCCGTCCGGCTGACGGAACCACAGGTGAACCCCGTTGCGCGGCGTGATCGTTTGCGGCGCTTTGGCAAGCTCCTCGACCTGCTCGACCGTCAGGGTGTTCATCCAATAGTTGGGCGACCCGTCCTCCATCGGGTCGATGTCGATAACGTAAATGCCCTCCGTGGCAACGCCGACGTTTGCGTTCGGTGTTCCCGCCCACCATGTCGCAATCGTGGCTTCATCCGTGGTTGCGTCCTTGAACCCGTGTGCGACGATGGGATTCTTCGCCCCAGGTACGCACGGGAACACCTTGTAACCGTACTCGGCAAGCCGCACCGCCGCTTCGTGCAGTCGGTTTCGCTCGTTCAAAATGGCACCTCTTGCTCTTCAAAATTCGGTATAAACTCCGGATCGACTTCCGGCTTCTCGATTCCCTCGAATCCCACGATCTCCGGCCACCGGCTGCCCGGCTTGGTCCGGTAGCGAATCCGCGTCGGCTGCCCCACGAGGCCCGCTTTGCACATTTGCACGGCCTCGACGACCGACTCCGGGAAGGCTTCGTGGGTACGTGCGGACCACCAGAGATGAGCCTTGGCCAACGCGAAGCCCTCGTGCTCGATGCACACCCACTCCGAGACCGTCAGCATGTTTCCAATGTGGTAATCCACCCGCATCGTCGGCGGCTTTGGGTTGTCCATCTCTTCCATCGACGAGGCCCGCTTGACGTGCTTGCTGTACGTCACGGATGCAACGTCGGCTTCCTCGACCTGCACTTCGGACGACAACACAGCCGCGTCGGTCGCCGTCGGATCGTGTCGCGGCTTCGGGGTGAAAAACTCGTGACCGCAACCGGGGCAAAACCGGATCGAGGCGAAGCAGATATCCCCGCACTGCGGGCACTTCTTGACGACCGCTTCGCCCGCCTCACCCGGTCGTCGGGCGTCCTTCGCGATGATTTGGTCGACCGGCCCGTGAACATCGAGATTGCTGCCGAAGTCGAGAACCAAACAATCTTGCTTCCCTTCGGCCAGCCGGAACCCCCGCCCAACCATCTGGTAGAACAGTCCCGGCGACAGGGTCGCCCGCAGGATCGCCACGCAATCGACGTTCGGCGCATCGAATCCGACCGTCAACACAGTCACATTGACCAGCCACCTCAGTCGACCGGCCTTGAATCGTCCAATGATCTCGTCGCGGATCGGCAGCAGCGTGTCGCCGGTCACGAGGTCGGCATCCTCGCCCGCTTCGCGGAGAAGGTTGAGCACCGTTTCGGCGTGTGCCACACCCGCACAAAACACGAGGCACGACTTTCGCCCTTCGGCAAGTCGCAGCATTTCCGCGACCGCAGGCCGAACGACGCCCATCATTGCCGCTTGCATTTCGGCTTCAATGTACTCGCCGCCCCGCTTATGGACTTGTGACAGGTCCGCCGACACACCACGCTTGGAACGCAGCCGCGACAGGTAGCCTTGATCGATCAGCGTCTTGACCGACACGCGGTAGCAGATTTCATTGAGCACGTTTTCCGGATGACAAATCAGCCCCGTGCTCATGCGGTACGGAGTCGCAGTCAGGCCGATGACACGAACCGTCGGGCGAGCGAGTTTGCATTCGTCGATGAACTGCCGATACATCCCGTCGCCGCTCGGCGCAATAAGTTGCGCTTCGTCGACGATGACGATGTCGAACGGCCCGGCCTTGAACGCCTGTTTGTAGATCGATTGAATCCCGGCCACAATGACCGGCTCGCGGGTTTGTTTCAGGCCCAGCCCCGCCGAGTAAATCCCCATGCGAAGGTTCGGCGCGATCTTAGCGATTGTCCCCGCGACCTGCGAAACCAGTTCGCGAACATGCGACAGGATAACGACGCGGCCTTCCCACTGTTCGACGGCTTGCCGCGCCATCGTGGCGATAATCGCCGACTTCCCGCCGCCGGTCGGAATCTCGATGCACGGATTGCCGTCGTTGTTCCGCAGGTAGTTCCAAGCGGCATCGATAGCTTCGGATTGGTAGTAACGGAGTTGCATTGCTGTTCTCTCAGCCGAAAATGTGTGCGGCTGCGTTGTCTACGTTGTCCCAGGTTCTACCAATAGCGATTCCGGAGCGTTCCATGTAATCAACGCATGGACCACAGAATCGACACTTTTGCGTCAAAAAACTTTCCGCAGCAGAACTGCCGATGGTCCTTACGACCTCGCAGCCGCTATCAAGAAAGATGTTCGCCTTCGAGAAGTCGCACCATTCCGTGTCGCAATACTCATTCTCTGGACATACCGCCCCGCCAGAGGGGCAGCATCCATCGGCAAACCTTCTGTGCTCAAAATAAAAGCCGCTTGTCGCCTTGTTGAATACTGCGCACTTCTGAATGTCTCGCGACGGGTTGCCGCGAAGCAATAACACAGGGCGGCTTGTCCTCACGCAAACATTCAAAATCTTGCGGGCTTCTGTCTTGCTAACGTGGTCCGGCTTCACCTCGACGAACGTCTCGTCATCGTAAAGATAAAAGTCCGGCTTGTACCAAAACTCGCGGAACTTGAATAACTCGGGTTCATAGGCCCAGTGTTCTGTCAACGCATTGAACACCATCGCCCATCGCGCTTCCGTTCGGCTGCGAAACGTGATCCCAAACGCCTTGGTTGGAAACGACCACTTCGATGACATGCGGTCAGGAACGCATCGTGCGTCGCCGTACTCACCAAACACGCCAGCAAGGTTGTCATTACTCATCACGAAATCCGCACATGATGACCGACAAGAAACTCGACCCCGGTGATCGACTCACCCCGCTTGTGGTGCTCCAGGCACTTCCGCTTGTCGAGAATCGGTTCCGGATGAATCACAAACGCCGCCGGCACGTTGTGCAGCCCCAATTCTTGCAGCACGACCGTCGGTTGAGCGTTGCGACACAACCGCACCTTGATCGTCCCTTCCTCGACCGACGTTTCGCCAAGCCGCTCCATGTTCTCGCGGAGATAGCTCTTGAGTTGGTCGACTTGCTTCTCGATCCTCATCCGCCGCGCCTTGATCGTCGCTTCGTGCTGTTCGTAGGCGGCCAGTTCGCCGCTCAGGTTCTTGGCCAGCCGCGCGA
>Ga0208364_1000366_pt1 | contig 10734 bp, 9 predicted proteins | sample LakMenEpi08Jun12_FD_150680 | JGI IMG/M metagenome (GOLD analysis project Ga0208364, IMG submission 150680) | Freshwater microbial communities from Lake Mendota, WI - 08JUN2012 deep hole epilimnion (SPAdes) | ecosystem: Environmental > Aquatic > Freshwater > Lake > Epilimnion/Euphotic zone ...
ATAATTTCCAGTCTGCGATAGAGGCGATGAAAAAATTAGAGGAATTAAATCCAGACTCGATAATGGCGAAATCTAATTTATCTATCTTTTATATGAAACTCGGTGATAAAGAGACTGCTGAGGATTATAAGGCTAAAGCTACTGTCGCCCAATTCAACGAGGCTTTGAAAAAATAGCTCTAGTTATTAATAATTAATACAGGAAGCGAAAACAAATAAATGCTTGATGGTAGCTAACTATAAATGCTAAATTTGTATGAGTTGGGAAGAAAAGAATTTTTAATTTATGAGTGAAAAAAAGAATGTCATAGTCAGAATCGCTGGAGCTGCTGGTGACGGTATAGCTTCTACGGGCGAACTGTTCGGTAAAACCTGTTCTAGAATGGGTTTACACGTAATGGCCTATAATGCTTACCAGTCCGCAATTAGAGGTGGTCATGTATGGTTACAGTTAAACGTAGGTGAAGAAAAAACTCGATGTCACGGCGAACAGCCCGATGTAGCTTTATTACTAAATAAAACTAGCCCTGAAGTTCATATCCCTGATATGAAATCTGGCGGTATCGTTTTTTATGATATTTCTAAAATTAAAGAAGATCTTTCTGTAATCCGTGATGACCTTCAGTACTACGGTCTAGATTTTAAAGAATTATGTGATTTCCCTGGAGTCTCTCCAGTAATGGTAAACGTACTACTTGCTGGTGCGCTTATCCAAACAGTCGGTTTAGATACTGGCGTTAGCCTAGAATTCTTTAAAGAAAAATTCACTAAAAAAGGTGATGAAATCGTAGAAGTAAACCAAAAAGTATTTAATGCTGGTGTGGCTTGGGCTAAAGCTAATGCTAAATCTGGTCTCTCTTTAAAGGGTGATGGCAAGAAAAGAATGTTTATGACTGGTAACGATGCTATCGGTATGGGACTTCTAGCTGGTGGTCTTAAGTCTTATGCAGCTTACCCTATGTCTCCAGCGACTGGTATTCTTCATTACCTATCTACTCAAGCTAAAAAAGCGAAAATTATCGTTAAACAGACTGAAGATGAATTAGCAGCAGCTAACTTCGCTATCGGAGCGGGACACGCAGGTGTTAGAGCTGCTACAGCTACATCTGGTGGTGGCTACTGTCTAATGGTAGAAGCTGTAGGTTTAGCTGGTATGTTAGAAGTACCTGTAGTTTTAATTAACGTTCAGCGTGGTGGACCTTCTACTGGTCTTCCTACTAAACAAGAACAAGCTGATATTAAGCTGGTTATGGGTGGTAATGGCGATTTCCCTAGAATCGTTATCGCTCCTAAAGATGTAGAAGATGCTTTCTTCCAGTCTGCTAGAGCACTTAACCTTGCTGAAAAATATCAGTGTCCAGTAATTATTCTTTCTGACCTGTTCTTATCAGAGCATTATCAGACTGTAGATCCATTTGATTTCTCCAAAGTGACCATCGAACGTGGTAAGTTCATGAAAGAACTTCCTGCTGGTGCAGCTAGATACAAGAGATATGAAGTTACTGAAGATGGTATTTCTCCTAGATTAATGCCCGGAGCAGCTGGTCATATGTACTGTTCAGGTTCAGACGAGCATGATGAAAATGGAGAACTAATCTCTGACGTTCTTGCTGGTTTACCAAGAGCTATCGACGTTAGAATGAAAATGCATCCTAAGAGAATGCGTAAAGAAGAGACTATGCTTAAAGAGAATGATATTAATCTTCCTGAAATCGTTGGTCCTAAAGACGCTAAATTAACTCTTCTAGGATGGGGTTCTACATTCGATTACATCGAAGAAGCTTGTGAAACTTTAAGAGCAGATGGTTTATCAGTAAATCATTTACATTTCACTGATCTATATCCTATGGATAGAGAGAAGCTTGTAGAAGTATTTAATTCTTGTAATGAGATTGTGGCAGTAGAAAATAATATGAGCAATCAAATGAGCAAGCTAATCCTAGCAGAGACTGGATTTGAGCTTAAGAGATTTATTAATAGATTCGATGGTGAGCCGTTCACTGGCGAGTATATCGTTAATGCAGTTAAAAAAAAGGAGTTAGCACATGCCTAGTATTACAGAAAACCCCGTTACTATAGCAGATTATAAAGGTGATGTTCACCCAGACTGGTGTCCAGGTTGTGGCGACTTCGGTGTACTTAGTGTACTTCAAAGAGCTCTAGCTGAAATGGGTATCCCTGCTAATGAAGTTATGATAGTTTCTGGTATTGGTTGTTCATCTAACTTACCAGGTTTCATTAACACTTATGGATTACATACTCTACATGGTAGATCACTACCTATCGCTCAAGGCTTTAAACTCGCTAACCATGCGATGAATGTAATAGCCTGTGGTGGTGATGGTGATGGTTACGGTATCGGCGTAGGTCACTTTATCCACGCTATGAGACGTAATATAGATATGACTTACGTAGTTATGAATAACTCTATCTATGGTCTTACTACTGGTCAAACCTCGCCTACTAGCGGCCTTAATATGAAAACTAAATCTACACCATTTGGTAATCCAGAAATGCCTTTAAATCCTATCGCTTTAGCACTTTCTGCTGGCTGTAGCTTCGTAGCTAGAGGTTTCTCTGGTAATCCTAAACAGTTAGTAGAGATTTATAAAGCAGCGGTTAAGCATAAAGGTTTCGCTTATATAGATACCTTCAGCCCATGTGTTACTTTTAATAAAGTTAACACTGCTCAGTTCTACCGTGATAACACTTATGAAATCGAAGGTGAGAATCATGATAAAACTTCTAAGGCAGCTGCTTTAGAAAGAGCTTTAGAGACTGACAGAATCGGTACTGGTATATTCTATGTTCAAGAACGTCCTCAGTATGAAGAGTTTGAGAAAGAAGTTTTAGAGCAGCCTTTAGTTCAGCATGAGCTAGGTTTATCTAAAGATCTTCAGCATAAGCTTATTGAGCAGTTTGTTTAATAGACGAAAAGGCAGAGAATGGACTTGTGCAGCGGTCTCTATTAGTAAACTAAAAATTTAAGTTATTACAAAAAAGGAACCCTGTGGGTTCCTTTTTTGTTTTGGTATTTTAGACAAAAGTTAGTCCGAGGAAGCCTATTCCCCCAAGAGGATCAATAGAGCTAATTGCCTCTGGTGTAAGACTAATAACTCGCCACGGGTCTACTTGATCATCTGTCGTCGGTGCCGCTATAGCATTTACAGAAGTCTCCAGATTAAGTCCTATTGATAATTCCCGTGCTGAATCATACTCTCCACGAGCTATAGCGAGTACTATTGGATGATCTGGTTTTAAACCTAATCTCTGAGCAATATCTTTATTAGTTAAATTCTGCTCAGCAGGAGTTAATTCACCACGGCTTTCAAGCTCTGAGATTATATCTTCAACTTTCTGTTCTAGGCTTAGGTTTGAATTTTTAGGATCTTTTTCGTTATTGCTGGAATAAGAAGAACTATCATAAGCAGAATCTCTAGAATAAACTTTTAAGTCTATATTCGTTTTGATAAATTCACTTTTATCTAAATTCATTGGAACTCTATACCTCTCATAATATTCTTCATGAGTCATACCAGTCGTATCTTCCTTCCTCTGCTTACTTAATGCAAAGAAACCTTCGTTAATAGTTTGCGTTTTATAAACTGCAACTTCAGCTGCGGCTGTTGCTATGTTGATGGCTTGTATAGATTCTTTTGTGAGTTTTTTATTTTTTATATCTTCAAGAAGTCTTTCCTGCTCTTCTGGAGAAAGCTTTGACAAGATTTTCTTTTTAAACTCTGGGTCATCTTTAATCTTATCTAAAAATTCAATGGCTTTTTTCATTTTTTCAATTCGCTGCTCGTAAGACTGCCTTTCCTCGTTAGTAAGATTTGGATTCTTCAGTTCTTTTTCTAAGTCTGAAATGTCGGCACGCAAATTGTCTTGCGCAGTCTTATTTGCTTCGTTTAAGGCTTGATCAGTGTTTTGAACTTCTATGATATTTTGAACTTCTATGAAATCTTGCTGCATTCCTACTTGTTGAGCCCTCTGCTTTGCGGCTTCACGATCGCTCTGTACTTTTGCGATCTCTTCGGGACTAGCATTTTTAAGAAACTTATTTAGCTTATTTTGAGCAGTTCGAAAATCTTGCTCAAAAGCTTCATCAGTATTTTTCAGCCGAAGATCTGATGGTAATTCTTCAGTACCAGTAATAGCGAACCAAGCAGCACCTTGATCACGTAATTTTTCAATATTTTGTGAAATACCTTGAATAAGATTATCTAAGATATATTTATTGACTTCCTCTAGCGTAGTCTTACCTGCTTCTACATTTCGCCTCATGCGCTCTAATAAAGCTTTATTATCCTTCAAAAACGCCACCTGCTTCGGGTCATTAATATCCATAAGCTTCTCATAGTCTTCAAGCTGCTTTGCCATTTGCTTTAAAGGACTTCGAGAATCACTATTAGTAAACGGATCAACTTCTTTACCAATCCAATTTAAAGGCATAGTCTCACCATTCAGACGATCCAAATTAGAAACAGGTGAAAGTATCACAGGATTTCCCATATTAAAATTAATGCCGCCCCCCAGCTCCATAAAATCAGAATAGGGGAGAACGATTAAGATAAGACTAAAAGTAAAAAACTAATGCTATTAAAAAAGAGCAAAATAGAAAAAATAAAGACTAAGTAAGGATTATTAAGAAAAATTAATTTTCCTTAAGATAACTTCGAAGCACTATTTAAGTATCTTTAGCCTCCTGGTACAGACGGAAGGCTTCTCCGCTTTTTATCCCAATCGTCTAATCCCTGTTGTACTGCTTGAACGCGATTTCGCATAAAGGTAGCAGCAGATGGTTGACTAGGTTGAGTACAATTAGGCTGCTGCGCCTGAGCCACCGAAGGACCCGCATCAGCAATAAGAACAGGTTTTGATAAATCATAAGCTCTGCTCGAAGGCGGAGGCGGAGCTTGTTTACAGTCCTCAGCCAATGCCCTTGGGCTAGCAGTAAGCACAACAAATGGAGCAGCCAAAGCAGCAGCACCAGCACCAAATTTTTTTAACACATTACTCATAAAATGTTTCCTAAGGCTTGAAAAACTAGCAAACCTTAACTAGATCTTAAATCTTAAAACATTTGGAATTATAGTAGGATTATTAAATATTAATCATTGAAATACAGATTTCGACTGGATTTTCAAAAAATGATCTACTTTCCTGATTAAGTTTTGGCTTATTAGCAGGGTTTTAAAGAAAAATCTAGGACTTATAAAATCTTACGGGTCTTGCCGAAAAATAAACGAAGTGGAGAAAAAAGCTTACTCCACAAGGACATTACCTTTACCTAAACCTTAAATAATGATCTAAAATTCTGATCTTCTTTTGAATCTCAAGCAGCACAAAGTGCTGTCCCTAAATTTCGCGATGCTTCTGATTTAAATTTAGAGTTAGAGTTAGTTACCCCTACCGCATTATCAGAAGCACTATTATTATTAGGGGTAGCCGACATTTCCTGCGTTCCCTGAGCTCCAGGATGCTTACAAGCCCTAGCGATAGTTCCCGCCAAAGTAAAAGCAATAGCAACAGATGCTACTAATCCATTCATAGACATAATCTCTCCTTCGAGTGGGCCTAAGCCTAATAACCTTTATCTAACACTAATTATTCTAATTGATAAGCTGAAAGCAGGTGATTATTTAGCTTTAATCATCTATTAACCTGATTTTAACAGTGTCTAAAGGGGACTAAACCTATTTTTTTAAATAGAAAGTAATCCCAGAAAGACTTATAGCTGCAATCATTATTCAGAAAAATCTTCGGGGTCTTGCCCCGCAGTAACAGTGCTTTTAAAAAGAACTTAGTAAAATTTTCTAACTATAAGTTTATATAACCCTGTCTGGCACGAGAAACTCATAATTATGCCGCTTCGCAATCATATGATTTTCCAAACCCAAATCTCACAAAATTATAGGCAAGACCCCTAAACCTTTTCTGAGAGAATTTTCATAAACACTGGGGCAAAGAAGCCTAATAAGACGAAATACTATCTTCTTCAATCTCTGCGTCAGCAAGAATTCCATCTCTATCTTCATCAAACTTCGCAAACTGCTTCTTAGCTACTTTATCAGCTACTTTTGCGTATCTTAAAGTAGTTCTAATATCACTGTGCCCTGCGAGCTTCTGAAGCACTCTGATATCTATATAACCGACTCTTTCTGTACAGAAGGTGTGTCTAAGCTGGTGAATCGTTAGAGCTGTGCCATCTGGATTCTTAAGATCCTCGGAAGCCTGCTTAAATAGCTGGTTAGCTCTATGATAACCCAGCCTCGTTCCATTATTAGTCGTGAATAAGGCACCCTCAGACTGTAACTTCTTAGCTTCTTCTATAGTTCTAGCTTTAGAAACCACCACTCTTTCTGGTACTCTCTTCTCCATAAACTTTTTAAATAGCTTCTCACTAGACTTAGATAAATAAGTTATCCTAGCTTTATTTCCTTTACCCTGCCTAACATGAATAACCCCATTACGAATATCCTGGACATTTAAAGAAAGCGCTTCTGATATTCTTAAACCGCTACTATACAGCAAATCAAAAAGGAACTCCTCTCTTAAAGATCTAGATCTAGATAAAATGACATTTACCGTCTCCTTATCTAAATAACGAATTATCTCTTTATTATTAGCCTCTCCTTGATCTTTAAGAGGTCTGCGACGCTCTATTTTCTTCATCGGATTATCATTTATAGAACCAGCTCTAAGTAGATAATTAAAAAAGCAGCTAAGAGTCGCATAGTGCCTATTCTGCGTAGCAACGCTAACTTTCTTTCCCGATCTAGTCGAAAGAGAATTAAGATACTCTTCTAAATTATCCTTCGTAAGGTCAGTAATATCTCTCTCACCAAAAGTATTCACGAATTTCTCCAAATCTAGGCTATAAGCCTTCATCGTATCGTTATCTTTTTGAATTTTATTTAAATAATCAACAACATATTCAGCAGTTTTCATAACATCCATTTTGAGCTTCCCCTTTAATACTCCCCATAAAATATGGAAAGTATTATTAAAACTATATAATACATTAAAAGCGCTATATTTTGGCAAAATCACCGTAAATTATCTTGATAGTAAATGGTGGTAAATATCATGGATATGATTAACAATCCATATCCTATAAGATTCATCAATAAAAAACTCGAAAATTAAATATCAATTATTTTTATAAAAACGGGTGACTTATCTTTAAAAATATTTCGCCTAATCAAATGGAGCTTTTCTTTATTTTTCCTTAATGCTTAATACTTTCTTCATTTGACTTATCAATACCGCTTTAAGACTGAGGTTCGGCTATTGATTTGGCCATAAAATAGAAAGAGAGGCTTATTAAAAGAGGATTCTTGATTATTAAAAATTTTTTATAAGTCTTTACAGAAATATTTCGAATGACTTATTTAAGTATGATAGTATTTACCTTTAAATTTGAATCGTTTAAATCAAGGAAGCCAAAATGATTAATCAAAACACCTCAGTATTCTTTATGCATAACTTTGCGCTTAAAAGTTCTTTAGCTGCAAAAATCGAAATCGTTAAAGGATTAAAATCAGAAATCCGTGATTACTTTGGGAAAATTAATGAATTTAAATCTAAATATAATCCTAATCACATAAGAAGATTAATTCGCAATCTTTATCGATTTCGAAAAAACAAAAACTACTCTGGCATAGAGCTAGCAGAAAAATTATGGCCCGCTCTTGAAAATTATCTTAGTAGTGATTTAGATATTAATAATAAAGACAGATCTGAATTAGAGAAAAAAGCGTATTTAATGATAATCCTAGACCGCACGAATAAATTCTTTAATTTTGATTTCCTGCCAAAAGATACTCAATTCCAAATCTATATATTCTATTCTTTAATCCTAAATTATTTGAGTAAGCTTATAAAAACCTTATTCAGTGAGGATTCTAATGATCTTGAAGCTATTAATTCCTTTCTATTAGATAAGCTTTCTTATTCTTTAAATCTAGCGGTATTCTTACACATGAATCCAGATACCGATACTGGCTATCTTCAAGATCTAGATACAGAAATAAGACTTTTTACCCCAACTAAAAAAATAAAAATACCGAATAACCTTCTGAAATCGCTTTCTGTACTTTTTGAAGACCCCGAAGAGCAAATTCAAGAAAAGTTACATAACGCCTTTATTAAAACTAACGATTTTATCTCTAGCAATCAGCTACTGCCTTTTGATGCCGCTCTTCTTTATTCAGATAAATTAAATCTTGAGATCGAAAACTATAACAGTGAGATTTTACAACTCAAATATAGTATTAAAAAACTAATAGTAAATATAAGCTCAGCAAAACTCTATCAAATATACTTCAATGAAAATGATTTTCTCTCCGTGATTCTGCAAGAGACTGTTCAAGAAATGGCTGAGGAAGCAGGGATAAGATTTATTGACCTCCATCAAGAATTAATAAAAGCTAGTTCTAAAGCCCAAATTGGAGATTGCGAGCAGTCCCAAGATTTTTATAAAACTGTAAACAGTTATCTAGTTTGTTCTTGTTCATATTTTGATACCGAGTTAATAAAACGAAAGTTCTTTAATAAAACTGCTGATTCTCTCAGGGAAACTCTAAGAGAGATAGATTTACTCAGCATCGCCGAAAAAGAAACCATAGCCTTAGCTGCATTAAGCTCTTCAGAAAGTGGCTTAGATTTAGTTCTAGAAACCACTGTGCAACATGCCATTTCAAGGCTTAGAACGACGAATGACCACAGTGTGCTACAGGTACAGGAAGATACTCGCAATCGCCATGAAATCCAGTGCTCTTTATGGCAAAAAGCTAAATTGATTATCAAACGCATTAAAACTATCGATAGCAAAAAACAAAAATTACAGAACTCAATTCTAGAGCTAGAATTAGTTTAAAGCTGCATTAAACTCTTTTAGCTCTTTAATAGAAACCTCATTATCATCGTTGACATCCATCTCGTCAAAAACCTGAGAACCATAATTTTCAAGCTCTTGTGCTGTTATTCTCATATCTTTATTAAAATCAAATTTATTGAATTCTGCTTGAATCTTCTTTTCATAAGATTCCACTAAACTTTTTCCTAAGCAAGCTGGCTTAAACGCTAAATCACGAGAGGCTATTAAAAATTCAGTCTCACTAATCTTGCCATCACTGTTTTTATCTGCCTCAAGAAATAGCTCTAAGCGATATAGCTTCGCTTCCTGAAAACTAAGTAATAAACTCTGATCTCTATCAATATGAGCAAAATCATAATCACGAAAACAGATGTTCTGAATAAAAAAACAATCTTTCTCTATTTTAATTCTCTGCTGCTGCTCTTCTTTAGATGTCCAGAAAGGAGTCCAGAAGCTTAACAGAGCAGCTATTAAAATCATATATAAAAATTATTACCTATAGGCCTTATACTTTCAAGCTCACCAGTATCAGCAAAACCAAATAAATAAGTCTTATCCCACTCAAAGTTACCAAGATTAGCACCTTGAATCATTATCTTTGACTCGTATAAACCAAGCCTAACCTTCTGACACTCTCTTTGTTCATCTGAGAGAATAGTACCATCACCCTGCTTGAAAATAATTAAATCGCCATCAAGGTCATACTGTAATTCACCTTGTTCATTAACGAGAAACCAAATCAAATCATCCCGCTCCTGCTTTAATGCATGTACCGCCTCTTCAATAAAACTGCGATTTAAACGAATCCCCTCTATAAGCTTAAAACCCTCGGAGGTAGATTCATAGTAAGAAATAATATGGCTTTTCTTAAGCTTTGAACTCGCAAACTTAGACTTATCATCAGCATCCTTCTTTTCTTCTCTTGCTGACTCTGCAAGAGAACTACTAGATTCATGATTAAAGCGCTTTTCCCGATGAACCTTAGAAAAAATCGGAAATATTCTTTTTAAAGTATTTAATATATCTGCACCAAATTTCACGATATCCAATCCACCTATTTAATTTACAACTATACTGTAAATATTTAAAAAAAATTAAACCCCTGAAAAATCAAGACGTTTAAATTGTTTAAAGAAATTTGAGCTTTATTATAATTTAGCCACATATGCGTAAAAAATCTACTCACAAGAGTAGATCTTTTATTTTTTATTTATCATTCCCTTTTAGAATTCCTTACACAGCGCGAGTTCTAGTCCCAAAGGTTGATAACAACTCTAAAGCTTTTAAATAGTCTGCTTCCGTATCTATTCCCATAGCAGCTGATTTAACTTTAATCATTTTTATCTTAATCTGATTTTCTAAAGCCCTAAGCTGTTCTAATTTTTCTAATTCCTCTAGCTCACTCTGGGGGAGCCTCGCTAATGTTAGTAAAACATCACGCTTATAAACATAAAGCCCTAAGTGCTTTTTAGCTTTTAATTTCATATCAGATTTATCTCTTACACAAGGAATCGGAGACCTAGAGAAATATAGAGCATAATCATTAATATCAGTCACGACTTTAACATTATTAGGATTCAATATCTCAGATTCATCACTAATTTCATGATAGATACTAAGCATTTCTAGATTAGGTTCCAGCAGGAAAGGATGAATAGTTCTATCTATATCCGCTGGATCTAAAAATGGTTCATCGCCTTGAACATTGATAATCAAATCCCAATGTGGGTTCTTTTCTGCTAGCTCTGCTATTCTATCAGTCCCAGATTGATGCTCTGGAGAAGTCATCATTACCACCCCACCAAAGCTTAAAACATGCTCATAGATTCGACTATCATCAGTAGCCACCACAAG
>Ga0208364_1000381_pt1 | contig 10530 bp, 8 predicted proteins | sample LakMenEpi08Jun12_FD_150680 | JGI IMG/M metagenome (GOLD analysis project Ga0208364, IMG submission 150680) | Freshwater microbial communities from Lake Mendota, WI - 08JUN2012 deep hole epilimnion (SPAdes) | ecosystem: Environmental > Aquatic > Freshwater > Lake > Epilimnion/Euphotic zone ...
GTTGGAGATCAAAACTCCGGGGCCACTTACACCCACGCGAAAGCTTTCCGGCGGTAACTCACAGAAGGTGTTGCTGGCTCGCGAGTTGTTTGCAGTGAGTGGTGCTCGGGTGTTGGTGGTGTGCTCGCCAACTCGTGGACTCGATGTCGGCGCAGTCGAAGCGGTACATGCATTGCTCGACGAAGCGCGAGATGCCGGAAAGGCCATTCTGATGATCAGCGAGGATCTGGACGAAGTCATGACGCTTGCCGATCGAGTCATGGTGTTGTACCGCGGCGGCATCACATTGGAGCAGCCCGGAGCCGATGCGGATCTCGATCGAGTCGGCCGCGCGATGGCAGGACTGGAATCATGATCATCCTCGGTCGCCGTGTGCGAATGGAGCAGCGTCTGAGCACGCCGCGATCTCTGCTGTTCCTGGTGCCCGTGTTTTCGGTGTTCTTTGCGCTCGTGGTGGGCGGTGTGTTCCTTGCCGCAACGGGACATTCGCCGATCGGCACGTATCTGGACTTGATCGACAACGCCTACACGAGTTTCTACGGCATCACCGACACTCTGGGGCTTGCCACACCACTCATCTGCACGGGGCTTGCTGCTGCATTTGCATTCCGCATGAACCTCTACAGCATCGGGCAGGAAGGCCAGATGTATCTCGGCATGATCGGCGGCGCGTGGGCTGGCATTGCAATCGCCGACTCGTTCCCGCAACTCATCGCCGTTCCCATGGTGCTCATCGTCGGCGCATTGGCAGGTGCCGCATGGATCGCGCTTCCGGCACTCCTGCGGGCGCGCCTGGGCACCAGCGAGATCGTCAGCACACTGCTGCTGAACTACGTGGCGCTCAACCTGTTGAACTATCTGATCTTCGGTTCGACGGGGTTCTTCCGCGATCCCACCACGTCGTTTCCGCAAGGGCGATTGGTTGCCGACAGCGCCCGGCTCTCGCCGATTTCATTTTTCACCGACAAGGTCACCAACACGTACCCCACGTTCTTCATTGCAGTGGTTCTGGCCGTCGTGTTGTTCTGGCTCATGCGGGTGTCCAATTACGGCTACGAAACTGCGGTGTATGCAGACTCGCCAAATACAGCTCGGTACGCAGGAATGAATTCGGCATGGCTGCAGTCCTCGGTGTTGCTCATCTCCGGTGCGCTGGCCGGAGTTGGAGGAGCGATGTACGTCGTAGGTCCGGCGGGGAAGGTAGACCCCGGTCTGTTGCAGGTCGGCTTGGGATACGCCGGAATCGTGGTTGCGGCTCTTGCCCGATACAACTTCATCGCGGTCATCGTGGCAGCAGTGCTGTTCGCAGGTCTTCGCACCGGTGGCAATGCGCTGCAGATTTCCAATGATCCCGTGCCCATTGCCATTGCGGTGGTGCTGCAGGGTGCGGTGCTGCTTTTTGCCTTGGGTGGCGAGTTGTTCCGTCGCAACAAGATCACCATCACGCGCGTCAGGGCGGCATCGGCATGAACTCCAACATCTGGCTGCTCACGTTTGCGGATGCCATCAGCATCGCAACCACGCTCATCCTGGCGTCATTGGGTGCAATCCTTACCGAGCGCAGTGGCGTGATCAATCTCGGCGTCGAAGGCATGTTGCTGATGGGCGCAGTGACGGGTTTCCTGGTCGCCGATTCGAGCGGCAGCCTTTGGTTGGCGTTGTTCGTGGCCGTACTGGTTGGTGTGGTGCTGTCGTCGGTACACGCAGCACTCACCGTGGGACTACGGGCAAACCAAATCGTGTCGGGATTGGCGATGGTCATCTTTGCCACCGGACTGTCGCAGTTCATCGGTAAACCCATCGAGGGTGATCCCTTGCCCGTGTTGATCCGACCGATCGATTTCGGCGCACTCTCCGACATTCCGTTCTTCGGGCCCGTGGTGTTCGGGCACGATGTGTTCACCTACCTCACGTGGGTGTTGGTGGCGGCGGCCTCGTTCTACATGCACCGCACGCGACCGGGCTTGCTCCTGCGTGCCACCGGCGACGCGCCGGCGACGGTGGATGCCCAGGGTGGTTCCGTGGCTCGCATTCGCTGGGCACACACGGTGGTGGGCGGTGCGCTCATGACGTTCGCCGGTGCGTGGTACATGTTTGCGCGTTCCGCGGCGTGGAACCAGTCGGCAACCACCAACGGCATCGGATGGATCGCGCTGGCGCTCGTGGTGTTCGCCTCGTGGCGACCGCTACGAGCGATTGGTGGTGCGGTGCTCTTCGGCTTTTCTCTGCAGGTGCCGTTCACACTGCAGGCCGAACAGATTCGAGTGCTGCCGCCGACCATCGTGGCGATGTTCCCGTATCTCATCACCTTGGCGGTGTTGGTGGTGTTGTCGACGCCACGAGCGCGTCGCTTGCTGGGTGCTCCGAAAATGCTCGGGCAGCCCTTCGTTCGCGACGAGCGTTAGCCACGTGAAGCCAGTAAGTTGACGGTGCCGTGACGAAGCTGACGACTGCATCATCGAACGACGACATCCTCCGGGTGTTGCACGAGGTTGCAGATGCCGCCTATGGCGTGCTGTCGAGCAACACCGACTGGGGGCTTTCCGGAAAGCGACCCACGCAGTACTCAGTGGATTTGCGCGCCGATGCGGCGGCACTCGAGGTGTTGCATGGTGCAGGCTGTGCGGTGCTCTCGGAAGAAAGCGGACGCACGGGGGACTGGAACGACGATTCCCTCATCGTGGTGATGGACCCGCTCGATGGCTCCACCAACGCCAGTCGACGCGTGCCCTGGTATGCCACCGCGCTGGCGGCGATCGACTCGAGCGGTCATCGCGCATCGTTGGTGGCCAATCAGTTCACCAATACCGATCGATGGACGGCAACCATGGGTGGCGGTGCGTTCCATAATGGGGTTCGTATCTCGCCATCGAATTGCGATCAGTTGTCGGATGCCGTCATCGGAATCTCGGGAGTGCCCAAGAAGCATCCGGGCTGGGCTCAATTCCGGGCGCTGGGTGCGGCGGCATTGGACCTCTGTTTGGTGGCACAAGGCACCCTCGACGGTTGGGTGGACATGGCGTCGCACGGTGTGTGGGATTATCTGGCGAGCGTGCACATCTGCGCCGAAGCCGGCGCGGTGGTGGGCGAGGTGCACGGTCGAGAGCTGATCGTGACCGAACACTCCGAGCGACGCTCACCGATGGTGGCTGCAACTCCACGGCTGCTTGCTGCGCTCGGCAACATCCGAAAAGAAGCCTGACGTGGCACGCGAGCTTCGCGGTGCTCACGTGGTGGTGGTTGGTGCAACGGGCGTCCTTGGTGCGAACATCGCCACTCAACTGGCCGCTGCAGGCGCAAGGGTTTCGGCGATCGTGCGTGATCACACTCGGCTAGATGGTGCAAGCGTCTCGCAGTACGCACTGGCTGATGTGACCGATCACGAAGCGTTGCGAACGGCTCTCGCGTCGGTTGCGCCATTCGATGGCGTGGTGAATGCCACTGGTGTCGTCGCATTTGGCAACGTGGTGGATCTGGATGATGCCACGTTGGCACGGTTGTTCGCAGTCAACTCGATTGCGCCCATCGTGATGTTGCGCGAGAGTGCCGTGCACATGAACGACGGCGGATTCTTCGTGAACATCTCCGGAGTGGTGGCCACACAGCCCGTTGCCGGCATGGCGGCCTACAGCGCGTCGAAGGCCGCCGCGTGGGCTGCGATGACCGCAGCCGGACGCGAGTTGCGTCGACGTCGCATCGACGTCATTGACGCTCGCCCAGGACACACCGAAACCGGTCTCGCCACGCGACCGCTCGCCGGAGTGGCACCAAAGATGCCGGAAGGTCTTGCGCCCAACGTGGTTGCGGCACGAATCGTGGCTGCGATTACCGCAGGCGAACGCGACTTACCGACCGAAGCCTTTTCGTAATCCAATAAACGTTTAGCACGACAATTGCCGCTCAGTATCCACGAAGTATTGACTACTCTGTCCTCATGATTGATTCCACACGTCGTCTTCCACGAATCCTCGTCACCTCGCTGATTTTCGCGGTGATGTTCGCCCCCGTTGCCGCTCAGGCAAGCGTGAAAAATGGGGCGAGATGCACGAAAGTGGGGCAACTCGTCACGCTGAAGCAAAAGAAGAAGTCCGTGGATTTCGTCTGCGTCAAAGAGGGCAAGAACCGCGTATGGCGTGTTCGCTCAGGTGCACTTCCGGGTGGTGCCGCTCCTGGTGGAACTCCCACTGCCAAGCCAGGTGAGGCACCTGGCGGAGCAGCCACCGCATCCGACTGTACGAAAGCGCAATACAAAGCCACCAGTACGGGAGTCAACAACATCATCGGTTGTGATCACGTCACGACGTATTCGGAGTTGGCGGTGACGTCGGGAACTTCGGTCACCAGCGGGCAGTCGGCAGTGGGCTTCATGAGCATGCCGGGCGTTGCGAATGAGTCCGGTGGAGCACTGTTCTTCAACCATCCAGCCGGCATGGGGACTGACGGTACACGTTTGGCCATCGCTGATCGCAACAACAATCGAGTACTCATTTGGACGTCCGCCCCGACGGGAAATACCGCGCCGAATCTCGTGCTGGGCCAACCCAACTTTTCCACCAACAACTCGGGGTCTGCGCTCAACGAGATGAATTGGCCGAGTGACCTCTCAATCTCGTCGTCAGGCATGCTCATGGTCGCCGACTCCAACAACAATCGCATCCTCATTTGGCGAACGTTCCCGACATCCAACGGTCAGGCCGCCGACATTTCACTCGACCTTGGCGAGGGTTCGTGGCCGTGGGGCGTGTGGACCGATGGCACCAAGATCATGGTGTCGCGAACCGAGGCCGGCGACATCAAAGTGTGGAACAGTATCCCAGCGGCATCAGGCCAGACTGCGGCATCCTTCACCATTGATCCGGAGATCATGGGTACTCCACGTCAGATCACCTCCGACGGCAATCGGGTGATTATCGGTGACGAAAACTCGCGGTCACCACTCGGCAATCGCGGCTCCCACGTGTGGAATTCATTCCCGACGTCGGCTGGTTCCAACCCCGACTACTTCATGCTGTTTGGTCGAGATCGGAACGCGGGCTGGTACAACGGCCACATCGATTCCACGGGCGTGTATCTGCTGCAACGAGATCTCGAGATTCTGCGAACATTCCCCACCAGCAACCCGGCACAAGCCGACCTCACGGTGGCGCCACCCGAAGTTGGATTGCAAGGCGGTGACGGTGGAGACGTGGTCAAACTCGGGAACCGTGTCTACGTGCTCGAGTACAACGCAAGTCGAATTGCGGGTTGGAACGCGGTTCCTACCGGCGCGAATCAACCGGCCGACTTCTACGTCGGTTCCACGGGGGTAAGCGACAATTCGAATCGCGCAGCATTCATGATCACGAATCCGGTGTTGTCATCCGACGGCACGTCGTTGGCGATCAACAGCGACTTCGAGCGCCGTGTGTACGTGTGGAAGAAGATTCCCGGCGACAACAACGCCAAGCCCGACCACTCGTTCATCATGCCGTTCCAGCCGTGGGACTCCGTAGCGGCGACTTTCAAGGGCACCAAAATCTATGCCGTTGCCGGTGAAGGCAAGTTGCACATCTGGTCCGGTGGGATTCCACAGAGCAAAACCACGCTTCCAACGACGCAACTCGACACCAATATCGGTGGAGTCACGATGTCGGGGCTCACTGCGGTGGCTGCGGACAACAACTACATCTATCTCGCCGACAAGCAATCGGCGAAGGTGTACGTGTTCAACCAGATTCCAACAGCGACAAGTGCGCCAGTGTTCACGCTTCCTGGTTGCCCCGCTGCAACGCAGCTTCGCTCGGACGGCAACTATCTGGTGCTCACGTGTATTGCGAGTCCGGGAACGTACGTGTGGACCGTTGGTGCGCTCGCCAACAATCAAGCCGGCACCACGGTGACGGGCACGCAGTTCAACCTGCCGATGGGTGGACTGCCGGTGAACGGTGGCCTCTTCGTTGCCGATACCGGTTTCGATCGCATCGCCTGGTGGTCGACGATGTCTGCGGCGCTGTCCGGCGGTGCGCCCACGGCAGTTCTCGGTGCATCCACCGCGGCAACCAAGGCCAACACGGGATTGGGCATCAACAAGTTCCGCATGCCACGCTCGCTCATGGTGACGAACGGCTACCTGTGGGTGGGGGAACAAAAATTCGGCAACCGCGTCCTGCGATTTAAACTCGGCTGATGACCATGTCGTCTCGGCTCATGACCCGCGCGTAACGTCGTTCTCTTCTGATTGCCTGCGCAATTGCGCTTGGGTTGGTGGCTACGGCTATTCCGGCAGCGGGCGCCGTGACGGTACCAACGCAGCCCTACCTGATGTCGTTCCACACGTGTGCGCCAGGCGCGACTGACTGCAACAATCCGGCAAACCACATCGTGCAACTCGCACAGAGTGCCGATGGTGCCAATTGGTCGCTCGTCGGCGGTTGGCAGTCGTACAAGGGATCGGTGCCGGATGTGTTTCGTCGAGGCAACACGCTGTACGTCTTTTCAACGAGTGGTCTTACTCGAGTCGACATGTCATCGGGGGCAACGACCACTGCGGCGGTGTCGTTGAATAGCGGAACTTACGTCGACCCTTCGCTGGCGCAGTTGCCGGATGGGCGGCTCATCTTGTTCTTTTTGCCGGGTATCCCCGGCCAGGATCCGGCGCAATGCGGCGCCGGTCAAACTTCGTGTGTGCGCGAGATCAAGTCGGCAGTAGAAGTTGCAGGCAGTGATGGAACCCGATTCGAGCTGGACTCCGGCGCACGAATTTCGGAGACCATCACCACCGGTGCATTCAGCGACCCCGACATCTTCTTCAACGGCACCGAGTGGGTGTTGTACGTTTCGCGCGGGCCCTCGGTTCATGCGTACACCTCCAGCTCGCTGCAAGGTTCCTACACGTTTCGTGGCGTGGTCTCGAACGGGGCCGGTGGTGTGCCGGCTGGAATCCAACTGGCCGACGGCGCAATTGCCACGTACGTTCACACCAGCACGGGTGGGTCGACTGACATCCGTCGTGCTACTTCGGCAACCGGCGTCGCAGCAATTGCATCGTTTCAAACGACCTTGACGACCCAGTCGATCGGGCTTGGTGCTCATGCCGAAAGTCCGGGGCTGGCGCTGAACACTGCGGGCATCAGTTGTGCGACGTGTGGCACCTCGTCGAACACCACTACGACTGCAGTGGCGTCGACGTCGGGAGCAGTTCGAGTCGGCGGTTTGTGCACGAAGGCCGGTGCGACAGCAACAGCGGGGAAGACCAAGGTGGTGTGCAAGAAGTCCGGCAAGAAATTGGCGTGGGTCAAGCGGTAGTACTGACGACACTTCGGTGCGAAGTTTTTTGCTGGTCGTAGGCTTGAATCCCTCGCGCAGGCGACGTGCGGGCGTTTAGCTCAGTTGGTTAGAGCATCTCCCTTACAAGGAGAGGGTCGGGGGTTCGAGTCCCTCAACGCCCACCAGGGCTACATACGGGCATGTTGCTTAGTTGCGTGATGCGTAACCGAAGGCCAGGGACGTCGCCAGTGCCAACCACACCTGATAGGGCAGCAAGGCGAATCCGAGTGGCATCGACGCTCTGAACGTGATGATCACGAGCGGCACCGTGAGCAGGGTGGCAACGGTGAGTGCAAATCCGGACGCGTAGAGCGCGTGCGGCACATAGAAGAGGTACGCCCATGACAACGCTGCCACCACGCTGAGCGCCAACGACGCAATCCACACGATGTGTTCGGTGCGCGATTCTCGTGCTGCAATCGCCCAGCCGGCAACGACGATCATCACGAAGTTGTACGGCCAGATGAGGCCGAACACCACATCTGGAGGTTGCCAAGCTGGTTTGCTCAACGATCGGTACCAACCGGCATCCGTGGACACCCAACGGCCGGCACCGATCGCGTACAGCACCACAATCACCGTGCTGACGCTGCCGACGAGTATGCGAGGCATCAGCTCGTGAACTGCATCACGCCGTCGTCCACCGCGCCTTCTCGGAACATCTTCTTGTCCTTGTCGTAATTCTGCGGGTTGATCCACGGTTCGCGATCACCTTGGCTGGGCATGAGATGCATGACTCGTTGCATGTATCCGGAAGAGAAACCGTCGATCCACGGGCGCCGTGGCATGTCCGTTTCGCCTTCGCGCAATCGCGGGGTGCACTGACGGGTGCCGGAATCGCGCATATGGTTCAGCAGACGACACACGTAGGTGCACGTGAGATCGGCACGTAGCGTCCACGAGGCATTGATGTAGCCAAAACTGGTTGCCAGATTCGGTACATCGGAATACGACATTCCCTTGTACGTCCTCGTCTTGGAGAAGTCGACCGGCTCGCCGTCCACGGTGAATTCCGCTTCGCCCAGAGTGACCAACTGCAATCCGGTGGCGGTAATGATGACATCGGCCGGAACATGCTGACCAGAAGTGAGCAGTATTCCCGTTTCGGTGAACGTTTCAATCGTGTCGGTCACCACGGATGCACGGCCACTTCGGATGGCGGCAAACAGGTCGGAGTTGGGAACCAGGCACAATCGTTGATCCCACGGGTTGTACTTCGGCATGAAGTGCTTCTTGATCGGGTACTTGGCACCAAGTTCGAGCTGGATCCCGCCGAGCAGCAAATTCTTGATCTGCTCGGGCTTCGTGCGAGTGCGGTTGTACACCAGTTGTTGTCGCCAAGTGTTCTTGGCGCGGGTGATGTTGTAGGCAGCTTGTGCAGGCAGCACCTTTCGCAGGAAGTTGGCGAACGCATCGCGGTCGGGCCGCGACACCATATAGGTAGGCGAGCGCTGCAGCATGGTCACATGTGCAGCGGTGTTGGCCATGGCCGGTACCAGCGTGACCGCGGTCGCCCCAGAGCCGATCACCACCACTCGCTTGTCGGTGTAGTCGAGGTCGTCCGGCCACTCCTGCGGATGCACCACTCGGCCGGTGAAGCGTTCCCGTCCACGAAACTCCGGGAGATAGCCCGACTTGTACGAGTAGTACCCGGCGCACATGAACAAGTAGTTGCACTCGAACACGCCGGTCGAACCATCGCTGCGGGCGGTGTGCACCGTCCACGTTGCCGTAGGAGTCGACCATTCTGCTCGCACCACACGCTCACCGAATCGCATGTGGCGTGCAAGGTCGTGTTCGGAGACGGTTTCGCGGAGGTACTCCATGATCGATGGGCCATCAGCGATCGACTTTTCGGCCTTCCACGGCTTGAACTCGTAGCCGAGCGTGTGCATGTCGCTGTCGGAACGAATTCCCGGGTACTTGAACAAGTCCCATGTGCCTCCGATGTTTTCGCGACCTTCGAGGATCACGAAGCTGCGGTCGGGTGACTTCTGTTGCAAGTGCACGCCCGCGCCGATTCCGGAGATTCCGGCACCAACCACCACCACATCGAAACGTTCAGCGGGCATGGCGCAACATTCCCATCGGCATCGTCATCACGGTGGTCAGGCTAGGACACGCAACGCCAGTGCCTCGGCCTCGGAACGGATTTCGGGAATCGCGGTGGACTCCCATAATGTGCCGCGACGAAGTGGTCCTATCGCGTACATGTTCTGAACTGCCATACCGACCCGGTTTCGTACCTGACCCGTCGTTGGGTCGGTGTCGATACCGATGCCGTATGGTCCGATGCACACGTGTCCTTCGTTGGCCAACCCTTGGAGCGGATTCGTGCTGAGCAGCGCGGCGTCGTCGGGTCCGGTGCACAGGATGATTGCATCGAATGTCGATTGAGTTGCGAGTCGTTCGGCGTCGCCCCGAACCACTTCAACGAGGCCCGAGTGTCGTGCAGCGTGAAGTTTGTCCGCCACCTCCACGGACATTCGATGGCGGTGGACATCCCAGTACCGACGCCCGTGACGCAAGAACGAGGCTTGCTGCTCGGATGAAAAGGATTGCCAGATGTCTTGGGTTCGTGGACGCAATGCGGTCAGCGCCGTTCGCCAATCTGGTTGGGTGCGGATCCATCGGGACACTGCGGCGGGAGAGTCGAACTCCGCAGGCACAGGTGGCAACGTCGACAGTGGTGCATGAACGTGGGGAAGGAGTCCGTGCCGCGACACTCCGGTCACGCGGCATCCGCGCCGACTCAGGGTGAGTGCCACATCGACAAACGTCAACCCGGTGCCCACGCACAACACGTTGTCGCGGTCGTCGATTGCGTCCAATGCGCCGGGTGTCCATGGATCGTCGATGAGGTTCGTTGACCTGATGCGCGACCACCACTCGGGCTTTGTTGGTGCGGCATTGCCGAGTGCCAGCACCACGACGTCTGCGCGTATCGAAGAGCCACCTGTCGTTGCAACGCCGAGCGGGACGGTGGAGATGGTTCTCGCCGAATCACGCACATGACGAACCGACGACTCGGGATGATCGTTCGAGAGTAGCTGTAACTCGTTTCGCAGGTAGTCGGAGTAGCGATGTCGCGCAACGAAGTCACCATCGGCTGCCTGAGCCCACAGTGCAAAGTGCCGTGGTTCATCGCCGTATGCAGACATTCCGGCCGCGGGAACGTTGAGAAGGTGTTCTGTATCGCTCGTCGAATATGCGACGCCCTCGGCG
>Ga0208364_1000387_pt1 | contig 10404 bp, 11 predicted proteins | sample LakMenEpi08Jun12_FD_150680 | JGI IMG/M metagenome (GOLD analysis project Ga0208364, IMG submission 150680) | Freshwater microbial communities from Lake Mendota, WI - 08JUN2012 deep hole epilimnion (SPAdes) | ecosystem: Environmental > Aquatic > Freshwater > Lake > Epilimnion/Euphotic zone ...
CAATTCACGTGAAATATCATTCATTAAACGAGTACGCGACTTGCTGTTCATCGTGTCTTTGTTCACATTAATACCCATCAGATAACTGCCGGTTTGCGGATTGTATAAGAAAGACCGATAAAAAGGAAGTGTTTCAAAAACCTGTCTGCTGCTATCTAAAGCGGCCTGACTACTATACGGTGGATGGAAAAGTTTTTCAGAAACCAGTTTGCCCGTTGCTGAATCATTTCGCAAACCCACTACCTCTGGTATGGATAATACCCCTGTTACTGCATTAATTTTTTTAAGTTGCTGATGCAGTTCACTCACTGCATTAAAAAACGCCGGCTGATACATCTTATCAGTTTGTATACCTACCACTACGGTATTTGCATCAGCACCAAAAGTTCGCAAAAACTGCTGGTACTCTTTGTACTTCTGATTGTCTGTTGGCAAGGCCCTGGTAAAATCGTAGCTCAGCTGCACTTGAGAAGCTTTCCAGCCCATGAAAACGGTAACAACTGCAAGCAGCAATAATAAACTGAGCCGATATTGTAGGATGAACCTGCCAATGCTATACCACATAATTTAATATTCTAGTGGCAAAGAAAAGAATAAAATTGGGAGTGGGAGGGTGGAATCTGATAAATTTGCTATTTTCCCTGAAAGAATGGCCATGCCGAATACCTCCCTCGTATCTATCCGTCAAATCAGTTTTTACATTTTGTTGATTTTCCTAGGAATTTTCCTGATTGGGCAACTCAACGCTTTTATCCCAGCCTTTTTAGGAGCACTTACCTTTCATGTGTTGCTTTCAAAACCCATGAACTGGCTCACAGATCAAAAAAAATGGTCTCCTAGCCTCGCAGCTACCGCACTGTTGTTGCTTACAATTATTGTAGTACTGGTTCCCATTAGCATGGCATTTAACGTTGTATACAATAAGGTAGGCTATGCCATTCAGCATTCCGGCAACGTGATGGCAGGATTAACTTCTCTGATTAATCAGGCAGAACAGCGATTTCAGATTACTTTAATCAGCGACCAAAACATAGAAAAAATCGGATTATTATTTGCCAGTATTTTACCAAAAGTGGTAGGGGCTACCGTAGATTCCCTACTAACGATGGTGATGATGTTATTTATACTGTTTTTTTTATTGTCTAACAACAAAGCCATTCAAAACTGGTGCTTACACCACGTACCCCTTCAACAAGAAAACACCCAGCGGCTGGGTAAAGAACTGAATACCTTGGTTCTCTCCAATGCCCTTGGAATACCCGCAACTGCTTTATTTCAGGGGGTGATTGGGGCTATTGGATATTATTTTTTAGGGGTAAAAGATGTCGGGTTTTGGATGGTAGTTACCTGCATAGCTTCTATGATTCCGATGGTAGGCGCAGCACTCGCCTGGGTACCCGTTGCACTGATTTTTTTTGCTGAAGGCGACACTACCCGCGGAATCATTATGCTGGTATATGGAGCCGTTGTTATGGGAGTACTTGACAATGTTTTTCGCATGAGCATTCAGAAAAAAGTAGGAGATACACATCCCCTTATAACAACTTTTGGAGTGATTTTGGGCGTAAAATTGTTTGGGTTTATCGGACTGATTTTTGGCCCCATTGTAATCGCCCTCTTCATTCTATTGGTGAAAATTTACATCCACGAATTCATAGATAGCAAGTAATTAAGCAATAAAAACATAGGCAAGCCACTGACAAGTGGCTCCCATCAATAATCCCAGATAAATCTCCCGATTACTGTGGTCGCTAACCAGCATCCGGGCAGTGGCTATCAATCCCGCGAGCAAAACAGCCGGTATTAAATAAATCCAAAGCGGAATTGCATAATACCACGAAAACAATCCGATTGCAGTTACTGCTCCACCAGCTGCCATCCCGTGTAAGCTGATTTTTAAGTAACTGTTCAAGATCAACCCCACAACGGTCGACAAAAAAATGCCCATAAAAAAGAACCGCAAAACAATCGGCTGATCGGTAAAATTGCGACTCAGATAATACATCCACCAATAAAAAAACATAACAATAATATAGGGAACAATCCGCTCTTTCTGCGTCTTTAAAAGAATACTATTTATAAATTGCAAACGCCAAAGCAGAAAAATAGCAAAGGCCGGTAAAAATGCCGTCCACCAAAAGCACGTAAAAAACCGCAAAGTCAACTGCCACTGTGTAATACCCGCAAACTCATAAGGAACTGCTTCCATGAGCAAACAAAATATATAGGTGGGTATAAAAAGCGGATGAAAAATAATAGATACAGCCTGACCAAATATCCAATTCAACCGATCTGAAAATTTCGGAGGAGTGGGTTGGCTTTCAACCACGGTATTTTCTGAACTGACAGTTACATCCATGTTATAATTCTTTTCTTAGTCGCGCTACCGGAATATTCAGTTGCTCACGATATTTGGCTACGGTTCGTCTGGCTATATTATAGCCCTTCTCCTGCAGCATTTCGGTAAGCAAATCATCGCTCAGCGGCTTATGCTTATCTTCCGCTTCTATCAGGTCGCTGAGAATTTTTTTCACTTCTCGGGTACTTACTTCCTCCCCACTTTCCGTACTCAACGATTCACTGAAAAAATATTTCAACCGAAAATTACCAAACTCAGTTTGCACAAATTTACTGTTCGCCACCCGGCTAACCGTTGAAATATCCAGTCCGGTTAACTCAGCAATATCTTTCAATATCATAGGCCGCAAAGCAGTTTCATCACCGGTTAACAGAAAAGCCTCCTGATGTTGCAAAATAGCCCCCATCGTATTCAGCAGGGTTTCTTGACGCTGGCGAATCATATCAATAAACCATTTGGCCGAATCAATTTTTTGACGAATAAACGCAACCGCTTCTTTCTGGCGCTTATCCGTTTTACTGCCCCGTTCATAATCTTTCATCATATCACGGTATCCCTCACTGATTCTGAGTGGAGGCGCATTGCGGGCATTCAGCGTTAATTCTAGCTTTCCATTATTGTTTATCACATAAAAATCGGGAATGATAAAATTCTCTGCCTGACTACTCTCCGAAAACAACCCACCGGGCTTAGGGTTCAGACGAATGATCTGAGCAATGATTTCTTTCAACTGCTCATCATTTAAAGTCATACTACGCTGAATCTTCTCGTAGTGTTTTTTAGTAAACTCATCAAAATATTTAGTCAGCATTTGAATGGCCTGGCGAACACTTTCTCCTTCCGATTCTTTTCTGCTAAGCTGCAGCAACAAACATTCCTGCAAACTGCGGGCGGCAATGCCGGGTGGATCAAATTGTTGAATTTGAGCCAACAGATCCATCACCTCTTTTTCAGAAACCTCTATTCCCTGCCGAAAAGCCATATCATCTACCAGTGAGCTAATTTCGGAACGGAGGTATCCATCATCATCTAAACTACCAATAATTTGCTCGGCAATCGTTCGGTTGCGCTGATCTAGTTCCAGCATACCCAACTGATTTAATAAATGATCTTGAAAACTGATTTCCGCGCGCATCGGAATCACTTTTTCGTCGCTCATTTCCGGATAATGATCATCCTTCATCTTGTAGTCTGCAATCTCTCCATCATCATCCACCAGGAATTCACTCACATCAGGTGCGTCTAATTCTTCCGACCCGTATTCATCCTCCTCCGAACTATCTCCCTCCATCTCTGAGTTCTCGGATAACTCATATTCATCCTCCGCACTCTCCGATTCCATTTCCAGGGCAGGATTCTCTTCCAACTCTTCCTTAATGCGCTCCTCCAAATTGGCCGTAGGCACCTGCAGCAGTTTCATCAACTGAATCTGCTGGGGCGACAACTTTTGCAGTAGCTTTTGTTGAAAAGATTGACTGAGTGACATCGGTTGGTGCGCTGTTTTCTGTAATAACTATCAGGATGGCAAAATCACTACCCTGCATCGCTTACATGCGAAAATAATAGTGTAAATTTACATACAAATCTATGAACCGCTCCATGAAACACATTTCTTTATTCGCGGTATTATTATTATATGCTGGTCTTGCACAAGGTCAGATGCAAATGCCTGTTGCCGGCAATCCGGTAAGATCAAGAGATTCCGTTTTATATCTGCCCATACGATTAGTACCCGCTGATACCTATAGCAAAGAGCTGGCCTTTTTCTGCAAAAGAGAATGGGAGTTGGAGAAAAAAACCGGGGTTCCTATGAAATTCCGTTTGGGAAGTGTAGACTATGTAAATACCCTCGAAGGAAAAAACCAACCTATGCGATTGCCGCTTCCTTTTGTTCCTCTACCAAGCGGAGTGAGAAACGTTCCGCATAAGCTTTAATGGTATCGATAATTATTTGCTGCTCATCTGGGGTGTAATCGTTTAGCCATATACGGCGATAAAAACTATTTTCTACAAAAATCATCAGCTCGTTATGCTGTATTCTTTTGATTCGGGTTATTTCCAACCAATCCAATTCCTCGCGTCCATCTGAAAGTAACTTATTGTTATACTCCTCAGTATTATTCCACTTTATTTTTTTGTCATTGATCTCAATAAAACGAAGCTTTTTTTTGGTTGAATGGGGGAGCATGTCAATATCAGATTAACTCCAATTAAAAGTAGAGGAATCAAAAAGCTTCTGTTGTTGGTAGATAAAAAAATAGTACATACAACTATCAATATCCCACATACCAATCCTACCCAGCGCCAGATTTTTATATTGCGGGAATATGTTTTTGGAGGGATTTCAAACCGTATCATATTTTTAAATTTACAGCACTTTTCTAATAGCAGCCGCCATTTTTTCGCCTTTTTCCTTTATCTGCTCAGGCGTCCAGGCCAATGAAACCGCAGTAGAAACACAACGACTCAACAATTCATCACTTACCGAAAAATCTGAACTGCCCAATTGCTGTAACGCTTGGGTTTGCTCGGGTGACAGCCGATGGAGTGCTCCGGCCTGTTTCAGATGATCCCATTTGCGGATATAGTGCCAGTTATTATTATACCAGTAAAAATTGCCGGCCAATATGCCCTGGTTACGCATTTCCTCCACGGCAGCCTGTGTATGTTCGGCAGTGGGTAAAAACCAGCTTATAAAACTACAACTATCATCTCCACCCTCAGGCACCCGACGAAATGCTACTCCGGGTATCGCTTCCAGATGTGCTTTTAATGCTGCATGGTTGCGCTTTTGTATGGCTAAAAAATTAGGGAGTTTTCTGATTTGTGCCAATCCAACCGCAGCATGCAACTCACTAATCCGATAATTATATCCAATAAAGGGATGCAAATCCGCACCACGGTCAACCCCTAGGTGATCATGCCCGTGATCGGTATATCCATCCGCCTTTGTATAAATAGATGCATCATTCGTCATCACCACTCCACCTTCTGCGCAGGTAATCATTTTTACAAAATCAAAAGAGAAAGTTCCGGCGTCACCTATAGTTCCCAATGCCTTGCCTTTGTAGGTTCCGCCAATACTTTGGCAAGCATCTTCTAGCAAGCGTATCCCGTTTTCGCGGGCAATTACCAGTAAGGCATCCAAATCTGCCATGCTGCCACACATATGCACCGGCATAATGCAACGCGTGCGGGGAGTTATGGCAGCTTTTACGGCAGCAGGATTAAGCGTTAAAGTATCATCTACATCTACCAATACTGGAATGGCACCCACACTTAACACAGCTTCAAAACTGGCAACAAAGGTGAATGTGGGCATAATTACCTCATCCCCTGCACCCACGCCCATTGCAGCCAACGCAGTAGTTAATGCCCCCGTTCCGCTGGAAGTTAACTGGGCATATTTACAACCAAAGGTTTCTTGAATAGCATTTTCTAATTCCTTGGCTTTCCAGATTCCTTTTCTGGGTCCGTCAAAGGCGTATCGCATCAGGATACCAGTTTCCAATACATCATTCACTTCTTTTCTTTCCTCCGCTCCAAAAAGTTCGTACCCGGGCATGAATAGTTATTTTAATGTCAACAAGTAATTACACAGCAAAGATATTAAAGATTTATCATCATCGGGGAGGCTAGCTCATTTGGCTGAATTACCTTTGCATTATGGCTGCTTCTTTAATTTATTGCTATGATGCCTATTGCGGCTGGTGCTATGCATTTAGCAAAGTAATGCAGCAGTTGGCGAGCGACTATCCCGAACTTTCTATAGAAGTGTTTTCCGGAGGCATGATTTTGCCCGAAAAACCGGTGCCCCTTAAGGTAACCGCCGATTATATTCGCCAAGCCTATCCAAAAGTTGAAGCCCTTTCTGGCATTCAATTTGGAGCCGACTACGTATGGCATATTGAAAATCCCGATTTGAGCGATTGGTATCCGAACTCCGAAAAGCCCGCCATTGCCTTATGCATCTTCAAAGAAATCTATCCCGATAAACAAGTAGCCTTTGCTGCCGACTTACAGTATGCCCTATATTGGGAAGGTCGTGATTTAACAGACGATGAAGCCTATCGCCATCTTTTAGAAAAATATAGTTTGTCGGAAGAATTGTTTTATTCGCGGCTACACGATGAAGCATACAAACAACAGGCCTACGATGAATTTGAAAATTGCCGCCAACTGAAGGTTACAGGATACCCCTGTGTTTTTGTGCAAAACAGTGAGGTTTCCTTTACCCTGATTGCTAGGGGTTATACCGATTATGCTACCCTGCAGGAACGCTTACAAAATGTATTGAACGAAAACAACCCCGGCTAATCATTCTCCACTTCAACAATCAGCTCTACTTCTACTGCCATACCAAAGGGCAACGAAGCAACTCCAATGGCTGATCGGGCATGTTTTCCCTTATCGCCAAATACCAGCACCATCATATCAGAAAATCCGTTGATTACTTTTGGCTGATCGGTAAAATCTTCCGTGCCATTCACCAGTCCCAACACTTTTACCACTCTTTTCACCCGACTCAAATTACCGAGATAATCTTTCAACACCGATAACTGTGCCAATGCGGTAAGTCGGGCGGCTGCATAGCCCTGCTCAATGGTAAAATCCTTGCCCAGCTTGCCGGTTACGTACTTTCCATCCGCCTGTGTGGGGCCCTTTCCCGCCAAAAAAAGCAGGTTACCGCTACGCACTACATTAACATAATTCGCAACCGGTGGGCTTACTTTAGATAAAGTATATCCAGCAGCCTGGAGCTTTTCTTCTGGTGTTTGCGCAAGAAGAAGGGTGGAACTAAAAAGGGCGAGTATCAATAAAGTGGTCTTCATAAGAAATAAGTGTTTGTGCTATAAAATTGATATAATTTTCTCGGATTTCGACATCTTTCGTTACGCAAATCAGCCGCCCACTCCCCATAACCTACAGCCTTTTTACCCGCTTTTTAGGCAAATACGTGCGGGAAGAAAAAGTATGCACCCTAGAAGAAGCCATCTATAAATTAGCTGGCTTGCCGGCATAACACCTCAAATTACTGCGTAGAAACCGATTAAAAGCCGGTTGTTTTACCGAAATCGTGCTGTTCAAACCGGCTACAATTCAAGACGATGCCACTTTTCAGTAGCCGCATCAATATACTACCAGGGTTTCTGATTTTTGGATAAATGGATGGGCAGTACTTGCTAAAAGCTGCCCCCTACCGACGCAAAACCGGGCAGATTTGTAAAAAGTTCGGAACATAAAGGGCAAAAGTGCCCAATAGGTTGATTTTAGCTAAATTACCCTCGAAATAGCAATCCATTTCGGGACTAAGTTTTTTTGCCGTTACTTTGCACCTCTTTAAACAGTCATTATGGAATATACTAAATTGATATCTGTATCCGGATTACCCGGTTTATTCGAGTTGGTAGGCAGTAAAACAGATGGGGCTATTGCCAAATCTTTACTCGATCAGCAAACCAGATTTATCAGCAGCCGCCAACACCAGTTTTCACACCTAGAAAGTATTGAAGTATACACAACTCACGAGAATGTGAATTTGGCTGAAGTGTTTCTGGCAATGAAAAAGAGTGCCGAAACCCTCCCGAACGATAAAGACGATAAAGCCGTTAAGCAATATTTTGAAAAAGCTTACCCAGCTATTGATTTTGGAAGGGTATATGCCAGCGATCTGAAAAAAATGGTGAAGTGGTTTAAAATTATCAGCGACAACAATATCGAACCGGTATTACCGGCTGCTGACGAAGAAGAGGCAGAAGCCGAAGCCTAATCCCTTTTATATTTTTTTAAGCCATGCGCCTCGGCGAATGGCTTTTTGTTAGGGGGTATCCCGAAAAGAAAGCGATTCTGTATCTTGTGGGATAGAAACAACCCCTATGCCCGCTATTAAATCTATCGCAACCGCCCTGCTGCTTTTTTGTGCAGTCTCTTCTTTTTCCCAATCATTTTATGCCGAAACTCCGGCTGCAAAAAAATGGGTAAAAAAACAATTCCGCAAACTCTCCAAAGACCAGCGGATAGCCCAGCTGATGATCATCCGGGCACACAGTAATTTGGGTGCCGATCATATTGCGCAGGTTACTGACTTGATTAGTAAATATAATGTGGGTGGACTCTGCTTTTTTCAGGGAGGACCGGTTCGACAGGCCAAGCTAACCAACTTCTATCAGTCCATTGCCAAAACACCTTTGATGATTACCATTGATGCAGAGTGGGGATTGGGTATGCGGCTAGACAGTGTAATCCCTTTTCCTCGGCAGTTGATGCAGGGGGCTGGCGCTGATGATGGCGTGATTTATGATATAGGAAAGGCAGTTGGCCAACAATGCAAACGGATGGGCATTCAGGTAAACTATGCACCCGTAATAGATATCAACAACAATCCACTGAACCCGGTAATCAATGACCGCAGTTTTGGAGAAGATAAATACCGGGTTACCCGAATGGCGATTGCCTACACAAAAGGAATTCAGGGAGAAGGCGTGATGGCTACTGTAAAACACTTTCCGGGGCATGGGGATGTTTCGGTAGACTCACACAAAGACCTTCCGGTTATTAATAAAACACGCGAGCAATTAGAACAACTGGAATTGTATCCCTTTCGGGAATTAATAAAAGCTGGTATTGGCAGTGTGATGATTGCACACTTATCCGTTCCTTCCATCGATACCAGTGCGCACTTACCCAGCTCACTTTCTCCGCAACATATCAACGGACTGCTACGAAACGATCTTGGGTTTAAAGGCATTTCATTTACCGATGCCCTGGAAATGCAGGGTGTTACCAAATACTATCCCAAAGGAGAAGCTGCCCTCCGCTCAATCATAGCAGGCAACGACTTACTCTGCCTGCCCGGAGACGTACCCGCCACCATTGCTGCTGTACATGAAGCCATCGATAAAGGTGATTTAACCTGGGATGATATAAATGCCAAAGTAAAAAAAGTGCTTTTAGTAAAATATAATTTGGGCTTACATAAGGTAGACAGTATCGCGTATGATGGTCTGATCAACGACCTGAATGCAGCCACCAATCCTATTCGGAAAAAAATAAGCGAAGAAAGTATTACCCTGCTTAAAAAAGATAATCTTGCTATTTTCCCACTAACCAATCAGCAACGCATTGCCTATGTGAGTATTGGCGCACCTGGAGAAAATACCCTATCGACTGCCCTTAAAAACAACTATCGGGCAGATGTATATTTATTTGGTAATAAATCTGCTATCGGCAAACAGCTGATGGATGATCAGACCGGCGTTACCACTATAGAAAAAACCGATAGCGCTGCTGTTGACCAACTGCTGAATACATTACAGTCAAAAGGATATGACAAGATAATTGTAGGCCTACACAATTATAGCCGCCGGCCGGCCAATCAATTCGGACTCAGTGCACCGTCGCTGTATTTGCTGAATGCATTGCAGCAATATCAGCACATTACGCTGGTATTCGGAAATCCCTATGCAATTCAATATTTGCAAAAGCCCCGCAACTTGCTGGCATGCTACGAAGATGACGACCTAACGCAACAAGCTGCCTATGATGTGCTAATCGGAAAAATTAGTACAAAAGGTCGTCTCCCGGTTTCTGTAAACGATAGTTTCCCTGTAGGAAATGGGCTTAGCTGGCATCCCTATTTTGCCCCAGCCAATGCTGCTTCGGTGGGTATGAGTGAATCTAAGCTGGCACGAATTGATACCCTTGCTCAAGCCGCAATTGACAAAAAGGCTTTCCCGGGTTGTGTAATATTGGTAGCCAAGAATGGTGCTATCGTGTACGAAAAAGCTTTTGGCTATACCGACTTCACCCAACAAGAAAAAACCACCACCAATCATGTGTTTGATCTGGCATCGGTAACCAAAATTTCTGCCACAACGGTTTCGGTAATGAAATTGTACGAAACAGGGAAAATAGAGCTGGATCAAACGCTGGGATATTACCTCCCCTGGATGAGAGGAACCGATAAAGCCAATTTAACCCTGCGGCAGGTGTTGCTGCATGAAGCGGGATTGGTGCCCTTTATTACTTTTTATAAAGAACTGGTA
>Ga0208364_1000400_pt1 | contig 10258 bp, 7 predicted proteins | sample LakMenEpi08Jun12_FD_150680 | JGI IMG/M metagenome (GOLD analysis project Ga0208364, IMG submission 150680) | Freshwater microbial communities from Lake Mendota, WI - 08JUN2012 deep hole epilimnion (SPAdes) | ecosystem: Environmental > Aquatic > Freshwater > Lake > Epilimnion/Euphotic zone ...
GTAAAGATCGACGGTAGGCAGTTCGTGGCGGGCGAGGTGGTGGTGCGGGAAGGCGACACCGTCTCCATCGATGGCGCCACGGGCGACATCATGCTCGGGGCACTCGAGTTGGTGGCAGCCACGCCACCTCCCGAGTTCCACACCATCTTGAAATGGGCGGACGACATTCGCAAAGGCAAATTGAACGTGCGCGCCAATGCCGACACGACGAACGATGCCGAAGTTGCCCGATCGTTCGGCGCCGAAGGAATCGGCTTGTGTCGTACCGAGCACATGTTCCTGACGGCTGATCGTCTGCCCGTGGTGCGTCGAATGATTCTGTCCGACACCCCCGACGAAGAAGCCGCGGCGCTCGAGGAGCTTCGTGAAGCCCAGAAAGAAGACTTCATCGGCATCCTGCGTGCGATGAACGGATTGCCGGTCACGGTTCGCCTGCTCGATCCACCATTGCACGAGTTCCTGCCGCACGTACACGAGCTCGAGGTGAAGCAAGCAACGTCTGGTCTCACTGTAGAGGAAACCAAAATGTTGCACGCAGCCCGCGAATGGGCCGAAGTCAACCCCATGTTGGGAACCCGTGGCGTGCGACTGGGTGTGATGAAACCGGGTTTGTACGCCATGCAGGTCCGCGCACTCATGCAGGCGGCCGAGCAAGTTGCCAGTGAAGGCCTCGAGCCGATCGTCGAAGTCATGATTCCACTCACCATTACCGATGACGAGTTGGCGTTGGCGCGCGGATGGGTGGAGGGCGTGTTGAGCGAATTTGCCGACCTGCCGCGCAGCACACCATCCGGCAAGCGGGCAAAACGCGCAGTAGTCACCATCGGCACGATGATCGAAACTCCGCGTGCCGCCCTGCGAGCCGAAGATCTGGCTCAGCACGCGGACTTCTTCAGCTTCGGCACCAACGACCTCACCCAGATGACCTTCGGACTGAGTCGTGACGATGTCGAGAGTCGCATGATGCCCAGGTACCTCCAACTCGGGTTGCTGAAGCGAAATCCCTTCGACACCATCGACCAGGCCGGTGTCGGCGAGTTGGTGCAGATTGCAGCCAAGCGTGGCCGCAAAGTGAAACGGAAACTGAAACTCGGCGTGTGCGGCGAGCACGGTGGTGATCCCGAGTCGATCGCTCTGTTTTATCGCGCAGGACTCAACTACGTGAGTTGCTCACCGTACCGCGTGCCGATTGCGCGTCTCTCCGCGGCGCAGGCAATCATCGGTGGTGCAAAGAGCGATACCAAATAGAACTCTTCAGGGTCGGTAGCGTTGAGCAATCATGATGAGCTTTTTCGTTCTCCCGCAAATCTCTCTCGCTGCCGGAATTCGTCCGCTTGCGGCATCCGGCAGCGATAAGTTCGTCGACGTCACGGTGCCATCGTGGGGCTGGCCAATGCTCATCGGCGTGATTGGAGCGGCACTCTTGGTGGATCTGTTGGTGTTCCATCGCAAGGCACACGTGGTGGAGATTCGAGAAGCTGCAATCGAGAGTGCAATTTGGATCGGTCTTGGATTGGCGTTCACCGGTGTGATCGCAGCAATGTTCGCTGGCCAGGGTCAGGCAGGTCAAGCTTCCATCGAGTACATCAGCGCGTACCTCATTGAGAAGAGCTTGTCCGTCGACAACGTCTTCGTGTGGGCAATCATTTTCGCGCACTTCGCCGTGCCACGGCAATATCAACACCGAACCTTGTTCTGGGGAATCTTCGGTGCACTCGTCTTCCGATTCATCTTCATCCTCGTCGGCACTGCAGTGATCAACCGTTTCAAAATTCTGTTGCTTGTGTTCGGTCTTTTCCTCATCTATACCGGCTGGAAGATTCTCAGTGGCAAGGACAAGGACACCAATCCAAACGACACTGCCACCATGAAGCTGTTCCGTCGGTTCGTGCCGTCGGTCGATCACTATGACGGACAGAAGTTGTTCACATGGGTGAACGGCAAACGTTTTGCCACGCCGCTACTTGCGGTTCTGGTGATCGTTGAAGTCACCGACGTGATTTTCGCCGTCGATTCGGTACCCGCAGTACTCGCAGTGAGTCGTGAGCAGTTCATCGTCTTTGCCTCCAATGCGTGGGCAATCCTCGGTTTACGGGCGCTGTACTTCCTCCTGTCCGACATGCGCGAGCGCTTCGTGTACATGCCCCATACGATCTCCGCACTCCTCATTTATGTTGGCGCCAAGATGACGGTGGCGTGGCGCGGGTTCCACATCCCCGTGGCAATTTCGCTTGCCATCATCGTGACGTTCCTGGTGAGTGGCGTCGTCGCATCGGTGGTGGCGAACAAGCGCAAGGGCTACACCAAGCCGCACAACTAGCGTCCGTGCCGCGCAACTAGTCTCTCGCGCGTGGCAATCTCCGACGACGACATCGAGCGCGTTCGCTTGGCGCAGCCGATCTCGTCGGTGATCGGCAACTATGTGGCGCTGAAGCGCGCAGGTCGCAACTATCTCGGACTGTGCCCGTTTCATGGAGAAAAGACACCGTCGTTCAACGTGCGGGACGAAACCGGTCGGTACAAGTGTTTCGGCTGTGGTGCGTCGGGCGATGTCTTCAAATTCGTGCAGGAAGTGGAGCGCTTGGACTTCGTCGGCGCCATCGAGCACCTGGCAGCAAAGTCGGGGATCACCATCACCTACACCACTGGCGGTCCGTCACGTGATCGTCAACGCAACAAGCAGCTGTTCGAACTCATGCAGCACGCCGTGGAGTGGTACCACCAGCGACTGCTCACATCGCCCGACGCAAAGGACGCCCGCGAATATTTGCGCACTCGCGGACTGAGTGGTGACATCGCACGACAGTTCAAGCTCGGGTGGGCGCCCGATGCGTGGGATGCGCTCGCCACCGAACTCGGCGCAGACGCCGAGATGCTGCGCGACTGCGGGTTGGCATTCACCAACAGCCGCGGGCGCCTGCAGGACTCGTTTCGTGCCCGAGTGATGTTCCCCATTTTCAAGGACTCGGGCGAAGCGGTGGCATTCGGCGGACGCATCCTTCCCGGCAGCAAGGATCCAGCCAAGTACAAGAACTCATCGGAATCCAAGATCTACACCAAATCAAAGACGCTGTACGGATTGAACTGGGCCAAAGCCGACGTGGTGAAGGCCGATCAGATCGTGGTGTGCGAGGGATACACCGACGTGATTGGGTTTCATCGTGTGGGCTTCACTCGCGCAGTGGCAACGTGTGGAACGGCTTTGACCGAGGACCATGTGCGACTCATGAAGCGCTTCGCCAACAACGTGGTGCTCGCATTCGATGCCGATGCTGCAGGCCAGGGTGCTGCCGAGCGTTTCTACGAATGGGAACGCAAGATCGACGTGCGTGTCAACGTGGCTCGGTTGAAGGGCGGGAAGGATCCCGGCGACCTCGCCGACAGTGACCCGCAAGGACTCTTGGCTTCGGTGGAGAATGCCGAGCCGTTCATGGCATTCCGCGTGCGACGCGTGCTCGATGGCGCCAAGATCAGCACACCCGAGGACAAGGCCCGTGTTGCCGACCGAGCCATCGCCATCATCAACGAGCACCCCAATGTGATCGTGCGCCGCGACTACGCCACCCAAGTTGCGGAGCAACTGTGGGGCAACGACAAGAAGCAGATCGACGACATCGTGCAGAAGGTCGACCGCAAGTTCCAGGCTGCACGCTCGAGAAACGAGGCCCAATCCACGGCCCACAGCAGCAACAAGGAGAACGCCGAATTCGTGATTCTTTCGCTGATGATTGCCCGATTCGACGAGGTCACGGGCATCGTCGCCGAAGAGGTGTTTGCAGACGACACGCACCGACGGGTGTTCCGTGCGCTCATGACGCACCGTGGCAACCACAAGCTTGCCGAGGCCGATCTCGATCCGGATGCGCTCGAATTACTCTCACGCGTGGAGGTGTTCGACGTGCCGACGGATGCCGATCCCCGCAAGGAAGGCATCAACCTGCTGCGCGCTGCCGTACGCCGTGAACTCGCGCGTCGCGTGTCGGACACCTCGAGTGCCGTCATCACGCGTGATCGTGAAATCAAACAGAAGGTGGAGCAGTTGAGTGGTCGGGATGTGGCAGACTCGTTGATAGCGGACCTGTTGACATGGCTTTACGACGTAACCTCCGTGATCGAGGCATAACAACATCGTGAGACGACCAAGAATCTCCGGCGGCGATTCGCCCGACACGGTCCGCCAATACCTCAACGAGATTGGTCAGGTTCCACTACTGACCTCTGCCGAGGAAAAGACGCTTGGCAAAGCGGTAAAGGACGGTCAAAAGGCCCAGCAACGTCTTGAGGATGCAAAGACATCGGGCAAGACGAAGCTTTCTGCCGGCGATCGCAAGACGCTGCGTGATCTCGTGAAGGCAGGCGAGAAGGCAAAGGACCGAATGGTTCGTGCCAACCTGCGGTTGGTGGTGTCCATCGCGCGCCGCTACGACCGCAAGGAGTTGCATCTCTCCGACCTCATTCAAGAAGGCAACATCGGTCTTATGCACGCGGTGGACAAGTACGACTACGAAAAAGGTTTCAAGTTTTCCACGTATGCAACGTGGTGGATTCGACAGTCCATGACGCGCGCGATGGCCGATCAGGGTCGCAACATTCGTATTCCCGGTCACATGATGGAAATCGTCAACCGAGTGCAGCGCTCGGAGCGCGAACTCACCGCCGAGTTGAAGCGTGACCCCACACCCGAGGAAGTGGCGGCACGCTGCGACATCAGCGTGGAGAAGTTGTTCGAGATTCAGCAGCTGACGTTGTCCACCGCCAGCTTGGATGCACCGGTCGGCGTCGACGTCGACGACCTCACGGTGGGCGAAACGCTGGCCAGCCCGGATGCGGCCGATCCGCTGAGCGAAACCGTGCAGCGTGAGCTGGTGAGTCAAATCGAAAAGTCGTTGGATGGCTTGCCCGAGCGTGAGCGACGCATCATGTCGATGCGGTTCGGCTTGGGGGAGTTCATCGGCAAACAGCACACGCTGGAGGAAGTCGCCGAGAAAGAAGACATCACCCGCGAGCGGGTTCGGCAAATAGAGCAAAAGACGCTGGCCCGTATGCGTCATCCGCACAACAACAGCGGGCTGCGCTCGTTCGTCGAAGACGAGTAAACCCGGCGGTTCGCGGCGGGGTGCGAGTAGCCTGAACAAGCCTTTCCGGGGTAGCTCAGTTGGCAGAGCAACGGACTGTTAATCCGTCGGCCGTGGGTTCGAGCCCCACCCCCGGAGCCACAATTTCCACCGGGGCCAGTAGCTCAGTGGTCAGAGCAGGGGACTCATAATCCCTTGGTCGTAGGTTCGATCCCTACCTGGCCCACTCTTGCGACGTGAGCGTCGTCGACTCTCAACTTTGTTTTTTGTATTGCTTCACCAGTTCCGAGGCTTCGGTATGGCCCATGTCTGCCAATGCCTTTGCGAGGTCGGCCTTCACGGCTTGCACCACCCGGTGTGACCCGTTGCACTGCTTTTGTTCATCCGTCGAATATCCACAGCCGCACGCACCCATGTTGTTGCTCCTTGTCGTTGGGGTTGTCGACGCGACCTTATCAGTCCGATTGTCCGGATCACCGTGACGAACACCGATTGGGTCACGGCACGCAGGCGAAAACGGTGCCCGACGGTGTTACCCGGGTGAAGTACCATCTTCACCAACAACTAACACGTGCAACGTCCGTTGCACGAGAGGGAGACATACCAATGAGGAAGCACAAGGGACTCAAGTCCGCTGCGCTCGCCCTTGCCGCATTTGCGCTGATCGCCAGCGCGTGTGGCAGTGACGATGCAGCAACTGAAGAAGTCACCGAAGAAACCGAAGCACCTGCCGAGGAAGCAGCACTTCCAGGCGCAGGCACGCTTGCCTGCATGGTCACCGACACCGGTGGTGTTGATGACAAGGGCTTCAACCAGATTTCGTACGCAGGCATGCAGAAGGCTGAAGCCGAACTCGGCGTCACCATCGACCTGCTCGAGTCAGCCAGCGATGCGGACTACGCACCGAACCTCCAGTCGTTTGCCGACAAGGGATGCAACATCACCGTGACGGTGGGTTTCCTCTTGGGCGATGCGACCAAGGCGGCCGCTGAAGCCAACACTGGTTTGAACTACGCAATCGTCGACTACGCGTACGACCCACCGGTGGCAAACGCCCGCGGTCTCGTGTTCGCAACCGATCAGCCATCGTTCATGGCCGGTTACCTCTCGGCAGCAATGTCGCAGACCGGCATCGTTGGCACCTTCGGTGGTATCAACATCCCACCAGTAACCATCTTCATGGAAGGCTTCCGCAAGGGCGTTGAGTACTACAACACCCAAAAGGGCGCATCCGTGAAGTTGCTCGGTTGGGACGGCACTGACGGCACGTTTGCCGGAAACTTCGAGAGCCTCGACGACGGCAAGAACATTGCCAAGAGCCAGGCCGATGAAGGCGCCGACATCATCTTCCCAGTTGCCGGCCCAGTGGGTCTCGGCTCGGCGCAGTTCGCGCTCGAGTCCGGCGGCAAGGTGAAGATCATCGGTGTCGACGTCGACATGAGCGTGTCGAACCCGGATGCAGCTGAGGTGTACATCGCCTCGGTGCTGAAGAACATCGACGCAGCCGTGTTCGCCGCGATCAAAGACGTGGTCGAAGGCAGTGGCGTGACTGACAACTACGTTGGCACCCTTGCCAACGGCGGTGTCGGTGTCGCGTACACCGCAGTTCCAGCTGACATCCAGGCCGAAGTTGAGGCCATTGGCGCAGGAATTGCAGACGGATCGATCCAGCTCTAATCCAGCTGATCTGCGTGAGCAACGCGGGGCGGGTCGCGAAAGCGGCCCGCCCCGTGTGTTTTGTATGAACGCCGGGGACGAGCCGACTCGCGGTGTATTACTCTGAGGAGCCTGAGGGGTAGCCCACCACATGAAATTTGAATTGCGGGGAATCACCAAACGTTTTCCCGGCATCGTCGCCAACGACAGCGTGAACCTCGAGGTGTCCACTGGTGAGGTGTTGGCCCTGATTGGCGAAAACGGTGCGGGTAAGAGCACCCTCATGAACGTGTTGTACGGCATTTATCGTCCCGACGAAGGCGAACTTCGCATCGATGGAACGCCACAACACTTTTCTTCGCCTGCCGACGCCATCGCTGCCGGCATCGGCATGGTGCATCAGCACTTCATGCTCGTTCCGGTGATGACCGTTGCAGAAAACGTGGTGCTGGGCGTGGAGCCAACCGGTCGCATGGGCACTCTCGACATCGACGAAGCCCGCCGCATGGTGAAGGAAGTGTCCGACAAATACAGCCTCGAGCTGGATCCCGATGCGGTGATCGAAGACCTCTCGGTGGGTGTTCGCCAGCGCGTGGAGATCGTCAAGGTGCTGATGCGCGACGCAAAGATCGTGGTGTTCGACGAACCCACTGCGGTACTCACGCCGAGCGAGATCCTCGAATTCTTCGAGATCGTCCGGTCGTTGGTGGCATCCGGTCGGGGAGTCATCTTCATTACCCACAAGCTGAAGGAAGCAATCACCATCGCCGATCGCATCAACGTGCTTCGTCGCGGCAAAGTGGTTGGCCAAGCCGATCCGAAGCACACCACGGAATCGGAAATCGCCGAGATGATGGTCGGCAGGGCGGTGCAACTCGTGGTCGACAAAAAGACAGCCACGCCCGGTGCGGCCATGCTCCAAGTCAAGAACTTGTCGGTAGTGGAGCCCGATGGTCGAACCGTGGTGGACGACGTGTCGTTCGACGTGCGTGTGGGTGAAATCGTGGGCATCGCGGGCGTGCAAGGCAACGGTCAAACCGAGTTGGTGGAGGCGCTTGCCGGCATGCGCCGTGCAGCCTCCGGCTCGATCTCCATCGGCGACCGCGACGTGTCGCATGATTCGCCACGCGAACGTCATGCGGCCGGGATGGCGCACATTCCCGAAGATCGCCAACGTCAAGGCCTGGTGACCGAAATGTCGATCACGGAGAACCTCGTGCTAACTCGCTATCACGATGCCGAGTTCTCGAGCGGTATTCGAATGAAGTGGGACGTTGCCCAGGCGCGAGCCAAGGAATTGGTGGCTGCCTACGACATTCGCACCAACGACCCGGCGCAGCCGGCATCGACCCTCTCGGGTGGCAACCAGCAAAAGGTCATCGTTGCACGTGAGTTGAGTCGAGACATTCGACTGGCGGTTGCAGCGCAGCCGACCCGCGGTATCGACGTGGGATCCATCGAATACGTGCATGCGCAAATCGTGAAGGAGCGTGATGCCGGGGTTGCAGTGCTTGTGGTGAGCACCGAGCTGGACGAAGTGATGTCGCTGTCCGACCGGGTGTTGGTGATGTACCGCGGCAAGATCGTTGCCGACCTCGACCCCAAGAAGGTGAGCCACATGGACATCGGTTTGTACATGGCGGGTTCGCGTCCGACAGGAGCAGTGGCATCATGAGCGAAACCCTCAAGTCACTGCGCTTCACCCTGTTGGCGGTTATCGCAGCGCTGTTCGTCAGTGCGTTCATCATCGTGATCACCGACATCGAAGCACTTGGCGACGGCAACTTCGGTCAGGCATTCAGCACACTCGGTACCGCATACTGGGGTCTCTTCAAGGGTTCCTTCGGTTCGCTGCGAGCGATTTCCAACACCATTACGGGTGCTACGCCGTTGCTCTTGGCTGGCTTGGCAGTGTCCTCGGCGTTCAAGGCCGGCTTGTTCAACATCGGTGCCACCGGACAGATGTTGGCCGGTGCCATAACCGGTTTGTGGGTGGGATTCGCATTCCAGTTGCCGCCAATCATCCACGTTCCATTGGCGCTTCTTGCGGCCGCGGTTGGCGGTGCGCTCTTTGGTGCGATTCCTGGCGTGTTGAAGGCGCGCACCGGTGCACACGAAGTGATCACCACCATCATGTTGAACGGCATCGCATCGTTCACCGTGTTGTGGTTGTTGAAGACGGAGCTGTTCAAGCGCGAAGGGCGTGACGACGCGATTTCCAAGTTCGTCGAAGACTCGGCAAAGTTGCCAAAGCTGTTCTGGTTCATGGGCAAGCGCATCGACCTCTTGGCCCACACCGGGTTCATCGTGGCGTTGCTGGCAACGTTCGCCTTCTGGTGGTTGTTGCGCAAAACCACCCTGGGTTTCGAGATGCAAGCGACCGGTTTCAATCAAGAAGCAGCTCGCTACGCGGGAATGAAGACCAAGTCGCTCATGGTGGTGTCGATGGCCATCGCCGGTGCGTTCGCCGGTTTGGCCGGCGGGTCGGAAGTGCTGGGGTTGTACGGATACGCCAGCGGCACCGTGGCGGGCGACATCGGGTTCGATGCCATTGCAGTGGCATTGTTGGGGCGATCCACGCCGATTGGAACGCTGGTATCAGCGTTGTTGTTCGGCGCACTCCAGGCGGGTGGTCGTCAAATGCAGGTGGACACCGACGTGCCCATCGACCTCATCATCGTGTTGCGCGCACTCATCGTGATGTTCATTGCCGCGCCACTGCTGGTGAAGGCGATCTTCCGCGTGAAGGGTGACGCCAAGGCATTCGGCCAGACATTCAGGGGGTGGGGAGGATGACCGCAGCAGCAATGCCCGAGCGCGTGGTGTCTGCCGAGCAGCGCAAGCGAGCCCGCAGTGTCGGCATCACCTACCTCGTGTTGGCGATGGTGTGCTTCTTTGTCTTTACGCGACGTCCGGGTGATGCCGGTTTCAGGATCACGGAAACCAACCAGTTCACGTTGCCGGCGCAAGGGTTTGGTTGGGCATTGGGCATCGTGTTGGTGGCAGTGGCTGCGGCACAACTCCTGCGAGGTTTCGGCCGTCTCTCCAACGTGGTGCTGGCGCTTGCCACCGCATCGTTCTTCATGAGTTTCCTGGCGTGGGCTGCAGCCGGTGATTCGTTCAGTTTCGTTGGCATGTTGCAGGACACGGTGAGCCGAAGCGTGCCCATCACGCTTGGTGCCATCGGCGGAATTCTCAGCGAGCGCAGTGGTGTCATCAATATCTCGATCGAAGGAATGTTGTTGGCGGCCGCCTGCACGAGCGCCATCGGTGCGTCGCTCACCAACCTGTGGTTGGGAACCCTCGTTGGTGTGCTGACCGGGGTGGGACTTGCCGCCATCCTCGCCGTCATGTCGATTCGCTACAAAGTCGACCAAGTCATCGTCGGATTTGCCATCAACTTCTTTGCGTTGGGAGTCACTTCGTTCATCAGTTTCCGTGTGTTGGTGCCCAACCGCGACACGATGAACAACCTGTTGCCGGTGACGCCGATTCGAGTCCCGTTGCTGTCTGATATTCCTTTTCTC
>Ga0208364_1000406_pt1 | contig 10154 bp, 7 predicted proteins | sample LakMenEpi08Jun12_FD_150680 | JGI IMG/M metagenome (GOLD analysis project Ga0208364, IMG submission 150680) | Freshwater microbial communities from Lake Mendota, WI - 08JUN2012 deep hole epilimnion (SPAdes) | ecosystem: Environmental > Aquatic > Freshwater > Lake > Epilimnion/Euphotic zone ...
TTGATTTTTTTTGGTGGTAACCCGCCTAGGGGTTGGATATTGGTTTTGTTTACTTAATTATTTTTTTTGAGGGGCCAAATCAATTACGGTTCTGAATCCGATATACGATTTAGCAGTATCCTGGTATTCGTAATTTCGAGTACTTACTTGCAGATAAAAAGCAATGTCTTTCCAGCTTCCTCCACGCACAACCTTGCGCTTCTCCCGTGGGCGGTCGGTGTCTTTTGCTTCATACCGGATATCAGGACTTAAATCCGACATCAGATTATAGGCGCCTTCGTAGAAGTAAGAGCCCGTCCACTCAGCCACATTTCCCGACATATTATATAAACCATATTGATTTGCCCAGTAAGCATCTACCGGAACAGTATAAAAGCCACCATCTTCGATATAGTTACCCCTACCTGGCTTGAAATTAGCTAGTAAACAACCTTTTTTATTTCTCAAATAGGGATTGCCCCAAGGGAACATAGAGTTGGTGAGGCCCCCGCGAGCGGCATACTCCCACTCACTTTCGCTGGGTAGCCGATAATCAGCATCTTGCAACATTTTTTTCGTTTCGAGGTATGCATTTTGATAATGCGTTCTCCAGTGACAAAAAGCTACTGCCTGCTTCCAGGTTACACCAACTACCGGATATTTACCAAAGGATGGGTGAGAATAATATCTTTTGGTCATGGGCTCATTATAGGAATAAGAGAAATCTCTCATCCATACAAGGGTATCCGGATAAATCGGCTCATCTCTTCGGATAATAAAATTACTTCTATATAATCCCGCATTTTCGCGTTTAGCAGCGGTGGCCAGATCGTAAAATTCTACCCGATACATAATTTTGCTAGGGTCAATTTCAGGTCTTCCATATAAACGGTTATCGGGAGCCAGGTTTAGTTCGTTCAGTTTTTCAATAGTGTTACGGTCTAATTTAACGGTTGCCATCTTTTTCCAATTCACAGCAGAGGTGTCATTGGCTTTATTAATGCCAGGCCCAAATAAGATTTTATAAATCAGGGAATCGCGGGTCCAGTTCACAAACAGACGGTACTGGTCGTTGGAAATTTCGGTTTTATCCATCCAGAAGCCTGGGATAGATACCTGACGGTTGCGGGATATATAGTTATAGCTAACATCCTCGTCACTCGGGCCCATGTGGAAGGTTCCCGGTGGAATATATACCATATTCAATGGGGGGCCCATAGTTGGCCGGGTAGTAGACGCTACTCCACGCAATTGACCATCGTTGATCAATTTTCCTTTTGACTTACCACCTCCTCCGCAAGAAACGAGGGCAAGCACAGTCAAAACATAAACCGAATTTGTTACATATCCTTTCATTGTACAGGTTGATTATAACTGTTACAAAATATCAAAATGGCCAGTGGCCAGATTGTTTTTATTTGTTTTTTATACTTACAATATGATAGAGAACTAAGTAAAAATTTTATCAGATAATCCTATTTATATGATACAATAAAGGGTGGTTTTGTGCAATACTATGAGGGCAAATTACAGCAATCTTTTGTTACACATTTGCTAAAAACTCCTCACAATCATCTGCCGGTTGGCCGCATTGGTAGTTCTTACATTGGTAAAAGAGTACTTTGTCAGGCTCATCGGGCACATTTTTCCCGCTTAATAACGGAAAATTTAACAATTTAGTTTCTGTAACCTGAAGAATCTTATTGGGAACGAACTTTTTGAGCAAGAAAGGCAAAAAACGGGTTGCTTGCTGCCCAACCACGGCCCATTCGGCAATACCGGCCACTTCGGTTTGCAGCGTGATAGCCCAAACACCAAAAGATCCCGGATACCGGATTATCGAAGATGACAGGGTATTTAATAAACTATGGGCCTGTTCTCTGTAAGCGGGCCGATCAAATACAACGGATAAGTATTGAAGGTTGGCGGCCATCAGGGCATTTCCACTGGGTACCGCCCCATCGTAAATCTCTTTTTTCCGAATCACTACATCCGTTTGTTGGGTACCGGTAAAAAAGAAAAAGCCGGTGGTTGTTTCCATAAATTCTTTCATTACCCATTCCGTTACCGCAAGTGCTTTTGTTAGATAGTTCTGCTCTCCGGTTACTTCCTGCAGGTATATGTATGCCTGAATTAAAGCAGCATAATCATCCAAAAATGCCGATATCCTGCTTTTACCCAATTTATAGGTATGGTGCCATGATCCATCGGATTGTAGAAATGCACGCTCTAAAAATTGCAGGTTTTCTACCGCCAATCGTCGGTACTTTTCTTGGCCCGTTGCTGCATAGGCTGCCGTGAAAGCCCGGTTGATAAGTGCATTCCATCCCAACAACACTTTATCGTCTAACTGTGGACGGATTCTTTGTGCCCGAAATTCCTTCAACTTTTGTAAACATCGGGAAAATCGCTGCTCCGCCTCCTCTTTTTCCCATCCTTGCTGTTTACAATATTCATCCCGGAGTGTGCGCGACCAAAGAATATTTACCCCTTCCCAGTTTCCTGCTGGCATTACTTGAAAATATTCTATAAACCAGTCCGCATCCTCCCCTAAAATATCTACTATTTCATCATGCGTCCAGGTATAATATTTTCCCTCTACTCCCTCACTATCGGCATCCAATGCGCTGCAATAGCCGTTTTCTCCATTTCCCAATTCATCCACCACAAACTGCAAGGTTTCTTCTATGGCCCGGGCATATCGATCGTATCCGGTAACCTGATAGGCTTCTGAAAGTAAGATAACCAACAAGGCATTATCGTATAGCATTTTCTCGAAATGAGGAGCCTGCCAATGAATGTCTGTACTGTATCGCGAAAAACCCCCTCCTACCTGGTCGTATATTCCTCCCAATAGCATTTTATCTAAGCTGAGTATCACCTGATCTAATGCAGCCTGGTTTCCGGTAAAATGGTAATGCCTTAACAAAAAGCGCAAGGAAAATGTCTGCGGAAACTTGGGCGCATTACCAAAACCACCCCAGCTGGTGTCCGCTTGTTTCAATAGTTGCTCTGCCATTAGCTGCTGGGTGGCCGGCAGAAATAATTCGGATGTAACACCCTCCACGGCACCAAATGAATTGGCATTTTGTAAATGCTGGGTAAGCTGGTCGGCCTGCTTAAAAATATCTTCCCGCTTTTGCTGAAAAAGCTGATGCATTTGTATCAGCACTTCCCGCCAGCTGGGGCGATTAAATGCAGGTTTGGGAGGATAATAGGTTCCCCCAAAAAAAGGCCTACAGTCGGGCAAAAGAAATACATTCAAGGGCCAACCACCGCTGCCAGTAATCGCTTGAACTGCATCCATATAAATATGATCCAGGTCTGGCCGCTCTTCCCGATCGATTTTAATGTTTACAAAAAATCGATTCATCAACTCGGCTGTAGCAGGATCTTCAAAGCTCTCTCTTTCCATCACATGGCACCAATGGCAGGCGGCATACCCAATACTTACCAATATCGGCTTATTCTCATCCCGGGCTATACCCAGAGCCTCCTCTCCCCAAGGATACCAGTTTACCGGATTATGGGCATGTTGAAGCAGGTAAGGACTAGTTTCGTGAATAAGTGCATTGGCCATATTATTAAAGATTGGCGGTAAAGGAAACCATAAAAGAATCGGAACTTATCCCCCTTTGGCGGGTATTATTTTTTTTTAACCAACTGCTGCTGCAAATATTCATCCAAGGCAGCTACCATACTTGGTTTTTTGGGGGCAGGACCCTGAATATGTAACACCAGTCCCCGCTCTTCAAGAGCCCGGGAAGTATTGGTACCAAAAGCACCAATATGGGTTCCGTTTTGATGGAAATCTGGCAAATTATCGAATAAACTTTTTACTCCACTGGGGGTGAAAAAGCAAATAACATCGAATTGCCTAGAACCGAGCACTTCTTTGATATCATTACTGATGGTTCTGTACATAAATGCCAGCTGGTATTCACAGCCATGTTGCTTTAGCCAATTCACGATCTCATTATCCTGCTGATTTTCACTGCACACATATAAAAAACGCTCATTGGCTTTGTGGCGGTTGATTACATCAAACAAACTCTTATTGGTTCCGTCTGAACCATAAAATACCTTGCGTTTGCGGTACAAGATGAATTTCTGTAAATAAAGAGCTACCGATTCGGTGATGCAGAAATATTTTGTATCGGCATGGATAGACACTTTCATCTCATCTGCCATCCGGAAAAAATGATCTATGGCATTTCTACTGGTGAAAATCACTGCCGTAAAGTGCGGAATATCAATTTTCTGCTTGCGGAATTCTTTAGAGGGGATACCATCTAATTTAATAAATGGATGGAATACCAGATTTACTGGGTACTTCTTCTCCAACTCAAAATAGGGAGATTTATCATTCTCCGGCCTTGGCTGTGATATTAAAATATGCTTAACACCTTTGCCGTTTGCCGTTTGCTTAACCCCGTTTTTTGTCATATCAACGCTTGCTAAAGAGTTGCAAAATTACAGAAAACCAGCCAAATTTTTCATCACTAATTTATAAATCAGTAAAAGGGGTATAATTTCAACCGCCAATAAATAAATAAAGAAGTGAAATGCGTTTAAGGCAATTTTGTTGCGGAATAAAGCAAAAGAAACCAGATAACGATAAACAAAAACCAGAATTATGAGAAGCCAGCCCAGCGTAAAAGCAGCCTGAACCAAGGGCTGAGCCGAAAATGCCACCAATAACAGCACAGGAATTAATAAAATACCCAACATTTTATTCATCATAAATACAATAAATAGGTAAGAACTCGCCGCCTCCCTGCTGTTAAAAACCCAACCGGCAAACCGTAGAAAGAGAAACTTTCCCAAATAAAGCAACATCAAAAAAGTAACCGAGCCCAGCCATAACCGCCAAAAATCACCCACAAACCATTTAAAGTTTGCAACAGCCAGTGTAATGAAAGTGGCCGTAATCATAAAAAACATCAGATTCATCAATAAAGAGGAAATCTGCTCTTGCAGCAACTGATCGCGTGTTTGCTTTTGGCTAAGGGAGGTTCGGAAAAAATAGATAAATAGATTGTTCAAATACCGGGGGAACGCTACCCGAATTAGTGCCAGCAGCAATAATAATCCGGCAATCAGATAAAACAGCCTTTCTTTTCCAGAGGGTTCCCGAAATTCAATGATCCAACTAATAGCCGGAGCCTGCAGGGGCAAAAATGGATTTTCCAATACCCTTTGATAGGGACTAGTATAGAATGGCGTATCGGAAACCACCAGCAAAATACTATCCTTTAGCTGTATGCTATCACGGGCAAGTAATGAATCTTTTTTTACTGGTGATTTTAACAGACTATCTGCCGGTAATACTTGCGCAATTATCTTTTTTGCAGGAGTGGAATCTTTGGCGAACAAGCTATCCTTCTGAGCCATTGCCAGCATAGGAAGCCAGCAAAGCATTCCAAAAACTAAATTAACTTTCAGCAGCCGCATACCCGCAAATCTACAAATAGAAAACAAGAATTCTGTACCGAGCGGTTTTCGGGGGTTTCCCGTAGTTTTACATCCGTTTATGGCAGGTATTTATATACATATTCCGTTTTGTAAAAAAGCCTGTCATTATTGTGATTTCCATTTTTCCACCTCCCTAATCCAATTAGATCCTTTATTGCAGGCACTGGAAACCGAGATAGCACTTCGCAAGAACTATCTGGCCGAACCCATTGAAACCATTTATTTGGGGGGTGGCACTCCCTCTCTGATTCCTCCGGCAGCTATTAATCACTTGCTCGAATGTATTCATGCCAGCTTCTCTGTTTCCGCTTCCGCCGAAATTACCTTAGAAGCCAACCCAGATGATATTACTGCCGAACAAGTAGCTGCTTGGAAAATGGCAGGCATTAACCGAATGAGCGTGGGTGTTCAATCCTTTCACCCTCATTTACTCCAGTGGATGAACCGGGCACACGATGCCAACCAATCTGTAGAAGCAATTACCCTGTTACAAAAGGGAGGCTTCGAGAATATCAGTCTTGATTTAATATACGGATGCCCCAACCAATCCGACGAAAGCTGGGAAAAAGATGTGCGGGAAACATTGGCCCTGGGGGTTCCGCATGTATCTTGCTATGCCCTAACCAGTGAACCTAATACCGCACTCTGGCACATGATTAAGAAAGGGGATACGCCCCAAATTCAGTCCGAACAACAGGCCCGCCAATTTATCCTGCTGATGGAGTGGATGCAGTCAGCCGGATATGAGCATTATGAAATTTCAAACTTCTCACTTCCCCATCAGCGAAGCCAGCATAACAGCGCCTATTGGAAAGGGGTTCCTTATCTGGGTATTGGCCCTTCCGCCCATTCATTTAATGGCCATGAAAGGGAATGGAATATTAGTAACAATGCTGGATATATAGAAAGCATCGGCAAAGGCATGCTTCCCAATACGAAAGAAATTTTAACTACCACCCAACAGGTAAATGAGTATATCATGACCACCCTAAGAACGATGGAAGGTATTTCATTAAACCAGATAGCAAACCGATTTGGTAACACAATACCAGAGCAAATGATGCAAGATGCAAAGCCATGGATTCGGGAAGGCCTGCTGCAATTGGTAGATCAACAACTTATTTTAACTCGTTCAGGAAAATTAATGGCCGACCGGATTGCGGCAGATTTATTCCGGGAGGAGCCGGAGTTATAAAATACTACACCAACTGGCTTTCCAGGGAATGAATACCGTTTACTGCAGGTAATTGATTCCAAAGTATTTCATAAATTGTTTTGGCAATGGGCATATCACAACCCAACTTTTGATTGAGGGAATGAATACAGCGAGCAGCATAATATCCCTCAGCCACCATGTTCAGTTCCAGCCTGGCGGCAGTAACAGAGTAGCCCTTTCCAATCATATTTCCGAAAGTGCGGTTTCTACTGTGCATGGAATAACAGGTAACCAGTAAATCTCCCAAATAAACAGAATCTGCATAATCAGAGAGGGTATCTGTGAGCGCATCGTTTCTTTTATCTATCGCACCCAAAAACTGCACAACTTCCTTGGCAGCATTCGAAATAAAAACACTCAAAAAATTATCACCGTACTCTAACCCATGCACAATACCGGCTCCGAGGGCATAAATATTTTTTAAAACCGCTGCATATTGTACCCCCCAGATATCCGTATTTATATGGGTGAACACATACTCATTGTTGAATATAGCTGCCAGCGGTTCTATCGCAGTTTTTTCTGTTCCGGATAAAGTAAGATAAGATAATTTTTCTGCCGCCACTTCCTCGGCATGGCAGGGACCCAACAATGTAAAATATTGCGACAAAGGAAACGAAAAAACTCGCTCGAGGTATTGATTCAGTAATTCGTTCTGTTCGGGCAAAATACCTTTTACAGCTGAAATTATTTTTTTATCGTGGAAAATATCAACCGGAAGTTCCCCCAACAAACTATGAATAAATGCAGCCGGCACTGCCAGCACAATACAATCAGCGGAGGCAATTAATTCGGGTAAGCTACTGTAAAAATGAATTTGTGATAAATCGAAATAAACGGAGGATAGATAATGGGGATTGTGCCTTCTTTTCTTAAAGTAAAGAATGGTTTCCTCATTTCTAATCCACCAATGAACCGTATGCCCGTTATCGGTTACTATTTTTGACAGTGCAGTTGCCCAGCTTCCGCTTCCAATGATTCCAATTCGCATGCTACCTGAATTATTTAAGCAAACATACGAATTGAATCAAAAAGGTTAGTTCGATTTCTTTTCCTCAAACAGTTGTTCCTTAGGTACCACTTTAACCAGCGTACTGTCTTTCAGGGTTTTACTTACTGTAGAGTAAGGACCAGTAATTACCTGATCACCTGCTTTAATTCCGCCGAGCACTTCAATATAATTCAAATCTTGAACGGCTGTTTTCACTTTCACCTGCTTCACCCGCTGATTGGGTAGCAATAAGAATACTACCAGATCAATATCATCATCCTGTGCGGTTTTTTTATCTGTATTGGTACCATCCGAAGCAGCTTTATCTTTGCTATCCTGCATTGCACTCGCATTTTTATCGCGCGGGGTAACGGCATTCAGCGGAACGGATAAAACATTAGAGCGAGTTTGTGTTTGAATATCGGCACTGGCATTCATACCCGGACGGAATGGGAATCCATGGGTTGATTTAGTTAAATCTAAATAACTTGCAGGTAACAAACGGATATGAACCTTATAACTGGTAACTTCTGTGCTGGCGCCACCGGTTAAAGAGTTGCCACTTGGATTAGCAATCTTATAAACCAAGCCTTTGAATTTACGATTCGAATAGGCATCTACTTCAACCACTGCCGTATCTCCTAGTTTCACTTTAGGAATATCATTTTCACCTACATCTACCCGAACTTCAATACTGCGCATATCGGCTACACGCATCATTTCGGTACCAATATTAAAGCTGTTACCAGCAACCCGCTCTCCTTTTTTCACATTCATCAAACTAATGATTCCACTCATTGGAGCAGTTATCACTGTTCTGGAAATATCCTTATCAGCACGCTGTAATTGAGCCAAGGAACTTTGAATAGATGCTTCACTACTCTTCAATCCTTCGCGCGCAGCATTGTAATTGGCCTGAGAAGTAAGAAAATTTTGCTCTGCCTGCTCAAATTCTGATCTTGAAATAACCTTATCGGCAAGTAATTTTTTCTGACGGTCGTAAATCACCTTTAAATTATCAACCTGCGCTTTCAATCCGGTAATACTAGCCTGAGAGTTGGCTAACTGGGCTTTGGTTTGATTTACCCCCGCCATTACCTGATCACGCTGACTCATATAGATATCAGCATATATGCGGGCCAGCACTTGTCCTTTTATTACACTGTCGCCTTCATTTACATTCAGTTCCACAATTTCCCCACTCACATCCGGACTCACTTTCACTTCAATTTCTGGATATACTTTACCACTGGCATTCACCGTTTCTATGATGGTTCTCAGCTCAGCTTTTTCAGCAGTAACCTTAATACCCTCCTCTTTTCCAATGATGCCATTTTTCTTCAGCATCACCAACACAATTACAGCGGCAACAAGGGCAACAACTATCCAGATTAATTTCTTTTTCATACAAATTTATTTTGCGAACGTGCAGGGGTTACTATAATTTGATTCCTTTTCCTTTATAAAATTCTAATAATTTCATCTTAAACACGTAATCGAACTGATTCGTGAGCAATTGTATTTTGGCTCGTAATAAGCTGTTCTGATTGGTTATCAGATCTAAAGAGCCCAACAATCCAATTTCATATCTTTTCACAGAGAAATCGTAGGCTTTCTGAGCCGTTTCTACGCTTTTTTTACTTGCATTATACCGCTGCAATGAGGTTACAGCATTTGTATAGGCGAGGTAGATATCCTGTTTTAACTTGATGTCGGCGGATTCTTTTTGCAATTCTGCCGATTTTACGTTTAACTGCGACTGTTTTACAGATGTGCGGGCCTGGTGATTGGCAAAAATGGGTATGCTTAAATTGAAGCCGATGTTTTGACCCAAGTTATTATCTATCTGAGACCCCCACCCATTCCAGAGTTGGCCAAATGAGCGGCTCGACTGGACTGGTTTATAAATGGGATTTTGAACAAAATAATTATTCGGGCCAATAGCCACAATTGGTTCGAATCCTGATATGGGATTATATCCGCTAAAGTTGGCGCCGCTGATATACTTTACGGAATTAGAAAAGTTTGTGCTCAAGTTTCCTCCTACGGTTAGTGTAGGATAGGCTTGGGCTTTGGCTACCAGCACATTTTTTTCTGCTGCTTTAATCCGCAGGGCATTTACTTTTTGCAAGGGCTGAGCTTCGAGTCCCTGCTGATATACCAGTTCGGGTTGCAATTCGGCAAATGATTCGAGGGGGATTTTATCTACAGAAGGCGTAACAACATTGAAGGGGGTTCCGGGATCGAGGTTGAGTACTCCCATCATGTTGAGCAAATTTTGTTGCTCTGTAGCCACCGCCGAAAAGTAGTTACTGCTGTCGGAAGCCAGTTGCGCTTCTACTTCTGCCAGGCTTAGTTCGGGTAATACGCCGGCTTCTACCCGCTTACGGGTAATGTCTTGCTGCGATAAACTTTGACTAATCTGAACTTTGCTGATATTTAGTTGCTCACGGGAAGCCAAAATTTGCAGGTAGAAGGTTGCAACAGTAAATG
>Ga0208364_1000416_pt1 | contig 10030 bp, 9 predicted proteins | sample LakMenEpi08Jun12_FD_150680 | JGI IMG/M metagenome (GOLD analysis project Ga0208364, IMG submission 150680) | Freshwater microbial communities from Lake Mendota, WI - 08JUN2012 deep hole epilimnion (SPAdes) | ecosystem: Environmental > Aquatic > Freshwater > Lake > Epilimnion/Euphotic zone ...
GGCATCTGGGGTAAGGGCTATTCTGTTTTCCTGAAAGGCGGTTTCTTTGGGAATACCAATATGCAATTTGGTACCCTGAGGTTTTACATCTAACACTTCCTCCTGGGTTTCGTAATTGAAGGAGGCACTTACCGATGGTTTCTGAGCCATGAAAATTGAATTGCTGATTGGATATAAAAATAATTGATTTATACCACAACCCGGGGCGTAAGATATTCACCACAGGTTCAGGAAAACGACTGGTTGCCAGTTCTAATGTGTCGGGTATCAGCATCATCGGCCCGGAGGCTTATAAACCAGGTGTTATCCGGCAACAACTCGGAAGCTCGCTCGGGCCATTCTATCCAACAACGATCTCCCGAAATGATCCGCTCCTCCACTCCCGCCTGAACGGCTTCAACTGCACCACTTAGGCGGTACCAGTCCATATGACAAACCCTTTCCCCATCGGGAAGCTGATATTCATTGATAACAGAAAAAGTAGGGCTACTTACCGAATCTTCTATTCCCAGCCATTTACTCAGTCGGGATATAAGGGTAGTTTTTCCCGCTCCCATGGGGGCGAAAAATGCCCAAACGGGCCGGTCTTTCCCCTCTTCCCATAGCTGTGCAACCACCTGATCTAGTTCCTGAAGCTGAAATACCCTGTCCATAACACAAAGATAGGCATGGCGACAGAGTATTTGAATTTCAGAGGTGCAAAAAAGGCGGGAATGTTACGAGGGTGCCATTGTTGTACCTTTGTGTATTATTTGGGCTGAAAAAAAATACCATGCAAGATACGGAGACCGTTAACTGGAAAGTGGCCGGCATGAGTTGCACCAACTGTGCCCTCACGATTCAACAATACTTAGAGAAAAAAGGACTGGACAATGTTCGGGTGAATTTTATTGGAGGAGAAGTAAGTTTTTCTAACCCTTCCTCAATTGCCGCTTTTGAACTGAGCGAAGGTATTCATTCGCTGGGCTATCAGGTTTTGAATGAATCAGCTATTGCCAGCAAAACAAATCGATTTCGGTTTACTAACCACTTACAGCGTTTTCTTTTCTGCCTGATTTTTACACTACCCCTGATGGTGCACATGATACCGGGTGTGCATATTCATTGGTTGATGAATCCAATTTTTCAATGCCTGATAACCCTCCCGGTTTTATGGGTGGGTATGCAATTTTTTGGCAAGAGTGCCTGGAAATCTTTGCGCGGAGGCATTCCCAATATGAATGTGCTAATCACCATCGGAGCGCTCGCCTCCTTTGGCTATAGTTTGTATGGCACTATCGCAGGAAAGGGACCTGATTTTCTTTTTTACGAAACCACGGCTACCATTCTCACCCTGGTATTTTTTGGCTACTGGCTCGAAGACAGGGCCGTAGATTCTACACAACGAGCTATCCGCGAACTCACCCAGGATGAAAAAGTAATGGCCAATATGATTGCCTTTGATGATCAACATCAGGAACATATTTTTCCGGTAGACAGTACCCATTTAAAAGTGGGTGATTTGTTATTAATTAAGTCGGGCGAAAAAGTTCCGGCAGATGCAAAAATTTTATGGGGAGAAGCCGACATTAATGAAGCCATTATTAGCGGTGAAAGTTTACCGGTTCATAAAAAAATGAATGACCTGCTGATTGGTGGCAGTGTGATTACCGATGGAACACTCAAAGCCTATGTAACTGCCACCGGCACTCAAACTGTACTATCCCATATTCTTCAGTTGGTAAAAAATGCACAAACCGAAAAACCACCCATTCAACAATTGGCAGATAAAATAAGCGCCGTATTTGTTCCGGTGGTGGTGGGGATTGCCTTACTAACCTTGGGCATTAATTACTGGGGCATGCACTTATCTGTTGGCACATCACTGCTAAGAGCTATTGCAGTGCTGGTAATCTCCTGCCCCTGTGCAATGGGGCTGGCCACTCCTGCCGCCATTGCAGTAGGCCTGGGAAGAGCAGCAAAAAACGGGGTGCTGATAAAAAATGCGAAAAGCATGGAATGGTTCGAAAAAATAAAACACATTGTATTTGATAAAACCGGTACTTTAACCACAGGAGGATTTACCATTGCTGGTTTTCATGTGCGTGAGGAAGCACTTTCGCAATTTACGGAAACTGACACTGCAAATTCGCAGGAAGCAGCCGATGCCCTCTTTAAAAAATGGGGATACTCTCTGGAAAAATATTCCAATCATCCCCTCGCCTTGGCAATCACTCGCGAATGGAAATGCAAAGATGAAATACGCTGGAGCCAGCTAGAAGAAATCAAAGGCTTGGGGATGAAAGCCATCGACAAAAGCGGTAATGAATTTACCATTGGCTCTTACGAACTGGTAAAATCAATAACAGCAGACGACTCGCACAATATTTATCTAATAAGAAATGGAGTATGGATTGGCTGGATTGATTTGGTGGATGAAATTCGTTCGGAAGCCGCTACTGTAATTGCTCAATTAAAGGCAGCAGGCTATCAACCCATCTTACTCAGTGGCGACAGGAATATTAAATGCCAACAAATTGCAGAAACGCTGGGCATTACCGAATGGTATGGCCAACATACACCAGAACAGAAACTAGAAAGAATAGAAAAATTGAATCAGCAATTTCCCGTTGCTATGGTGGGAGATGGTATCAACGACGCACCGGCGCTGGCTAAAGCAACCCTGGGTATTTCTCTAAGTGATGCTTCGCATATTGCCATGCAAAGTGCGCAGGTGGTTTTGATGAACCATGGACTAAAAAATCTTCCGCTGGCATTAGCCTTGGGCAAACAAACCTATCGCACCATCCGGCAAAATCTGTTCTGGGCCTTTGCCTATAATATTGTTGCCATACCTATTGCTGCCATTGGCTGGCTAAGTCCGGCTATCAGCGCACTGGCCATGGGTTTTAGCGATGTGGTACTGGCCATTAATTCGTTGCGATTGTATGCTAAAAAATTAGTTAGTTAATTCCCTAATCTATTGCGGAAGCCGGCCCTATATGAATACACCCCAAACCCTTTTACATAAATACTTTCAACATGCACAGTTCAGGCCGGGGCAATTAGAAATTATTGATGCTGTATTAGCGGGTAAAGACACACTTGCACTGCTACCAACCGGAGGGGGAAAATCCGTATGCTTTCAAATTCCTGCCTTACTATTAGGAGGGATTTGTGTGGTGGTTAGTCCGCTCATTGCATTGATGAATGATCAGGTTGCCCAGCTTACCAAAAAAAAAATTCCGGCAGCAGCCTTACACAGCGGACTCAGCTATGCCGAAATCGACCAACTATTGCAACAAGCAGCAGCAGGTGAAATCCAATTTCTGTATGTTTCACCAGAACGCATCCTTAGCGAAACATTTCTTCATGCAGTATCACAAATCAACATCGGACTATTGGCAATAGATGAGGCACATTGTGTTTCGCAATGGGGCTTCGATTTCAGGCCCGCCTATTTAAAGATTGCCCAATTGAGAGCATACCTACCGGCGCATACTCCGCTGATTGCACTTACTGCATCGGCGACTCCCCCGGTTCAGGAAGATATTTTGGTGCAGCTCCAAATGAAAAATGCCGCTATAGTAAAAGGGTCCTTTGAAAGAAAAAACTTACAGTACCATTGCCGGCTATCCGAATCTATCCACCATTCCCTGATTCAACTATTGAAGCAAAAATCTGGCAGCACCCTTGTTTACTGCAACACCCGCAAACAAACCCAGGAAATAGCAACATGGTTGCAGCAAAATAGCATTTCAGCAACTTTTTATCATGCCGGGCTTACCCAAGAAGAAAGAAACGAACGGCAGGAAGCGTGGATACAAAACAGAACACGTGTAATTGTGGCTACCAATGCTTTTGGAATGGGCATCGATAAACCGGATGTACGACTGGTTATTCACTTGGCGGCCCCCGAATGTTTAGAAAATTACTATCAAGAAGCAGGCAGAGCCGGAAGGGATGAACAGCCTGCAGAAGCGATTTTATTGGTAACACCTACACAAATCAATAACCTGCTTGGGCTTGCGACACAAAGATTTCCACCCATAGAAACGATAAAAAAAATCTATCAAGATCTCGCTGCCTTTTTACAAGTTCCCGCTGGCAGTGGTGAAGGCAGTTACCACGATTTTGATTTATCAGTATTTGCCAGTCGATTTAAACACGATGTATTACTGGTAGTTAATACGCTGCAACTACTAGAACAAGAAGGCCATCTTCGGTTCAGCAGCTCGGTTTTTTTACCGGCACAGGCACAGTTTACCTGCGACACTGCCCAATTGCGTGCCTATGAAGAAGGCTATCCCAATTCGGCTCACTTGGTGCAAGCTTTGTTGCGTACCTATCCGGGGGTGCTGGATTTTCGGGTATCGGTTTATGAATCACAACTGGCCCGTATCTGTAGGGCAACGCCAGAGGAGATTAAGCAACAGCTAAAACAATTACAGGCATTCGGCATTTTAGATTATATGCCAGCGAAAGACAGTCCCCAAATTCATTACCTGCTTAATCGCGCCACTGCCGAATTCTTACACATCAATTTAGATCAGTATCATGCCCGAAAAAAAGCCTGGATGGTTCGTATGAAAGCCATGGTAGGTTATATTGAAAACAATACGGAATGTAGAAGTCGCTATCTGTTGCAGTATTTTGGAGAAACTTCCTCTGCCGATTGCGGGGTTTGTGATGTGTGTGTTCGAAAACAACAACCACCCCTTACGCCAAAAGTATTTGCAAGGATAGCAGAAAAAATACTTCAGCTACTTGAACAACCAAAGATGCTGGCTGAGATTGTGCAATCCTTTCCGGTAATAGAACAGGCCGATGTACAGGAGGTTATTTTATTTTTACAACAGGAACAAACGATTCTCAGAAACGACAAAAATGAGTTTCGCAAAAAATAAGTAAGCTGATAATTTTATAATTCTTCTTCCCGCTCCAATAGGAGGATTGCACCTTGCGGAACGATAAAATATTTTTCTCCTTCATACATCACTTCAGTGGCACCACTTACCAAAAAAATTGCCAGATCACCTTCTTTTGCCTGCAGCGGAACATACTTCACACCCTCATCATCCGACTTCCATGGCTCCTCTTCTATGGGCATGGGAATGGCATAACCCGGACCGGTTTTGATGATTTTGCCATGCTGCACCTTTTCCTTTTCCTGAACCCCAGGTGGAAGAAATAAACCACTGGAAGTTTTTTCATCGGGCCGGGAAGGACGAATCAACACCCGGTCGCCAATTACCAGTAATTTTTTAAACTTATTAGAAGAAGTGAGCAGCATACCAGCAGTTTTTTCGATGCAAAAGTACCTATTTTCTCGGGCCTCCACAAAGCCACTCCGTGGTTCATCTATTGAAAACCAAGCCACTAGGGCTTATAATGGGGGTTTCTGGCACCAAATTTGTGTGTTTTAACAAAAGATTGCAGCGCGAGCGCTCTAATTGGCATTGTTTTATCTTTATTTCACGTTAAATAACTTTTTCTATGGAAGAGAAAAAAACTAAGATCCTCCTTTGTGAAGATGACACCAACCTCGGCATGGTATTAAAAACCTACCTAGAGCTGAATGATTTCGATGTTACTTTGGAGCGAGATGGCCGGTTAGGGCTGGCAGCTTTTCAACGGGAAAAATACGATTTGTGTTTATTAGACGTAATGATGCCCAATATGGATGGATTTACCCTGGCCGAAGAAATTCGCGATGTGGATCCGGATATACCCTTGTTTTTTCTGAGTGCCAAAACCATGAAGGAAGATATTATCCAAGGCTATAAGTTGGGGGCGGATGATTATATCACCAAGCCATTCGACAGTGAAGTATTATTGATGAAGATTCGGGCTATTTTAAAAAGAAATGAAGAAGAAAACCGAGTGAATGATAATATCGAATTCGATATGGGTAGTTATCATTTCAATCCCAAGCTGCGCGAACTGAAACATGGCGAACAAAAAATCACTTTATCTCCCAAAGAGAATGATTTGTTGAAGATGCTGGCCGAACATAAAAACGACTTATTACCCAGAGAAAGAGCGCTGAAAAAAATCTGGGGCAGCGATACCTATTTCAATGGCCGCAGTATGGATGTGTATATTGCCAAACTGCGCAAGTACCTGAAAGAAGATACCAATATCGAAATCGTGAATATTCACGGAAATGGTTTCCGACTGGTAGCTCCCTAACGGATGCAGTAATATTACAGATTAAATAAATCGGGTTGTACTCCTCCCCGATTATCTTGCCTGCCAAGGTGTTGATATGCTTTGGCAGTAGCTTCTCTGCCACGGGGTGTGCGTTGCAGAAATCCTTCTTGAATTAAAAAAGGTTCGTACACTTCTTCCAGGGTTCCCGATTCTTCCCCTACGGCTGTGGCAATGGTGGTAATACCTACGGGGCCTCCCTTGAACTTATCTATGATGGCCGCCAGTATCCTATTATCCATTTCATCTAGGCCGTGTTCATCTACATGCAGGGCTTTGAGGGCATGTTGGGTAATGCCTAAATCAATTGTTCCATCATTCAATACCTGTGCAAAATCACGTACCCTGCGCAGCAAACTATTTGCTATTCGGGGCGTTCCCCTGCTCCGGCGGGCGATTTCACCTGCGGCATCCGAAGAAATACTTACTTGTAAAATGGTAGCACTTCGGTGAATGATCTGCTGCAATACGGGTGCCTGGTAATATTCGAGTCGCGACTTAATACCAAAACGCGATAACAAAGGGGCGGTTAATAAACCACTGCGAGTGGTAGCCCCCACTAGGGTAAAAGGATTGAGGTTGATTTGAATGCTGCGTGCATTGGGCCCTGAATCAATCATAATATCAATGCGAAAATCTTCCATGGCCGCATACAGGTATTCTTCTACCACAGTACTCAACCGATGAATTTCATCAATAAACAACACATCATTGGGCTGCAGATTAGTCAATAATCCGGCAAGATCTCCGGGCTTCTCAATAACCGGTCCGGAAGTTTCCCGAATATTTACGCCCAGCTCATTAGCAACAATACGGCTCAGGGTGGTTTTGCCCAATCCGGGAGGACCATGAAACAACACATGATCAAGCGCTTCACCGCGTAATTTGGCAGCCTTAATAAAAATAATCAGGTTTTCAACCAACTGGGGCTGCCCCGAAAAATCATCTATCTCACGGGGCCGAATGGTATTCTCAAACTCCTGCTCTGCAGGGTTTTTACTCGCTTCGGGGTTATGCAAAGGTAAATCGGGCATACCCCTCAAAATTACTAAATAGAATTCAACCTACCTTTGAGAAAATAACTCCCGCATGAATAAAACAGCCCTTATTGCAGGTGCTTCCGGATTAACTGGTGGCTATCTGCTGAATCTCTTACTGGAGTCACCTGAATATAGTACCGTAATTGCCTATGTTAGAAAAAGTTCGGGACTTACCCATCCCAAATTGAAGGAAATGCTGGTGGACTGGGAAACCCTGCAAGAACCGGTAGCTGCGGAAGATGTATTTTGCTGTTTGGGAACCACCATTAAAAAAGCCGGGTCGCAGGAAGCTTTTCGGCGGGTAGATTATGACTATCCGCTGCAACTAGCTCAATTACAATTTCGGGGAGGTTCACAACAATTTCTGCTGGTATCTGCTATGGGGGCTGATGCGGAATCATCTATTTTTTATAGCCGGGTAAAAGGCGAGTTAGAAAATGCCTTACAATCGATTGGTTATAATAGCCTGCACATTTTCCGACCCTCCTTTATTGCCGGACCCCGTAAAGAATCTCGACCCGGAGAAAAGATAGGGTTGGCAATATTCTCCCTATTGGCACCCCTGTTTATTGGCCCACTTAAGAAATATGCTCCCATCCAGGCCGAACATATTGCCCGCGCTATGTTGCGAACTGCTCAAAAAAATGAGCCGGGAATGCGCGTATATGATTCGGCGGATACAAATGAGCTGGGGAAATAACATCTACTAAGAAAATCTTTTAAAAACATATTATTGAATATAATTAACTTCGTATAATTAAACATGAAACATTATGAAGCGATTAACTTTATTTATCCTGACTGTTTTTTTATCTCTATCAGGCATTGCACAAAAACCAGAATGGAAACAAATGGAAGAATTTCATTCAGTAATGAGTAAAACATTTCACCCAGCCGAAGAAGGTAATCTAACTCCTACTAAAGAAAATGCAGCTAATTTAACTAGCAAAGCCAAAGCATGGGAATCTGCCCCAATTCCAAAAGGATATGATGCAGCCATTGCAAAACCTATCTTAAAAAAATTGGTAGCCAGTTGCGAAGCTGTTGAAGCAGCTGTTAAGGCTAAAAAATCTGATAAGGAATTAACCTCGTTGATTACCAAAGCACATGATGATTTTCATGAGATTAAAGAAAAATGTGTAGTGGGAGAAAAACACTAATTACCTATCTCTCTGCTATTTAAAATTCTACGATAATTAATTTTATCAAGAATTCTTTTTTCTACTAGCATCTGAGTTACTATTTAAATTCTTGATAGGCAATTACAATAGTAAGTTTTCAAACTACTCCACTGCAAACAAAACTTACATTATAAAATCTAAATAATTATCTGAATCAATTTTTTGGAAATCTGCATCCGGATAAGCTGTTTTGAATGCCAAAGGAATTTTTACTTTGCTTTCCTTACCATATTTTATTTCATAAGCATAGATACGATTATCCTTCACTTCAATCAAATCAATTTCTCTCTGTAAATAATTCCGCCAGAAATACAATTGACTTCCAGTTTGATTATAGGCATTAAACTTGACTCTCTCGGAGATAACATAGTTTTCCCAAAGCATACCCATATCATTCCTTAATGAAATTGGCCGAAAATCATTGATGATTGCATTTCTAATTCCATTATCATAATAATACCATTTTACACCTTTTGAAATTTCCTTTCGTTGATTGGTGCTATAGGATGGTAGCTTAAAAAGAATAAACACTTTTTGTAAAAGATCTAGATAATTTTCAACCGTAACTTTATTGATACCAAGTTGATTGGAAATTTCATTGTAAGAAACCTCAGAACCAATTTGATAAGCAATCAACCGAAGCAAATCCATCAACTTATGCGATTGTCTGATACCAGAATACGATAAAATATCTTTTAATAAATAAGACATGATCAGCTCTCTTAGATAAAACTCCTTTTCCTTTCTGTTTTTCAGCTGAAAAATTTCAGGATAACTGCCAAGAATCAATCTTTCTTCCAAATCAGCTTGTATTCTAATAGGGTTAGTCCCTAATTCTAATTGTGCGATTGGATAAAGATTATACGAATACTGCCTGCCTGTTAATGGTTCTCCTGTGGTATTTACCAAATCTAATGAAGATGATCTGGTAGCAATAATGGTTAAATTGGGATGACTATCAATTATCAACTTTAATATGGAACCGATTTCCGGAATGGCCTGTGCCTCATCAATAATTAGCAACGCTGTATCATTAATTAATCGCTGATAATTAGCAACCGTTCGCTTTTTGAGTACCTCCTGAACGTCAAAATCCTCTGCATTCAGCAACAATTTTTTTCCGGTAACCCTTTCACTCACTCGGTTGATGAGATAGGTTTTACCTACCCGCCTTGTACCTAAAATCAGGATTACCTTATTGGTTCCGATTTTACCCATTACCGTTTCCTCAAGCTTACGATGTATAATCATTTTTGACTATGTTTATACAAAAATATAGAATTTTGTCAGTATACTATCCAAATTACCGTAAAAATAGATATTACACTGACAATTTTTGATAAAAAATAACGCTAAGGTGTATTTTGATAGAAATTAGTTCGTCACCTTTTGCTTAATCCCATCTAAGCAAAACAGCCGGATCCGGACAATTTTGTAAATAATAATCCCGCTCACTCCATTTACAAACCCCGGGATAATCACCCACCCAATTTTCCATAGAAAGCATACATTGAAAATGCAAATGTGGCGGCCAACCGCCATTTTCGGCAGGAGTTCCAAAAGCTCCCAACACAGCTCCGCCTTGAATGGTTGCTCCCAGTTGAAATTGATGAACGCTTT
>Ga0208364_1000420_pt1 | contig 9936 bp, 10 predicted proteins | sample LakMenEpi08Jun12_FD_150680 | JGI IMG/M metagenome (GOLD analysis project Ga0208364, IMG submission 150680) | Freshwater microbial communities from Lake Mendota, WI - 08JUN2012 deep hole epilimnion (SPAdes) | ecosystem: Environmental > Aquatic > Freshwater > Lake > Epilimnion/Euphotic zone ...
ATATTTTCTTGTCTTTTCCAAAAGTTCAAATTGCTCAAAGTATCGTAATTTTTTTCTGCTTCATCGGGCTTGATATTCAAATTCCCTGAATTTGGACTTTCGTTGTAAATATCCACAAGATGATGTAAAACACTTATCCAATTGGTCGTTTTGTTTCCTGTAAAGTGTTTCTCAATCATATTCTTTAATGTTTTTGAGAATCTATCAACAATACCAAAACTACGATGATTTTTTGAGTTAATAGCAAAATCGTTAATTTCGTCATCTTTTAAAAAACGCTTATAAACCCCCAACCATTCTTTTCCTTCATCGTGAAAGACAGCATTTGGTTTTCCTGCTTGTTTCAAGATTTTCCTAAAAGCATCGAGAATATTGTTTGGTTCTTTGGTCTTTAAAGGCTCAGCATACGCTTTACGAGAAAAAACATCAATACAAATAAGTATCCATTTATGACCCCTATTTTTGGTTGAGTAATTGGAATAATCCAACAAATCAATCTGCCAATCTTGGTTAATAGATTCAGCGGTAATGGTTTGTTGTTGAGCTATTCTATGAACAACAGGCTTATGAACTTGAGCAACACTTTGCTTTTCAATAAATTCCTTTACTTGTTTATGAGTAGCTTTTACACCATTTTCTTTTAAAATCTCATAAAATTTTCCAGCAGATGGAAAATTGTATTTCTTATACAAAGCATCCATTAAAGAATACAGATATTTTTTATATCCGTAGCACGACTCAATGAAACATACTTTAACTTTTTATTCATTAATTTCCATTCGTGAATGGTATAAGATTCTTTAAAAGTAGCACCTTGTGATTTATGCGTAGTAATCGCAAAAGCAGGATGAAAGGAACTTTTGATTTGAGAAATCCCAATTTCAAGACTTTTGTATTCGTTTTTCAAAATCACCATATCATCTGTGATTTTACTCACTTTGAACATTTCAGTATTCATAAAATCACTTGTTGTTTTACGAGCAATCATTGGCATTCCTTCAAACAGCCTGTAAGTTTGTGAATTGTCATCTCTTGAGTATTTTTCAATTTGGATTCCAGCTTTTCCTTTTCCGTAATGGTCAATACATTGTTTATTAATTGCTTTTCGTTTTTCATTTGTAAAACAGATGTTGAGTTTATTGATTGTGTTTTTACTAAATTGAGTTGTATCAATTTCAATTCCTTTTTTTACATTTTTACACAATTCAAACAATACATCATCACTTCTTTTACATTTGGTCAATTCCATTTTTTGTCCATCCACCAATTCATACAAAGCCCTTGACCATTTATAAGAGCGTCCTTGAATTCTATCTTGAACAGGGGGCAATTGGTCAAAATCGCCCGCAATGATAAATTTTATACTTGGATTGGCATTTTTAATCATTAACAAGACTTGGTAAAATGTTTCTCTGACCATTGAGATTTCATCCACAAAGATGTAATCGTATTGACAAGTTTTTTTAATTTGTTTCGACGATGTCAGAGTTCTATGACAGAACTTATCCAAAGTTTCCCCGTTAATATTAAAAGCACTAATATTTGTAGGGGCTAATTTTACATACTTGGAACCTTCGATTTTCTCGAAAATCTTTTTAAACAAAGTTGATTTACCCGTTCCAGCGTTTCCTTCAATCAAAACACCTTTACCAGAATTTATCAAGACATCGGCTATGTGATTCCAATCGTTATCAGCGTAAATTTCGTCTTCTTTGTATTCTTCAAAATTCATACAATCGAAGTAGAGGGGGGTATCGTTGCTATAAAGAATGTCTTGTTTCAACAAATCCGCTTCTTCAAATTTGTATTTTGGAATGGTTTTTTCTTCATCCCAGAAATAATTTTCAATTGGTACATCCCCTTTACCAAATAAAGGAACATAAACAATCGCATCTGTTTTCACACAAATTGGAACTCCGTATTGAGAAACCAACTCATACAATTCATAAGCAACTATAGCTTCCATATCCAATATTTGAGAATGAATGTAGAATCCCGTTTCCAATCTTGGAACTTCGTATTTGTTGGTATAAAGCATTAAATCATCTGTTATTTGATTTTGAAAAGGATTATCAAATCTTTGATAGATTTCACCCAATTGACAATAATCATCCTTTTTACAAAATCGACTTTCAATGAAAGAATTATCTCTTCGTCCAAAACATCCAACCCAAGAATTCACAGCTAACTTTTGTTGTCCTGTTTCTGAAAACATCGCAAACAGATAATCAATGAACTTCTTGAAATATTCCTTTTCCACAAACAAAGAAGGAATGAATTGTTTTTTGATATTGTCTTTTGTAATCAAGCCTTTTTTCAATCCAAATTCAACCAAAGGACGACTATAAACTCCGTTTTTACGAAACGGGAAATATTGGTCTGTTTCAACATAATAATTACCATCCTTGATTTCACCATCAAACGATTCCCATTTGTCCAAAACAGAATAGACAGGAAATTGGTAAGAACTCCAATACGCTAAATTTCTTCTACATCCATTGACATCAATACATTTTAACCCGCGGTTATCGTAATTTTGAGTAAAGAAATGAGAAAACGCTAATTTTGTATGATGTTTTGATTTTAGAATTCTCATTGCTTCCATATTTAAACAACTTGTGAAATCGTTTCGTTTTACAAAATCAGTATGTTCATCAGCAGATTTCTCACGATGACATTCAGGACACAATGCCTGTAAATTTTCCAAGGTTGTCAATCCACCACCACTTACCGGTTGAATATGGTCGTATTGGATTTCTTTCAATACTTTTTTACAATGATTACAAGTATTCTCTTGTCTGGAACAAATTGTCTTTTTCATATCATCCGTAATGACCTTTCGCTTTGGTTCAAAGAACAGAGTTTGTAATTCTGTAAGCAATGTTCCAATTCCTTGATTTTTAAACGGAATTCCTGCTTTTTTACAAACCAATTTCACTTCATCCATTGTTAATTGAGACAACCGAACTCCCGAAACGACAATTTTCACAATTTTCTCTCCAACAGGAATATGAATTTCATTGATGGATGATAAACCGCTATGTTTGACTCGTTTCGGCAACAAACCTTTAACAACACATTGAGCCAAGATTCGGTTCATTACAACAGCATCTGCGGTTTCAATAATGTTGATTGAATTGTGCGGTAATTCCAAAGTCTCTTCCAATGATAGATTGTAGTAAAACTCCTGCTCTTGCTTTTCCTTTGTTTCAACTTTCAAATCACTTGAGAACCCTTTTTCAAGATGTGTCAAAGAACGAATCACCTTTTCATCCGTCATAATGTAAAAGTGTTCCATTGCCATATAAAACACAACTGCTTTGTATTTTTTAGAACCATCTCTATTTTGTCTATAACGAATGAATTCTTTATCACTTTGGTCAAACCCTAAACAAGATGTATTCAATTCTTTACAAACTTCACGAATCATCGCGCTTGAAATTCCATCTTTTTTATTATACTTTTTCTTATACAATGTTTGACTTGCTGTCTCAAATTTCTTGTTTAAGAACTTTTCAGATACTTTCCAATGTCGAGCCAATGTTTTCAAAACACATTCTCCTTGATGATTTTGATAAGAAACAGGGTCAATGTCTTTGAAATGATTCAAAAAGCCTATTTTGTAAGGATTGGATAATTTCATACGAACATCTATTTTATTTACTTTTTTAATCTTTTTCGGTAAAGTTGCTGTATAGGTAAAATCATCATAAAAGTAATACTTATAGTCATCTTCATCATAATGAACTCCATTCATCTGAATAAATCTATCATTATGTTCTTTTGACTCCCAAATTTCTGGAATAAGGTCATTTAAAAATCGTTGAATTGGACCACGAATATTTGAGATACTTGAAGCCCTTAATCTTAAAGGTTCTCCTTCTGAGTCTGTATTGATAATCATATCGTCACCATCATAAAGTATATCTTTTTTGTCTCTTTTCCAAGCCAATTTTACTTTTAAAGCAATGGTCACACGAAAGGGAATGAGTTGTTCTCTTACCCGCCTTGAACCATTGACAGGTTCAAGTTGAGGCAAATTTCGAAGCAACCCTTTTTGTTGTCTTAAAAGGCTTTTTTGTTTTTCTTTTTGTTTAAACTTTTCTAAAGCAACGAAATGACTAACTATTGCTTTTGGATTGTTTTTATAAAGCAACCCCAATTCACGAATTTCTTTTTCTGGAATTTTTCCTAAAGTTTCAATAATTTGCTTTTTTGTCAAATATGGCATAATATATTATATATTAATAAAATATTTTCTTTAAGTTCTTTTTTATTAATATATATTTTCAATTTTCTTTATTGAGGCGTTCTTGTTTTTTCCTTAAATAGTATTCTTTGTAATATTCTTTATTTTGTTGGTATCTTTCTTTCATTTTTTGTTTCAAGTATTCATTGTATTCTTCTTTATGTGTTTCTCTCCACTTGTATATAGTAAGCTTTTGTTTTTCGTTATACATAGTCTTATATATATTGATGAGATATGCTTAAGTCCTTTTCCTAAATCAATTTTTATATCCTTTTCCTAAATAATTCATATTCTGATTCCATTACTTTTATTTTTAATTTTTCGAGTCTTTTTAATAAATAAAGACACGATGGATGCTCTGTTTTTATTTTAACTTCAAATAAATCAGAAGATTCTGAAAATTTCCAGTTTTTTAATTTATATTTAAATTCCTTACCACATATAGAGCATTGATTCGTTTCTCTTATAATTAGTTTTTCATACATTTCATCCATTTATATATCAAAAGATAATTTCTCGATGTATTTAAATGACAGAAAAACGCAAACGAAAACCTCGTAATAAGAAAATAACCAACTACAATAAAAATAAGAATAAAATAACAATTCAAATCGACAATTCCAAGACAACAAAGGGACGGGCTAAAAAAACGACACAATCTAACACGCCTTATCAACAGATTGTTCAAATACCACAACCCTATCCAATATATCAACCAAACCCATTATCTTTAGCAGATGTTATCAATTCAATTCAAAAATATACACAACAAGAAGTAAAAGAAATGAGACCAAAAAAAGAAATGACGCTTTATGATGACGAAATACCCCAACTTGTAATACCCGAACTTGTAAAATTCAATGAGGATATTTCATCAAAAAATGAATACATAGCAACCCCTATTAAAAAAAAAGACACAGGATCTGTCAGTCCAGCCTTAGGAAAAGAAGATGAATTGCCTATAATTCAACCACCAGAACAAATTTCTTTAGACGATTTTTTAGAATCTGCCCCCGAAGAAATAGAAAAAATTAATAAAATAATAAAAGACACCGACAATAAACGGAGAGAAATTATAAGAAAAAGAGAGAATTTAAGAGAACAACTAAGAGAAGCAGGAGCAAATGATTTAGAAATCGAATTGATAAAGAATAATGTCTCAAAAATGGAAAAATTGTTAAAACAATACAAGACTCCATAAAAACCACTCTTAAAATAAAATCTATATCTTGTATATAAAATGGGTAAGTTCAATTTTTGGAAAGATGTTGTCTCGCCGTTGAAAAAGGAAGTAATCTCGCCACTTGCGAAAAGTTTAGCACCAGTAGCAAAACCGTTAACCAGTGCTTTGACACAAGCTGGAGTCAAAAAAATCCAGTCTCTAAAAACCGGCGGAAAGGCTAGACCAGGTTTAGCAATTTTACACAAAAATGAATATGTATTGCCGGCAAACGCAAAGCCTACTAAGGCACAGAAAGCAGTAGTTGCGAAAAACAAAAAGAAAGAAAAGAAGTAAATATTCAAACAAAGATTTTTTTGTTTGAATTATATATAGATATGGAAGAAGATTTAGATAAAACTGAAAAAAAACAAGAACAACAACCGATAGAAAAACCGAAAAAAGAAAGAACGGAAAAACAAAAAGAAGCCACTCAAAAAATGCTATTAGCTAAAAAACAACGGGAAGATGATTTAAGGACATTACGAATGGAACGAGAAATGAAAGAAAAAGAACAAGAAGAAAAACTTAAAGAGAAAATACAGCAAAAAATTGTTGAAAAAGCAATAAAGATAACAAAAAAGAAGCCAATTCCGACAAAAAAAGAACTATTGGCTTTATTGTCTGATAATGATGATGACGACGAACCAGAAAAAGAAAAAGAAATAGAAACACCAATACTTAAAAAGAGAGTTCCAGTAAAACAACCACAAGCAAAGACAACGACAACCCAAGCGACAAAACCACCACTGACAATAAAATTCATATAATAATATAAATGACTCAAGCTCAAATTTTAGACGATAGTATATTGATAAATCTAAACTCACAGAATGGACTTTTATTGAATGGAACATACTTAAGCAATGTCTTATTTTCCGTAAATGGAATTTTGAAACAAAATGATAATTTACTATACAGCAAAATATCGTTATTGTCAGCCCAAATTCCCGTTTCTTGGACGACCATAAATTTAACAAATAATACTTTATACTATACAATATCCAGTGTCAATTTTTCAATAACTATCTCAACCGGAAATTATAGCGGATATACTCTCATTACAGAATTACAAACTCGATTTTTAGCAAACGGACATAACTTTAGCATAACTATCAACATAAATACAGGTATTTTAACATTTACAAACGCAACGAATAATTTCACTTTTTTATCGTCATCAACTGCTAAAGAAATTATTGGTTTTTCATCCAATTTAACATCATCGAGTTTAACACTCACAATGCCTTTCCCATCAAATACTTTAGGCATAAAACAAATAAAAATTATATCAAAAGCATTGCCCGTTAGTAATTATGATAGTTCTCAGTCTCTTGTTTTAGCCGTTATTCCAGTAGATAGCACATCAATGATAAATTATGTCAATCATACCGGTATAGGACACATATTGAAAACACATCATTTAACGACAATGGATATACAAATGGTCGATGAGAACAATAATTACATAAACTTTAATAACATAAATTGGTCGATGACTCTCGTATTATCCAACTTTAGAATTTACGAACCCCAATCATCGAATTTAGAAAACTATTTTAAATCTTTAGAGTGATTTATTTTCGTTGAATAGTCTATATTATGTTGTCATTACCCAAATTGTTTGATTATAGTGAGCCCCATCCAGTTATTCCCCAAGATACAATTAGCTATAATTCCAGTGTAGTCCCAATCAACGGGTCGAGCTTTCAGCCGTCTTCACAAATCATTTTAGACCTACCCCGTATGGACGCACATTTGATACCCGATTCGTTGTATATAAAATTTACTTGTGCTGTTGTATCAGCGACTTTGGCTCAAAATATGTTAGGAACGCCGGTTTATACGCCCTTCCAACGGGTGGAAGTTCAATCAAATGGTACCTTTTTGGAATCCCAAAATGGTTTTAATTTTGTTCAAAATATGGTCTGCACGCTTACGCTTAACTACGCCCAGAAAATCGGAGCACAAAGTTCATATGGTTATTCGGGAACTGAAAACAATGCTGGGGATATGGACGGACGCACTTTAGCAGCCACGACGGGCGAAACATTTTCCGTATCAGCTCCTTTGTCTTGTATTTTAAGTAATTGTCAAAAAGCGGTCCCACTCTCAGGCCCGCAGTTCAGGTTAATTTTTACGCTAGATACGCTACAAAATATGTTTGGCTTTGTTGGAACTTCTACATTATCATCTCTCACTATTTCAAATTTTGAATTATTTTATAATATTGTTCAATTTCCACAAGAAGTAAGAACCAGCTTGCTAAACATCCCAAGACTAAGTATCAAAAGTTTGACATTTATTCATTCAACTCAGCCATTACCAGTTGGAGTAAGCGGGGCCCAGTTTTTGACTTTTAATGTTCGGGCTATGTCGATTAAAGCTTTGTTTTTAACATTTACACCGAGTGCTTTAGCAACAGCAACATCATCAGTTGGCTCTTGGGTAAATAACGGATACGACTGCTTTGACTGCACAAATGGTAACTCAGCGGGCAGTCAAGGCGGAGATTACAGTGTCATAATTAATGGTCAGCAATATCCCAACAAAGTCTTGTCAGTTTTGACAGGACGGAGTGGACTCATTATGGAATTGAAGAAGGCTGTGACCAGTTTAGGCGTTGAATACGAAAAAATATATGACAAGAACAACGACATCAATATCACTAATGCCGAATGGAATTATCCGGCTACAACAAGCCCACAAACGACAAAAGCTATACCGTCTAAATTTATCGTTGGAATCAGCTGTGAACGCTTCCATAACAATAAAGTTATGTTTTCAGGCGTCAATAGTCAGAATTCAAGTATCACTGTAAGGGTCAATATACCGACCGCGACCACCCTTGCGTTTAACGCAAATTTAACTTGTGTTTGTGATGCGCTTCTCAATATCGACCAAGAGAATGGAATCACGAGTGTTGTAGTTTAGGTGAAATGTTGAAAATCATCAAGATATTCCAACATTAACTAACGGGAGAAAATAAGAATATTTTTAATTCTATATATATATAGATGCCAATACAATTAAAAATTCTTAAAAAACCGAATATTAAGGGGGTCAAAATGCTATGTGATGAGGTTATAGACAAAAAGCTTTTAAAATACCCGATGGTTGAAGATTGTTTCTCACGGAATCACTACACTGTCGTTATAGGAAAAATGGGTCAAGGCAAGACAAGTCTTGCCGTCCAACTTATTCGAGACATTTTCCCAAGTTGTTATGAAAATATCTATATTTTTATGCCAGAAGAATCTAGAAATGACCTTGAAAATGACATCTTTGGTAAAAATCTGAAAGAAGACCAAATTTATAATGATTTAAAATCTGATGATTTAGACGAATTATATGATATTCTGAAGTCGAATAAAGAATACGGGGAGAATTCTCTTGTGTTAATCGACGATTTTCAAAATATATTCAAAAATAAAGATATTGAAAAGAGTTTAGAGAAATTAGTCATCAAGTTGAGACATATCAATACGAGTATTATTTTACTTCAGCAGAATTTTCAGAAATTGCCAAAAAAAATGAGGTCATTGGTATTTAATATTATATGCTTTGACTTGGGCAAAGAAGAATTACAAGAGATTTTTGATGAAGTAATAAAAAAAAATAGAAATCAATATATGGAATTACTCGAATTTTCTTTCAATGAACCACACGACTGGATATGCGTCAACACTAAAAGCAGGAAAATATACAAAAAATTCGATGAAATAGTGTTTAATTAGAATATCCATAAATCATATAATGGCAGAATTATACGATTTATTGAGGGTAGGTTATTCAAACGATAAAAAAAAGCAACAAGATTGGGCATCAAAAAATGGATACACTTTTGATAACGAATTGAGTAATAAAAAACATCAGTTCTATACAAACAATGATGGTCATTTAATACATACCATCAATGGAACTCAAAATAATGATTTAGCATCATCAATAAGAGATTGGAATACTAATCTACAAATAGCTTTAGGACGAGGAGAAAAGACAAGCCGGTTTAAAGAGGAAAAAAATGCTTTGGAAAAAGCTAAGAAGAGACATAATCCAAAAGAGACTACTATCGTATCGCATAGCCAAGGGTCGTTCCACGCAACACGAATAGGTGATAAAGACGATAAAATCATAACATACAATGGAGCCTTCACAAGTCCGAAAGTGAAATCGAACAATAAAAATTATAGGACTTTTTTTGACCCTATTAGTCTTTTATCAATAGGAACTAAACATACTCAAACAATTCCTTTAGACTCTAATTTTATGGGTTTAGTCGATTCACATAAATTAAAACACTTAAAAAATAAAAATATTACAATAGATAAATGAACAATTTCAAACTTATTTTGAATTCGAGTAATGGAATTGGTAGCAATCCAAATAGTTTAAGCTATTTCTATGATTTTTCACAACACGAAGAAGGCGTGTATGAATTAACTTTTTCTTATGTAGGCGGTGATAA
>Ga0208364_1000425_pt1 | contig 9845 bp, 16 predicted proteins | sample LakMenEpi08Jun12_FD_150680 | JGI IMG/M metagenome (GOLD analysis project Ga0208364, IMG submission 150680) | Freshwater microbial communities from Lake Mendota, WI - 08JUN2012 deep hole epilimnion (SPAdes) | ecosystem: Environmental > Aquatic > Freshwater > Lake > Epilimnion/Euphotic zone ...
CCTGCCGTTATCCGTGACTTGCAGCAGGACGATGATTGGTTGAAGGTGTCGAGCTACTCGGCCCCCGACCAAATCTTCAAAGGTGAGACTGGTAAATTGTTTGGCGTGTCGGTCATCTCTTCGACCAACGTTCAGACCTTCAATACCTCCGCCTCTGGTATCGCTGAAAACAGCGTAGGAACAACTGGTGTTAACACTGGTTATGCCAACGTCCTCCTCGGTGGTGGCGCGTTTGGTGTTCCTAGCTTGTCCTCATTGGCCGCCTCTGGCTCGCCCTTCGCTCCGAAGGTCACGATCCTTGATGCTGCTGATAAGAGCGATCCTTATGGACAGCGCGTTGTTGCGTCCTTCAAGACGTTCTACGCGGCCAAGCAACTCGATCCTCGGTTCTTCCGAGTTATCGTTGCGAAGTCCAACTACAGCTAATAATTAAATGGGAACCATGCTAGTCATTGGTATGGGTCCTCGGAAAGCTGGGGAGGGTAAAACCTCCCCAGCTTCTTCCACCAAGGAGAAACCAGCTATGAAAGAAGGATTGGTTAAATTGCCGATCTCTATGTTTGAGCTAGGTGAAGGCGAAGAAAACGCCACACCAGAAGCTGGAGACATGGTGGAACTGGAAGGTGTAGTGGAGAAAATCGAAGGTGGCGTGGCTATGGTGCGTGTAAACAACGCTATGGCTGAAGCATCTGAAGAAGAATCCGCTGTACCCGAAGAGTCCGAAGAAGACCGTATGATGAAGATGGCCGAGGAGTCGGATAAGGAAAACTATAGCTAATGCCTGTTTACCAGTACGAGGACACCAGAAATGGGAAAGTTGTCGAACTGGAAAAGGCTGTGGCCGAAAGGGATTCTGTCCCTCGTTACCTTAAACGATTCACCGTCCCTCAAAGATTGAGCCTAGTGGGGGTTGGCGAACCCCTCGACAACCCGCTGGGAGTCAATCAAACAAACTTAATGAAGGGGTACTATCGCCAGGAACAAAAGCTTGGCAGTAGGTTCAAAAGTAAGTACACGCCAGATAGTATCAAACGTGTTGCTTTAAGGAGAAAATAATATGTCAAATGAGTTATTTCGCAGCCCGATCAAGGCTAAGAATAAGACTGTAAGAATCGTGAGCACGCCCTTCGAGAACGTAATTGAGTTTACGGCAAGCTCCAGCGGTGGCACTGTTAACACAGTTGCAACAGCCCCTGCGTCCTTGAACGTGACTCTTAACGGCACGAGCTACCGCATCGCGCTACATAGCTAATGTCTCGCGCATTAGATAAATTCCAGGCTCAATACGGATTCTCCGTAGGGACGCAAGGAACAGCCCCTGCTGGCTATTGGGCCATTCAGATGCTCTCAGATACCACGTTTAGCGCAATTAGCGGAAGATATGATGGTACGCTAACTGGCATTACGATTGGTGCTGGGAACATTATTTACGGTGAGTTTAACAGCTACACGGCTGGAACTGGCACTGTAATTGGTTATATAGCTGGTTAATGATTCAAGTAATCATACCGCCACGGTTCAATCCCTGGCGGTTGATTGCATTTTAATTATATGCCACAAAACGCATTAGTGCTGTCTCCGAATAACTCGAAAGCAGCAGTTTATGACAGAGATGCCATAAACTACTTCTCAAGAGCAGGCGTGACAGATGCAACTGCAAAGTCTCAAATCAATGCGTTTGTTAAGGGCATTAAGAATCTTGGTCTTTACAATAATATGGCCTGCTGGCCTCTACGCTCCACTCAAAACGCTGGAACTGGAACGACTGCGTACAGCTTGGGTGGGCTTGGGACTTACAATGGGACTTTAGTAAATAGCCCAAGCTGGGGAACGAATGGTATTATTTTTAATGCAACAAATAAACTAATATCTGTATCAAACTCTTTAGGAAATACAATTAGGTCTGGATTTTGTTGTAAATTAAGCCCAAGCAATTCCTTTAACCAAGTGCTTATAGAGTTTACTAGCGGACTCGTTAGTGGATCATATTTTATATTAAGATTTAACGGCCAAACTGGGTTCGGTGTTGCTGGGCCAGTTTTAACATTAACAAGAAATCTGATAAACTCTCAAAACGGATCTGATAGTCGATCAATAAATTTAACCTCATTTGAGTGTTTTTCTGGATCATTTGGCGCATCAAACGACAGGGTTTGTATAAATGGTGCAACAGCAATAAGCGGAAATAGGACTGGACTTGATACATATAATCCAACTGGAACAATTACAGTGAATCAGCTTTATGGTAATTCAACAAACATGACAGGCGCATTTAACGCTATTTTTTCCGTGGAAATAACCGAAAGCCAGCATTCATCTTTTTACACCCTCTACAAAACCACCCTCGGTCAAGGGCTAGGATTGCCGTAAAACCAGCATCTTGTAAACCCCACCTAGCGTGTTAAACTAAAAAGGACAAATATATGGGCCGCCAATGGAACACGATTATTGAGAGTTTAGGACCGCTTTCTGGCGGAACTGGCTTATCGATTAACGCCAACCTAACCGAGTTAGAGGCGTTGGTTACAACGCTCCAGGCTGACGTTGCCGATGGTGTGCGCATCCCCAATGCCACAACTGGCGGAACTGGCCCTACCGACTTCACCTCCACCAGCTACGGCACGATTGCAACGGCAAGCACTGGCAGGCTGGGATGCACAATCTTCAATTCTGGCCCAGGCAACCTCCACGTTATGCTAGGCACAGCCACAGCAAGCACAACAGCTTTCACAGTAAGGCTAAGTGCTGGAGACTACTATGAAGTCCCTTTTAACTACACTGGATTGATTGGTGGCATCTTCGCCACCGCTGGCACCGCCCGCGTGACGGAAGTCAGCTAGGAGTAGGCGATGCCTCTTACAAAAGCTAAAACATTCACGCCTACTTTAGCGTTAAATAAATATGAGGCAGGTCATTATTACACACTACCAATCATAGGAACAACTACTGGAAATGCTAATGTTGGAAATCTTGTTGCCTATCCAATTTATTTCCCAACTATCAACATAGACAGAATTGGGTGTATAGTTACTTCTGCTGGTGGGGCTGGGTCTTTGGGGCGTTTAGGAATTTATTATCCTTCCCTTACGGCTTGCTATCCTGGGCAACTACTTTTAGACGCTGGCACAGTTTCGGTTTCTGCAACTGGGAATCGAGAGATAACAATTTCGCAATCACTTACAGAGGGATTTTATTGGTTGGCATATTTGGCGGATACTGTTGTTGGGTCTGCCCCAGTTGTACGCCAACATTCATCATACATAAATTCAAATGCTCCGATAACCTCTGCAAATACAAATTTTCAAACTGGTTCTTTTTTTAGAATTGGCTCGCAGTCTGCTGGAAGCTTGCCAAACCCATTTCCCGCTGGTGCTACCGATGTAGCGGCTGGTGGTGGGTGTCATATTATTTACACCAGAATAGCCTAATGCCCCTCCTCCTCCTCGCCCTCTTGCTCTGCTCCTGCTCGCCAAAGCCAGTGGATAACAATGCTATGCCCCACACAAAATATCCCAACGTACCAACCATGGGAGCAGCCGCGGACGCTGGTAATGTCAAATGAAGCGCATCGCCATGTGGCTGACCAATTTGAGTTTGCGTTTCTTAATGACGGGGCAGGAATACGCCTGTTTCAAGGAGGCGTTAAAGTTTGCCGTGGAGAACAACAACATGGTCAAGGAGACCAAGTACATTGGAAAGGTAAAGCATCTCCTCTCTGTAAACAGAAGCATCAAGCGGATTGTCGAGGAAGGTCGGGATCGGGACGAGGTTGTGGATGCCGTTGTCCATCTTGCGGTTTCACTAAGATACTTGGAGGGTAAGGGTCGTGAGTCTTGATGAAGTTGCTGATCTTAGGGACAAGGTTGCCAACGTATCAGAGCGACTTGCCAGGATGGAAGAACGCCAGATGACGCTGATCTCAATGATAGAAAGGTCACTTGCTTTTCACGGAGATGTTGCTAATAGATTAGGTGCGCTAGAACACCTTCGGACCAAGGTTCTGGCTGTAGCTGGGCTGATAGGGCTTGCTTGCTCAATGGCCTGGGATGTCCTTAAAAACCGCCTTTCTAACTAGGAGACTAAATGCCCACACTTGGAACACAGACCATTAGTAGTAGCTTTGCACAGCTTCTAAAGACCTTCACAACTGGTGGGCTTAGTGGCTCTTTGCAGGTCGTTACCGATGGAGACGACACCTCTTCCGCGCTATCTCTCTCTACTACTGGCGTAAGTAGCACTGGATCTTTCTCGGTTACTGGAGACTCAATCCTTACTGGTGATGTTACTTTTGGGTCAAGCCTTACAGCGTCAACTGGTACGGCTACGATTGGTACGCTGTTCGCATCTGGCCCAGCGACCTTTGGAACAAACATTACCGCCTCTACTGGTACGGCAACTATTGGCACGCTATCAGCTGGTACGGCTACAATTTCTACAGCCACAATTAGCACTGCCACAATCCCCAACATCCTTGGCGTTTCAACCTTCGCAACTGGCTTTACTTCGTCTACTGGCACGAACACGCTAGGCACAATTGCCTCTACAACGATCAACAATAGCGGGCTTACCACAGTTGGATCTCTTGAGATTGGAGGGTTGGCTGGACCTATTATTACAAAGTTATCTTACGGAACGGCAGCGTTTACGGCTGCCACTGTTGCTGCTTATAATTCAGCGGGAACAACAAACGGAACATTCGCTTTAACTGGTAGCCAGCTTGGAGATATTGTTGTCGGATCTCTTGATTCGCTTGGAACAGTCGGTGGTTCTACTGGACTTATTATTGGATTCCATCCGATAGCAAGCAATGTCGTTAGATACTCAATAACAAATCCAACAACGACTAACGGAACAGTCCCAGCGGGAACAATTTTCGCAACTGCAATAAGGATTACAGCTTAATATGGCAAACATAATCAATCGTCAGCAGACCTTCTCTACCAACGGTACGGTTACTGCGGCTGGCCTGCATAACCTAATTGATACTGCGCTTGTCAATTCTGCGATCATCAAGAACCAGCAGGAGATCACAACCATTGGTACGGCTGATCTGCTACTCATCGCTCCAGACAGCGTTGACGCATCCCTAGCCCCACGCAAGGTAACAGTTCAAAATCTTTTTGATGATGGACTTACTTCTGGAACTTTTACAACTCTTAATCTTACTGGAGCGTTGACTTACGGAACGGCCACTGGCAATCGCACAGTTAGCACCAGTGCGACAATTACTACTGGCACGATTCCTAGCCTTACCGCAGGCACAACCACATCGACAGCGGCTACCATCACGAATGGAACAATAACAACTGGCCTAATTCCAACCCTTACGGCTGGAACTACAACTGGCACAGCAGGCATCTTTACGTCTGGAACAGTTACCACGCTTAACAGCACAACTGGAACTATTGGCACACTAAACAGCACTACTGGAACAATTACAAATCTTTCCACAACGCTTGCTGGAGATTTTACGATTAGCCAAGGTACAGCCACTCTTGCTACAAGCGGAGCAACCGCTGGAACTTATGGAAGCGTAACAGCAATTCCATTCATAACTGTAGATGCAAAGGGAAGAATTACCTCAGCAACAACTGGAACTTTTTCATCGACTCCAGCGGATGGTTCAATTACTCCAGCTAAATTATCGCAACCACTTACAAGAGGAACTTCTGTTGCATCAACCAGCGGAACAGCGATTGATTTTACTGGTATTCCGAGTTGGGCAAAAAGAATTACTGTCATGTTTGGACAGGTAAGCACAAACGGAGCGAGTCCATTGCTGATTCAAATAGGAACTTCGGGTGGCATTCAAAACACTGGTTATAGCGGACTCTCAGGGGTTACGGCAACATCTGGAGGTAATGCTTATACAGGAGTTGTGTCTGGCATACCAATTGGGTTCTCAACCATGAGTGCGGCAACTGAATATAGTGGTAGTTTGCAAATTACAAATTTAAGTGCAAACATTTGGACATTTAATGGCAGTTTGGCGGCCCTTTCTATACTTTATTTAGTTACTTCTGCTGGAGTAAAAGATTTGGGCGCAACACTTGACAGAGTTCGAATCACAACAGTCAGCGGAAGTGAAGTTTTTGACGCTGGCTCTATCAACATTATATACGAGGGATAATTCATGATAGGAAGAATTGAATATAACTGCACAACTGGTGAGTTGAAATACTTTGACGAAAACGAAGTTGAGATTGATCCTAATTCAATTTCTGCGAGTTCAAGCGAAGGATAAATGACCCTAACTGAAATCGCTCAGTACGCTGGCGAGAAGGTTGGCAAGACCGACTCGGATACGCTTACCTTTTTGCAGAAAGCGGCAAGCCTAGCCTATCGGCGAGTGTGGGACTTTGCCCCTTGGCGTGAAACTGTAACCAACTCTACCTATTCAGTTGGTACGAATCGCTTAATCACGCTTGGTAGCAATGTAGAGACACCTCTCTCGGTGGCCTACAATGATGCAGAAGTTGACCCGATTGACTTAGCCACAATCATCAGCCAAGACCCAGGCCTGCTTGACGATGGACGCACTGGCGATCCAGACACCTATCATTTTACTGGCCGTAACAGCAGTGGCGTTGCAGAACTAAACCTTTACCCAAGGCTTGCCACATCTGGCACAATCCCATTGCGTGTTGTGGAGAAGCTGAAATGCCTTACCCGCACCAATGTTATCGTTGACTTCCCCCCATCCCAAGCCGCGCTAGATGACGAGCTTCGCCTACCCCACGTTCATCACTTGGTTCTGGCGTTGACCCATTCTGATGCCCTTGAGCGTGAACGGCAGTATGCCAAGGCGCAGGCCATCACGCAGACTGCCAACTCCGACCTTGCAGCTATGGCTAACTACGAGTTGAGCCAGGTTGGCGGAATCAAGCAGATCACTCCGCAAAGTTTAGGCGAGTTAACCATAGAAGAAATGTTCTCGGCGTAAAGGAGGCTTATGCCTTATTACAGCGACAATTTGGACGATGTTCTGTCCTTTGACGGAATACGCAATTTTACTGGCGGTCAAGCCAGCGGTCTACAATCCGACCTACTAGCCGAGAACCAAGTACAAGAGTTGTACAATATGACCCTTTCGCCAAAGGGTAATCTTGAGACTCGCGTTGGCGCGACAAGCTTCGCAACTGGTGCAACCAGCGGGTTAGCCTCTGTCGGCGGGATGCGCTACTACGAGACATCCGCATACCAGCAATTGCTTACTGTTACTGGTGGTAAATTTTACAGCATTGAATCAAGCGGAAGCGCAACTCCTCATATTGGATACCAAGAATGGGCCAATACAAACATAACTTGGACAGCAGAGCAGGTTCAATGGCGAGATGGCTACAGCGTTGCGGAAGACATTGAGGTATCTTTTGCTCAGTTTGTTGACAAGATGTACCTATCCGATTCGGATAGCGATTTACACTTTTGGGATGGAACTGCGGTTGAAAGGCAGGGTGGCAAGGTTAGGGCAATCACAGTAACAACTGGCGGCACTGGATATACCAGCGCAACAGCAATTATTACTGGTCCAACGCTTGGCGGGACGATGCCAGAACTGATTACCCTAGTAGCTGGAGGTGCTGTTACTGGCGTTACGGTTGTTAGTGGTGGGTCTGGCTATATTACTGCCCCAACCGTTACAATCATTGGTGATGGCTCTGGTGCTACTGCTACAGCAACAGTCAGCGCGCCTCCAGCGGGTATTAGGATTTTGGTCAACGCTGAAAACAGATTATTCGGCGTTGGCTCTGGTGCAAACAGAAACACGCTTTACGCCTCCGACATTCTTGATCCTTCAGTGTGGGCATCGACCAACAGCATTGTTGTCAACGGCGATGACGGCGATCAGATTACGGCAGTTGTGCCTTACTACAAGAATAGGCTGATCGTATTCAAGAAGCGCAGAGTGTTCCAGGTTGACATTCCAAGCGATGCTACCTCTGGTGCGGATTGGATTGTTTCAATCATTTCAAACAATACTGGATGCGTGGCAACTGGCACTGCGGTGCAAGTAAGCAGCGACATTCTGTTCTTGTCCGATAACGGCATCAGATCGCTGGTTCGCTCTGTTGCTGACGATTTTAGTTCGGTTGGCATACCAGTTTCAGAGATAGTCAAGGATGTGATCCAGAGCATCAATACGGATTCTATTAGGGTGGCTACGGCAATCTTCTACGATAACCGCTACTTCCTTGCCATACCTACTGGATCAAACGATTACAACGATACGCTCTTGGTTTACAATACGGCTCTTGGCGCATTCGAGGGAACTTGGAGTCCGCAGGTTATGCAGTTTACGCTTACGAACTTTAATCAAGAAGGCTCTAGGGCGATGTTTAAGAAGACCAATGGTATTATCGAGAAGTATGCTGGCTACAAGTCTCCCGCTGGCACTACGTCCGCAGATTATCAAGACGCTGGAACTGACTACGAATCTTATGTCCGCACCAAGGACTTTAATTTTGGAGATCCATTCTCTCTGAAATACGGAAGCTATTTTGAGGTTATCTTTGACAATTCGTTTTCAAATGATGCTACTGTAGCAATCCAGCGAGATACTGACGTTGGCGATATTGACGTTGCATCCAACATCAATATTGCAAGTTCAGTTCTCACACTCCCATTCGTGCTTCCAGCCGTCCTTCCGACATCAGTTAAGAAGAAGCTTGCAGGCGATCTTAGGGCATACGAAAAGTGGCGTTTACTCAACATTAAGATTTCCACACCAGCAAACAAGATGGCTATTCGCCAGGTAACGGCAGCAGCAAATCCAGACACAATCCAGATACAGCAAACAATATGACGGCTGTTGAGTACATTGAGCAAAGCGGTGTTCCAGAGGCTATGTGGCCTAACCTAGCTGAATGGTTTGGCTGGTTTGAGAAGCAGGGTATGGTTGGCGTAGTCGAGGATAAGGATGGGATTGCAGGCGTGGCTTTGGCTAGATGTATAAAGGATGGGCAAGAGCCTAATCATTATGTGCATAGCGAAGATGGCGAGAATGTGTTTGTTGATTTGACTATCTCCTCAAAAGGTGCTAAATCCTTGAGATGCTTGCTGTTGCTCCTTTGGGAGCGTTTTGGTCCTCGCAAGCGGATCACCTTTAATCGTTCTGGTAAACCAAGGAGTTATTGTTATATGACATTTATGCGAAAGGCTAGAGTTTAACATGGGTGGAGGACCTTCAATTCCTGCACCTCCGCCCCCGCCCGATCCAGCAGCGGTAGCGCAGGCCAATGCAGAAGCGTACAAGAAGAATATTGAGACTTATATCGAGAAAGCCCCAGCGATGGCAGAGCTTGAGAATAAGCTTCGTCTGCAATATATGCCAGCCCAGCGTGGCCTAGAACGCCAGCTATCAGCCTTAGACCAGCAGGCAGGCGTGCAGGCTGGGATGCAGCTAGAACGCCAATACGGTCCACAGCGCACCCTAGAATCGCTCCGCAGGCAGTACGAGACTAGCCCACAGGCGTATGCCTTGAATCGCGGATTAGGCGATCAGATGACCCGCCAGTTTGAGCGTCTTTATGGCACATCGCCCTATAGCTCAGTTGAACAGAATGTAGCGTTCAACCGCCAGCCAGGACCAGTTGATTTCTATGGTACGATTGGCACGAATATTGGCAATCCAGATTTAACTGTTGGGACTAAATAAAATGGCGAAATCTCTTGGAAATTCTGCGGAACAATTGGCATCTAGGTATCCAGCGAGATACAAGGTTAATGAGGACGGAACAATTTCTACCTATCCGTCACCACGACCAGGAACAAATGATGTGCGCTTTTACAATGAAAACGCTGGTGGATTTCCATATACGAACATAGTTGAAGCCCAAAATCAAGTT
>Ga0208364_1000427_pt1 | contig 9788 bp, 7 predicted proteins | sample LakMenEpi08Jun12_FD_150680 | JGI IMG/M metagenome (GOLD analysis project Ga0208364, IMG submission 150680) | Freshwater microbial communities from Lake Mendota, WI - 08JUN2012 deep hole epilimnion (SPAdes) | ecosystem: Environmental > Aquatic > Freshwater > Lake > Epilimnion/Euphotic zone ...
ACGGAAGTGGATTGGGGTGAATTGGATTATCTGGTGATTGATATGCCACCCGGAACCGGTGATATTCACCTTACCTTAATGCAAACAGTTCCGGTAACCGGTGTAATTATTGTTACCACCCCACAAAATGTGGCACTGGCAGATGCTAAAAAGGCTATTGCCATGTTTGCACAGGCACAGATAAATGTTCCGATAATTGGGCTGGTAGAGAATATGGCCTATTTTACTCCAGCCGAGTTACCCACTCATAAATATTATCTGTTTGGAAAAGAAGGGGGTAAAAACCTGGCATCAGAATATGAGTTACCCTTTTTGGGACAAATTCCCTTGGTTCAAAGTATTCGGGAAGGAGGGGATGCAGGGGTACCGGCTATGAAAAGTACAGATGAGTTGAGTAAGCAGGCTTTTAGAGCGGTTACTGCCCAGGCGGTAAGAAATATTGCCAGAAGAAATGCCAGTATACCCGCTACCCAACCAATAGAAATAAATCCATAATTTGTTACCAGAACAATAACCCTTTTCGCGCTGCTATGAAACAAATTGGATGGCTTTTGGTGGCAGGAATTATTTCGGGTTGCCTGGTTTCCCGCAATCAATCAGCAAAACCTATGAACAGTTTTGATACACAGGGGCATCGGGGTTGCCGGGGATTGATGCCAGAGAATACAATACCCGCCATGTTATATGCACTCGATATAGGCGTGCACACCTTAGAAATGGATGCGGTTATCTCCAAGGATGGTCAGGTAATTTTAAGTCACGAACCGTTTTTTAATCATGAAATCAGTACAACTCCCAGTGGAAAAAGGGTAACACTCGAGGAAGAGAAAAGCCTGAATATCTATCAAATGAATTATGCCGAAATCTTGCAATTTGATGTGGGTTTGGCACCCCATCCGCGATTTCCTCAGCAGAAACGTATGCCAGTAAGCAAGCCCTTGCTGGCAGATGTGATAGACAGTGTGAAAGCTTATTGTACAAGCAAGAACCGAGCATTACCCTATTTTAATATTGAAACCAAAAGCGACCCTGCCGGCGATGCAATCTATCATCCATTGCCCGCCGAATTTGTAGATCGCTTGGTGCAGGTTATCCAAGATAAGCAGATAAGTAAACAGGTAATTATTCAGTCCTTTGATCCGAGAACGCTGCAGTACCTGCACGAAAAACATCCGGATATTCGAACTGCCTTATTAATTGAAGACAATGATTCCCGATCTCTCGCGGTTCAACTTCAGCAGTTAGGATTTATACCTTCTATTTATAGTCCTGCTTCTAATTGGGTAACTCCCTTGCTGGTAAAACAATGCAAGGAAATGGGCATGTTGTTAATTCCCTGGACGGTTAATGATTTGCCAACGCTACAGCAACTGAAAAATATGGGAGTAAATGGAATCATCAGCGATTATCCAAATTTATTTGCACAATTGAAATGATGCATTACAATGGGCAGAAAAAAAAGAAGGGAGAAATTGTGTAACATTGCAATCGTATGGCCATCATAATAACAATAGACGGATTTTCATCTTGCGGCAAAAGTACCTTGGCGCGTCAGTTGGCGCAGGAATTGAACTATGTATTTATAGATAGCGGTGCCATGTATCGTGCGATTACGCTTTATTTTTTGCGAAATCATGTAGATTGGAACCAAACCGCAAAAGTAAATAAGGCATTGGCTGAAATCAATTTACATTTTGAGTATAACCCGGCATCGGCACAAAGTGATATATATCTGAATGATGAAAATGTGGAGGCACTTATCAGAGATATGTTGGTAAGTGAACATGTGAGTGAAGTGGCTGCCATTAAAGAGGTTAGAGAATTTGCAGTGAACCAGCAACAGAAAATGGGCGATAGAAAGGGAATAGTTATGGATGGAAGGGATATAGGTACCACCGTATTTCCGATTGCTGAACTGAAAATTTTTGTTACCGCCGATCCTGCAGTGAGGGTGGAAAGAAGGTTTAAAGAACTCATTGGTAGAAATCCCAATTTAACGATTGAGGAAGTGAAAACTAACCTCGAAATGCGCGACTATATAGATAGTAACCGGGAATTCAGTCCGCTTCGTAAAGCAGCAGATGCCATTGAATTGGATAACTCAAATCTAACCCGCGAAGAGCAACTCCAAATTGCCATCAGTTGGGCGAAAGAACGATTGAGTATGCCTGCATAAGGTTGCGATACCCTTAGTAGGTATTCGTCATGTCTTCATCCACACAGATAATAAAGTCTGCCCTTCCCAAATGCTCCTTCTCTAGCTTATGAATATCTTTCTGTGAAACAGTTGTGATGGTGGCCCTTTTCAAATCGGGTCGTTGCTGTTGAAGATACCATCCAATCCCTTCAAAAAAATCGGAATGATAGGATCCGTTATAATGGATAAATAATGATCCGGGCCGATAATATTGCAAAATAAAGTGAGCCATCGTGGCATCCTTGATGGCTTGTGCCTTAGGTAAATTTGATCCGCCATGGCCACCCATCATGGCTATCATATTCTTATAACCCGGCAGTGAAGAATCATACGAAATGGGAAGAGGCGCTATCCATGCTTTTTGTAAGGAACTTAATGTATCCAGCGCTTCAAATCCTCCTCTTGCCACCAAGGATGCGAATTTTCGGGGAATATTGGTGGCTGCAAAAGCAAGTTGATTCGCTTTGGCAATCTGAACCAACGGGGCATAGTCGGTAGGATAGTTTTTCCATAACCTTGCTGAAGAATCTAACTGCTTGACTGATATTTTTCCTTGTACAAATTGGGTAAGCGCCTCCTGATTATCTTGCTCAAACATTTCAGCACCTAATACCAGCGCTCGCAATTTTTGTAAATCGTTGGTAACTTCAAATTGCAGCCAGTGAGCGATTGCATTGTTATGATATTCTCCAAATAAAAGGATATCCTTTTCCGATAATGTTTGCATCATTCGGCTATAGCTGATTTTTTTCCCTTTGCTATTATATAAAATGTAAGCTGGCTTTTGCTGCGCCTTTGCTATTTCCGTTCCACCCATCATGATTAGTAATAAAAACAGGAGAGCATATCGATGGGGAGCGTATAGGGTTATCATGAGTTTCATGGGTATTTGTATCAGATGGAAAGGTAGTTTTTTTCGGCAATATTCACTTGGTTTACTCTAGCCAAATTTTACCTGTTTGTACTTCTATAATAAGAAATGCCGGTAAAAAACCGGCATTTCATGTAGGATATTGGATATATGGAAAGTCTTTATCTGATGGCCAATAAGGTAAGTTGCTTTGTTTTCTTTTTTTCCAGCTGCGCAAAATAAGATGTTGAGCCAATTATCATATCAGGAATTGGCAAATTATTTTTTTGTATCATCCCACTTATGAGAATATAACCCGAATCAGCACTAAAAAAATGATTAGCCCCTTCGGAAAAATAAACTTCCATGGTATTGGGTTGTGGATATTCAATCCGATAATATCCTGCAGGCAACAAAGTTCTTACTTCTTGCTTCGAATTTTGATCGGTATGCACTTTTCTGATGGTTATTTGATTGGCTAGCAGTAAACCTTCGTGCGTAAATCGGATCCGATATAGCCCTTTTTTCAGTTCAACCTGTGAAGGTTGCATAACCCATTTGGTTTGGGTGGCTTTTTTATTTGTATCAAATGCCCGTATATATTTTTTATTGCTTTTTTCGCTCTGTTCTATCCATATCAGTGACTGATTTTCTGAAACAGCAGGCCCTTGAGCCGAGGATTTATTCACAAAAATAATTAGCGCTGCGATAAGAAAAAATTTCGGTGCCTTCATGAGAAATGAAATTTGAAACTTGAATGGTTAAAGGTTTCAGTTAAATGCTACTGTTAGTTTGTATCATCCCTATTACTTTGTAAAAGTAGGTTGCCTGTAATACAGGGATAAGAGGGGAAATCCCCTTTTTGATATAGGGTTTTCCCTGATTAAGTAAAGATTTCATTACAAAAAGGCAACCGCTAGGCAAATTTTTGCTTCTCAACCAGTAGGATGTTGTTGGAGTATCCCCACTTTTTCATAAGCCGAACTGTCAGCTGACTGCTTTCAAAAAAAGAGATCAAATAATCGAGGGTTTCGCTGCTCAGGGTTTCGGGAATGGTATTAAAAACCATACATCCCCCTGGTTCCATTGCTTTAACCACCTGTTTCAAAAAAGGGGCATCCAGTGCCGCTTCCGGAATAGTGTCAACAATAAATAAATCAATTATAATCAGATCATACGTATCCGCATTATTCGTCATAAATACAATGGCATCTTCTTGTACCAGTTTAGTTAGCGGATTATCATCGATTCCAAATTCTTCTCGGGCAATCTGGAGAATGGTTGCATCTATTTCTACACCGGTTATATGTGCCGTTTTACTATGCTGTTTGCGGATGGTTTCCAAAACCGATCCTGCCCCCAAGCCTAATATTAATATTTTTTCGGTATTTGGATTAAATGGAACTAATTCCAATGCTCTTTTTAATACTTTTTGTAAACCTCCAAACGAGTAATTGGTATGCTTGCTATCCAGTACCTTTTTGCCCAAAAAATATCGGATATACAATTCACCACTATAGCTCGATGAATAATTTTTTATGGTAACAGGCCAGATATAACTAAACCATTTAATGAACCAAGTAAACATAGCTGGATTACTTTTTGATATTCCGTCAGGCTCTTTTGCCAGACTGCATATAATATTATTCAAATTGAATTTTCTTTAGGTAATAGCCTTTTCCATCAAGGGTAGGGGGAATACTAGAACGAATCGTAATTCCCTCCTTGGTTACCATTAATTTTTGCGAACCCTTATCGGTGGTTATATCTACCGGCAAGGGCATATCCAAATTCAGCAACTGCACTTGATAGGTTTGGTATTTGGTGTTTTTTATACTGAACTGTAACACTTCCGTTTTACGCAGATAAAAATCAAACAAGGGCTGTAGGTTTTTACCTGCTGCTTTACTGAACAATTGTTCAACTTCTGCAGAGGTAACCATATTGTTATAGGTATAAGCACTGTCGGTAGCCAATTGATAAAGGGTTGGAAAAAAAATAGTATCTCCCAGCATATAACGAAGGGCATGCATAAAGCAAGATCCCTTAAAATATAAATCTCCAGAATAAGTGTCTACCGAATTTACCGATTCACCCTGCACCAGTGGCTTTTGATTTTTTACCCGACTCTTATGTCCGCTCAAAACCTCATGGTAAGCTTCTTCTCCGGCAAGTTCCCTGTAGGCAAGTGCTTCTGCATAGGTAGCGATGCCCTCCTGTATCCACATATGTGCCCAGTCGCGATTGGTAACTTTATTGGCCCACCATTCATGCGCATACTCATGATACAGGTTGTCGGAATAATTTTGTCCGCCAACTTTTTTATAATTGAATTTATCCCCATAGGTTATCATCGTCTGATGTTCCATGCCCGAGTTTGGAACGTACGCCAATCCGATTTTTTCTTTTACCCAAGGATATTCACCAAAGTATTTTTCTAAAATGTGGGTATCTCTTTCTTTGATATCTAAGAGTTCAGCAGCATGGGAAGAGTCTGATTTTAGTAAGTAGACTTCAATAGGAACGGTATTGCCTTTAATGGTGGTATAGTTTCTTTTGAAAACAGCATAGTTGCCTATATTAAAAAGGATACAGTAATTACTAATAGGATATTGGGTTTTCCAATGATAGGTAGTAAATCCGTTTTTCAATTTCTTTACCTCCTGTAAAATGCCCGCAGCAGCCACCACTTCTCCAGTTGCAACGGTAATAAAGAAATCTACCCCCTCATTGGGTTCATCGGAAGGATGGTCTTTACAGGGAAAATACACTTTTCCTCCCTCGAACTGACAATTGATCGACATCCAGTTATTTCCTTGACTATCCTTCGTAAATGTAAATCCGCCTTGCCAAGGTGGCCTAATGGCAATGGGTGGCTTTCCGGCATAGGTAACTCGAATGGTATGTTTGCCAGGTGTAAATTTTCCGGTTCCCCACATTAGAATACGGTTGTTATTATGCGAAAAATTCACGGTTTGCTGATTGATACTAACCCGACTGATGGTATAGTTGTTAATCAATTGTAATAACAAGGTATCTGCCGAAGATTTCAGCGCTATCTCCACATCTGTAAACCCCTCTAATAATTGTGCGGTAGTATTTACTTTCAGATTGATGGAGTAATGCCGGATATCCATGTTATTTTGCAGCGGGTCTAATACCCCTCCGGAACTCATTTGGGTTTGACTAAACACTGGGCCATTGCCTAAACAGAAAGCAAGCAGAAACAATAACAGGCGCATGTTCTTTTTCTTTCAATATAGCAAATTCCTTACAAAAGTGAAAAAATAGCCAAGCTCCTATGAACACCAAGCTTGAATAACTTGCTCAAGAGCAGGTTCAACCTGATAAAATCCTGCCAGTTTTCGGATAACACTTTCTACCACGGCGTCGGGGCAGCTGGCACCACTGGTGATTAAAATGGAGGTTGGATTGTTAGCGGGTAGATATCCTTCCCGTATCATCAGCTCTTTGGTATCCCACCGGCGATGTTCAATTTGGTGGTTGGATAGTAATCGGTCTGCTGAATCAATAAACCAGGTAGGTAATTTGTGTTCGCATAGTTCCACTAGGTGAGAACTATTGCTGCTATTATACCCCCCAATTACAATGGCCAAATCGGCCGGGGTGAGCAGCATATGTTGAACGGCAGTTTGATTGTCGTTTGTTGCATAACAGAGGGTATCACGGGTATCGGCAAAATGATCTGCCACCTGATGGGGGGCCAGTTGATAGTGCTGTATGATGATTTGCTTTAGGTAATCGGCGATGGCCTGTGTATCACTCGAAAGTTGCGTGGTTTGATTGATCACCCCAATTTTAGCCAAATCTTTTTTTGCATCAAACCCTGCTGAAAAATGGCCGGCAAACTCTTTTTCAAAATCTGATGCAGGGCGCTTTCCTGTAATAAACTCGCCCAATATTTGTGCTTCCCGGATATCATTTACCACCACTGTTGGAGTGATGGCCGCAGCTCTGGAAAAGGTCGCACGGGTTTCTTCATGGGTGGGTTTTCCGTGCACAACTATTGTATAACCCTTAGACGCAATTTGCTCGCCGCGGTTCCAAACCTTTTCTACAAATGGACAAGTAGTATTATACTCAGCAGTTGGAATTCCGTTTGCGGCTAACTGGGCTTCTATGGCCAGCGTAGTGCCAAAGGCCGGAATCATCACAATATCGTCGGGTGTAAGGGTATCGAAATCTATTAATTGATTCCCCCGGGTATCTTGCAGAAATTGAACTCCCAGGGCAGTTAAATCTGCATTCACCTGAGGATTATGAATCATTTCACTGAGTAAATATAGGCGCTTGTGGGGATGTTTACGGATGGTTTCAAAGGCAATTTCAATGGCATTTTCTACCCCATAGCAAAACCCAAAATGCCGGGCGAGCAAAATCTGAAGGGGCCCCAAATCCAGCCTCGTAGGAGTAAAATCCTTTTTTAATTTATCCACTTCCTTTCTCCGTTGTTTAATGGCAGAAATGAGCGGACTGCGATAAGTTGGGGGAACTTTGAATTGTTTCATGGAGTAATAAGTAGCAAAATTACAAAATTGACCCGAAATGGCGGCGTTTAGAAAGGATAGGCAATCAGCATGAAAATCGTTTGCTTACACAAAAAATTGTATTTTCATAGCTCAATTACCCAATATCATGCGTTTTGTTTACTTATCGCTTTCTTTATTTTGTACGATCGCTTTAATCTGGGCGCTGAATACCCGTTGGACGTCCGGCACTTCTAAAACCCCCCGCTTGGGTTATTTTTTATCTCCACAGCAGGGTTTTTGGCAAAATGCTGAGTCTGCCAGTGCTGACTTTAACGGGCAGATTAAATCGCCTGAATTAAAGGGAAAAGTAGATGTATATGTGGATGGTCGCCTGGTACCCCATGTTTTCGCCGAAAATGATTTTGATGCCTATTTTGTGCAGGGATTTTTGCATGCAAAATTTCGACTTTGGCAAATGGAATTTCAAACCCATGTGGCAGCCGGAAGACTCAGTGAAGTGATAGGTAAAGAAGGATTGAACACCGATCGTTTTTTCCGCAGATTGGGAATGGTTTACGGAGCCGAACAAGCGATGGCCGCTACCGATATGGATTCGGCGATGAAAAATTCGGTGAATGCCTATGCTGCTGGTGTGAATGCCTACATAAGAAGTTTACAACCAGAAAATATTCCCTTCGAATACAAGTTGCTGGACTATGAGCCTGAAAACTGGACGCCCCTGAAAACCTATTTGTTTTTAATGTTTATGTCGTTCGATTTAAGTGGACGAGATGTAAATACCGACTTACAAATGACCAATGCCAAGAATTATTTTGGCTGGGATAACTTCAAACAACTTTATCCTACTGTTCAAGATTCCCTAGACCCGATTATTCCTAAAGGAACTGGATATGCAAAAGCTGGATTCAAACCACTAACCCCTGCCGATGCAGCCCAGAGATATTTTGGCAGAAATGATACGAGTGTTCAAAAAGCATCAGCCTTTCAACCCTTTGCTGTTCCAACTCCTGATGCAGGTAACGGCAGCAATAACTGGGCAGTTTCGGGGAGTAAAACCAAAAGCAAATCTCCTATTCTTTGTAACGACCCCCATCTGGGTCTCAACCTGCCTAGTTTGTGGTTTGAAATGCAAATTGCTACCCCTTCTCACAATACCTACGGAGCTAGTTTTCCCGGCGCACCGGCCGTTGTGATTGGCTTTAACGACAGCATCGCCTGGGGAGTAACCAATGCCGGAAGAGACGTGATGGACTTGTACAATGTTCGTTTTAAAGATGAACTGAAAAAAGAATACCTGATGAATGGTAACTGGATTCTTTCCGAACAAAGGCAGGAAGTTATTCAGGTAAGAGATGGTGCAAACCTCAGTGAAGTGGTGCCGATTACCCAATACGGACCGGTACTCTACGATAATGAATTCAACAACCCAGATGCACGCGGGCTTACCTTGGCAGTTAAGTGGACGGCCAATACAGCTAATTCTGGTATCAAGGCATTTTATTTATTGAATCGTGCAAAAAATTATGATGATTACTCAACTGCGATTCGAAACTGGACTTGCCCCGGTCAGAATTTTGTTTTTGCATCCAAATCAGGCGATATCGCAATAAAACAGCAGGGGTCGTTTGTTGCCAAATGGAAAAATCAGGGCGACTTTATCATGCCTGGTACCGATTCGGTTTATCAATGGCAGGGAATGATACCAATGGAAGAAAATCCAATGATTAAAAACCCCACAAGAGGGTTTGTAAGTAGTGCAAACCAAAAGCCTACGGATTCTACCTATCCGTATTATTTAGGTTCTGCACATCATTTTCCTTTATATCGCGGCATCGTTATCAATAGGAAGTTGACGGCCATGAGCGATGTTACGCCAGACGATATGATGAAGATGCAAACCAATAATTACAATGTGTTTGCTGAAATGGCCCGACCGATTTTACTCAAATACATCGATAAAAATGGGTTAACCCCCAATGAAAAAAAGTACCTTTCCCTGCTAGAAACCTGGAATCTGAAAGGGGATCCCCAGGAAAAAGGTGCTACCGTTTTCCGATGCATCTGGGATAGTTTAGAATCAGCGGTTTGGGGAGATGAAATAGCCGGAAGTAAATTGAAATTACCCGAGCCGGATTCCTATTCACTCCTAGAAAGAATGTTGAAAGGAACTTCCGACCTGCTGGCAGATGATATCACAACCAAAGGGAAAACAGAAACTATTCTGGATAAC
>Ga0208364_1000428_pt1 | contig 9784 bp, 14 predicted proteins | sample LakMenEpi08Jun12_FD_150680 | JGI IMG/M metagenome (GOLD analysis project Ga0208364, IMG submission 150680) | Freshwater microbial communities from Lake Mendota, WI - 08JUN2012 deep hole epilimnion (SPAdes) | ecosystem: Environmental > Aquatic > Freshwater > Lake > Epilimnion/Euphotic zone ...
TTGCTTTTCCGATGCGTTGCAATGTTCGGTTGCTTCGCGTTCCTGTCGCTTGCTCGCCATCCTTCGGCTGTCGCGGCGGTTGAATATCCTCAGTCCCTGGCTTGCCCTCCTAGCATACTCTTCAATTCTTGCGAGCGATCCGGCGGGCGACTTGGTTGGCTCGGTCTTGCCTGCCTTTGGTGGCCGCAGTTCCTTGCGCTTGTGCTTAACTTCGCAGTCCGGCCAATCAATTCCCGGCAACATCGCAATCAATCGGCTGTCTCCTCATCGGTTAGGATGGCAGTAAATAGTTCCATCGCTTCACGCTGAATGCCGCACACGGCGATGTAATAGCCAGCCTGCGCGTCGTCCTGGCCCTGCTCGATCAGCTCTCGGATCTGGGTGTTCATGTCACCCATGATCTTGATCCAGACTTTTAGCAATTCGGCTTCCGATGCCAATCGCCCCATCTCTTCGCCGAATGCTTTGCCCTGTTCAAACGCCAAGCCAACGTGCTTTCTACGCTTTGCTTCTTCCTCTGGAAATGCAACCACAATTCAACCCTTTCAGATGAACCCCAACCCAATCGGCGGAACCCAACCACCGAAACCCTTTCCATCTTTATCGATCTTGCCGAACCGTTGCAAGAGGGAATCTTAGAATTTTTTTCAAGTGTCCCACGGTGCCCGGTAGCCTAGCCGCCAGAGGATGCGGGCCATGTCGCTGCCAAACTGGTCCACGAATTCTTCGGAAAGATCCCAATTCGACGCATGCAGGACTTCGTGGATCAGCGTATCCAAAAGCAGCTCGCCCCGCTTGATTCGCTTGTTAATTCGGATCTCTGGCCCCGGTGCCGAAGGATGATCGCACTGGCCGCATGAATCCTTCATGGCGGCCTGGCGTAGCGTGTAACGCCTGCCCTTGATCGTGATGCGACGGACTGGGAACATTACTGCGCCCTCTGCGCGTCGAGCAGTAGATTTCCTGGTGTGCCGTGCACGTCTGGCGTCATCTGCAACCACAGCGAGCCGATTCCCTTGGGGCCGTGCCTCTTTTCAACCTCAAAGCCATGATCTCCATCAGCCCAGGCATCCTTGTATCCTGGTGCTCGCAGGTGCAGCTGGTCGTCATGGTAGATGATCCCTCGTTCGCTGATGCGTTGCCTGCGAATCGGAAAGATCCAGGAGTCGTGAGTGTGCCCCGTGAAAACAACCCTGGCATCCGGCGTATCGCAGGCGATTCGGTTCGTCTGAATCGTGCCCTTGGTCACTGGACCACCTCCGCCGGTGCCGTGGTAGTGATGTAGCCAAAAGGACCCTCTGTTCGCCTGGTTGCCTTTTGACTTCTTGAACGTGATTCGCACCCAGCCACCATAGCCCGATGTTTGCACTGGAGACCCTGCGTTGCGGAGTCCGACAGATAGCCGGTCGGTTAGGTCGGTTTCGTGGACGTCCTGAATTTTCGTTTCGTGGTTACCGCGTCCGAGGATCGCAAAGATTGACGCGAAAGGCGAGTAGAATTCGACGGCAGTATCGACCAAAGAATCGAGGTACCTAGCTGTCTGATGCTCTGGCCTGATGGCTGTCTTGTTGCTGCGTTTATCGTACTTCCCTTGCATCGCACAAAACAGGTCGCCGTTGTCGATCACTGGCGCGTTGTACTCCATCGCCTCTTTCAGGTGCTTCCGCTCAACGTCCTGGAGGCAATGCGGGTTGTCGTGGTGGACGTCAGTTCTCAGCAACATCCAAACCGACTCGCCCGCTGGCACATCCCAAAATGTGATTTCATTGACGTTTCGGCTCAGCTTTTTTAGCGTCCAAGTCTGCATCCGTCACCGCCTTTAGTTCTATGGATGTTTCGATTGCATGTTTAAGGATCGATTCCCACGGTCGGAATGGATCCAGCCAACCCAAGGCACCATTGCGAACGGCATTAAGTGCCGCTCCAAATGATTCCAACCACCGATAAGCTTTGGCATTCTCTTTCAGCCTGTCAACTAACCGCCCGAATTCGGCTTGGCAACCTTCGACGCCAAGTGCGTCCATCTCGTCGCGTAACTTGTAGCATCCGCAACCCTGCTTGGGCTTGACGCTGAACGTATCGCGGATGATTCGATACAGTACGCTTCCCGGTTGGTTGGTTGTGTCGGGCTTGGGTTGTGGTGGCTGGTATGGCTTCGCTGTCCTAACGTAGACGTTCTCCGCTCCAAGCTTTTTGGTAGCCGGAACGTGACAACAGCCAAAGATTGTGATTGGCTTGCTGGCCTTGTGAATCATTCCGCATTGTGGGCAGGCTTGTTCAATCATGTGCAATTCAGCGTAACGTAGACGGTGCTTCCCGGATCCAGTGTTGTTAGGTTGATTGTCGTCGGTGCCGGTGTTGTTTCGGTGTCTAAGCAACAGCGTTCTTCTAGCAAGCCAATCTCTTCAAGTAAAACGCACTTAGAGATAATGCACGGATCCCACTCGTAAGTAATGTTCGGCCATTGCCTACCAAGGCTTCCGCAATCATTAAGAATGCATCGGCTTTCCTCCCCTAACTGGAATTCTCCCGGACAAGTGCAATCCTCCGCCACACCATCCCAAAGCAAAGCCGATCCCCTAAATTCAGATTGTGCATACCATCCATCATTTCCGCTGTCGCAATTGCAAGCCCCTTCGTTGTTTCCTCCGGAAAGCGTCCCTGAGCATTGAGTCAGCGAAACGAATTCATGATTGACATGTAGCCCCGGCGATGGATTGTAATAGATCCACTTGTTCGGTGGATCTGTTGGCTCGGAGCACGTTTCGATTGTTAGGTTGGTGTTTGCTGCGCACCCTTCGTGCGTGCAACAGTGAAAAGGCACCTCCGCTTCTGTCGATGTTTGGCCCTTTTCGTTTAAGATGCCATCCGATTCGCATCTTTCAAACGGTCCGCACTCTAGCTCCCATACCATTCCAGTTCCGTTGCAGTTGACGTATTTATTGCATTGCTCTGGATCGTCCATTATCCCGCAATCAGAATCCTCCAGCGGGCAACCAGTGTTGACGTAGTAGCTATTCTCAAATGAATAGCGACTACAAGCACGATAGTAAAGCTGAACCGCAACGTACACTTCGACGCTGCCACCTGGCAGAAACTTCAAAGTCACACCGTAGCGTACTTGGTATTTAACCTTTAGCACGAATTGCAAGTTGTCGAAAGTGTAGGTGCGAATCTGGTAATCAAGCACCCCCGGCGGATTGCAGGCTTGCGTTTGACACAATACGCAACTAGGAAGCGATGGCGTCGGGCCTCCAAACCCAATGCCACCGCCCCCGCCTTCGCCACCACCACCTCCGCCCCCCCCGGTTGGCTCGCAATAACCCGGCCAACATCCAGTTCGACCATCCCACGCATGATCGATCGAGTAATCCAAAACCGTTACTTCCGTTTCATCTCCGCAAAGGGTGTAGTTAATCTCGCAATTGGTTAGGTCTGCGATTTTTTGATTGACCGGAATGGAAAGCACTTCCGATCCGACTTCGACCGTTACGCTGGTAAGGTATCGATCGACGCAACCAGAGCATCCAGCCTCTTGGCAACATTGGCAACCGGCAGAATATCGATTAGCCATCAAGCACAATCCTGGAAGTCGATGAACCATTTCCAACTGACGTAATCACGCTTCGCCTGAATGTACGTGCCGGCAGCAATGGACGTTGTAGACAAGCTGTAAGCCGTAACCGTCTGCCCGTTATAGTGTGCCAGCACCCCGCTGTCATTTACCCAATAGACGTTGACTGTCCCGGTCCCGGGTGTTGTCCCGCTTCTGGCCGTTATGCCACCAGTGGCGACAACTCCAATCAGCGTCCACGGATCGCCATAACCAGGCACACCCGGATGGATGCCCGACGGACCACCCAATCCGCTCGATGGAATCATGCGGATTAGTGCGTCGGCATCTTCGGAATTAAAGCCGAAAACCGGATCGCCGGCCATTAGCTTTCGATCCCGTAGACAAGCGTTATCGTTCTGGCTGCCGCCTCGCTTGATCCGCTAACTACCTTTACGCTGGTAGGATTCGCTCCGCTACCTCCAAGGATTGCCCGTGTTGCGGTAGCGTCCAATGCAATATGCCGGCTGGTCCCGACCGTTACGCTGTACTGTGTCGCCTCCTTGTAGACCGGCTTGAATGTAGTGCCGCCATCGTCGGACACTTCAAACGTAAACGCTGTTCCGGTTAGTGCGGATGGCGTCACAACCGCCAGCAGTGTCTTACCGCTCGGCACCTGCGCCGCTGTGCTCGTTGTTCCACTGGATGCAATCGTTACGTTAGCCCGCTCGATACTGGTTGCCATGTTTAGAACCTCAAGAATGAATTGAAGTCGATCGCCTCTTTGATTTCCTTTTCCATAACGTGAGGATCGACCCCCACGCCAACCTGAACGCCTGCGGACGTTAGCCCTGCGTCGATCGTCTGCCCCCTTGCGTTGACGCATGGCACCAACTGGCCGCTAACCTTCTGCTGCGTACCATGGGAAACAATCTTGTCCTTCCAATTGTCTTTGCGGTACTTTAATTGGTACTCGATACGCCAGCATGGGAAATTGTTGTAGGTTCCCAAGGTTGCCTTGCGGACCAATAGGTTCAGTTTCCACGCTGCAATGCTACGGAACGTTACGCTGTTGACCGTATCGTTCCGATCCATGATAGCATCAAGCGTTAAACTGTCCGGTTCGAACTGGTAGAAATCCAGCACGCTGATAACGCGGCTACGCATCAGCGGTTCGGCAAAAGGAATGCCAGCCGTATTGAGAATGGCCGCCCCTGCGTTATCTTTGGTCGCCGCCTCTTGGTACGTTTCGAACGTGATATCGTAGATCGGAATCCATGTTGTAGGATTCGGATTGTTGGGGTCGTTTGGATTCTGTTTCTGCTCTTCTTCCCCGGTTGAGAATTCAACCTTCACGTCCCAATAGTGCGGGTTGACTTCGGAGCGGTCGCAATCCTTGCTAATGCAAGTCCCGATGAATCCGCCGTAAGGAACGCCAACCACCGGCAAGCCGGGTGTAGTTAGTATGTTAATCTTGTCTTCGTATCGGTTGTCGCTGTAAACCAGCAACGTTGCACGGTGGACGTAGATAAGGTTGGCACCCTGCTTGCGGAATCCTCCGCTGTTGCCTTCCCGTCGCTCTCCAATCAGTTGCGTAGCCATCTATTAACGCCTCCGCTGTGCTGGTTGGATGTTGGCAATGTTGCTGCTCATTTCTTGGAGGATGGCATTGCTGGCCTGCTGTTCGGCTAGCTGCTGGCCTTGTAGATCGATCTGTTGTTGCATCTGATCAATCTGTGGCTGGATAGTCATACGGTACGCTTCGGCACTTCCAGCCCGCACTAGCGAAGGTGCCTGGATCTGTGGAATCGATCCGGCCAATGCGGCTCGCATGGCTGGCCCGAATTTCTCAAGGGCAACTTGTGCAAGTTCATCGCCTCCAACCAGCCCCTCAAACTGCGTCCGGAATGCTCGAACCTGCGATGCCACCTTATCAAACTCGGTGGCCGATTGCATCGCAGCATCACGACGGACAGACTCAAAATCCTTCATCGCCTGTTGTTGTTTGGCTTGCTGATCGACTAACGCTTTCTGCTTCTTCTCCCGCTCCTCAAGTGCCAACATATCATCGACGAATTGCGTTGCCTGCTTGTCGCTCATGCCTTCGCGGACAGCCTTATTGATTTCCGCCAACCGCTTGCCGTAGTTCAGTTCATCCTTACGGAACTGTAGGCTAGCCTGTTGATTCTTAAAGACTTCGTCCTGTGCCGCCGCGATTCCGGCTAGCTCTTCTTGCAACTGTGCCGCCGCCTGTGCCTCTAGTTCGCCTTGCGTTTGAACTCGCTTTCCGGCGGCTTCGGCTTGGCGGTTCATCTCGTCAATCTGCCGTTGCATCTCTGCAATCTGTCCGGATGTTTTGATACCAAAGAAGTTGAAGAAGCTATCCTTTGCGCTAGATAGATTGGTCGCAAATGTCAGAAGTTCTTTATTGATGCGAATTAGCGTATCGCCAATCAGAGCGAACGCCCCAACCTTAAACGAATTCCATACTGCTGCAATCTGCTGCATCTGGTCGTTTAATTCTTTGGCCGTCTGAATCTGTTGGTCGGTAAGTGGCAACTGGAATTCCTTGGCGGACTCCTTCGCCTTAGCCAGTTGATCGGCCATTTGTCCAACTGCCAAGGCAATCCGCTCATCACCGAAAAGTTTCATGGCGATAGCCGACCGTGCGGCTGGCTGTTCGATGTTTGCGATTGCCTTGGATACGGCATCAAACTGTTCAACGGCATTCATCCCGGCAAGATCGGAAATACTAACGCCGAGTTCCTCAAATATCTTTCGGCCCTTGCCCATTCCTAGCGAAGCCTCGCCAACCATCCTATTCAAGTTGCGTAGCCCCTCGGTAGCCTGTCCAGCCGACACGCCACCGGCAAGCGACAATGCAAACTCGAATTGTTTCAGCTCGTTGTAGGACACGCCAAGGATGCGGGCTAGGTCGTCCTGCTGGTCGACCTGATCTAATGCCGCCGCGGTAAGCTTGTTCATCCCAACATAGGCCACCGGCAACGCGGCTCCCAATGCAGCAATGCCGCCCGTTGCAAGCGTTGACGTGCTAATGCCCAATGCACTAGCCGCCCTGGTGGCTAGTGTGCTTTCCAATACCATCTTAGAAAGGCTGCCGCTAGCCTTGCCCATGGCCGCCGTTGCCTTGGTACTTCCAGCCGCAATGCTGTTGTACGCTTCGGCGGAACCGAATTCCATGGACAACTGGCGGTTGCGTTCTAACTGGGAATTCTGCTTGGCAAGCTCCACGCTCTGGCCTGCAACCGCATCGGAAAGCATTTCTTCGATCGCCAGCGCTTGCCGCTGTGCCTCAGTCGCCTGCTGCGTTTCGGCCCTTACTCGCTGCAACTCCGCTCGCTTCTTTTCCAGCGCCGCAATCAGGGCTTCGTCCGCCTGCTCGCTGCTATTGATTCGCTTTTCCAATAGGCCAATGTCGGCTTCCAGCTTTTGCGTCGGCTCTTGCGTCTCCCTCAGAATTCGCCGAATATGAGACAGCTCGTTACGTGCGGAAGTAGTATCCGCCGTTATGCCGATGGCCGCCGCTGCAACAGTCTTTGCCATCAACCTACCCCCGTTGCTTTCGCAAGTATGCTTCGCATCTCGTCGGCGGATTGCTGCCGCGTTATCTTTACCGGCTTGGCGGATCGCTCAAACCTGCTCGGCATGAACGATTCCCAGTCGCGGATCTCTTTTTTCATTCCACCAGTAGCCGCCACAATTGACATAAGGGCATCTAGCACGCTCGCTAGCGTAGCCGTCTGCATCCAGCCATCGCCAATCGGTTCCAGCAAATCGAACGCTTCCCAGAAGTCAATAGCGGCCTTCGGCTGGCTGTCTAGCCAGCCTTCAACATCGGCAATCCCCCACGCCAAGCAAAGCTTGGCGGCTAGCCGCAGCCTTGGGGATTGCCTTAGTCTTTTCCCGCTGCTTCGGTGTCGTCTCGATCAAATCCGCAATGCTTGAAAGCCGCATCATATAGATCGCCCATAACGCCAGCATCCAAAGCCGATAACAAATTCCATTCGTTGTCATCAAATAGCCTTCGGCCATCCGAATCAACCAAGCAACGAACCAGCAATCGCTGACGCATCGACGCCATCCGCTCTTTAGTGATTTTCGCTTTATCGAGGTCGAACCGCTCCGCCTCCCATGCGGACCACTCGGAAAGCGTCAGCGATTGCAATCGCCAATCGCCTTGGTCGAGGTATCGACGGCCAGAACGGGAAAGGATTTCTTCGCGGGTTAGTGGCATGGTCAATCATCCTCTCCGGTTGCTGCATCGTCTTCCAGGATCGTTAGTTTGGTAGCCGGTGCGGTTGCCTTGCCGCGCACCACTTCGACTTCCTGGCGTATCTTGTCCCAAGTCTGCTGGGGCAAGTTTACGATGGGCTGGATGTGTGCCCCTTCATGGTGCCCCACATAGCCAACGTGAACGCCATCGACGATCAAGATATCCTGATCGTGCGTCACCTCCACCAAACCTACCGCCGTCGTCATAATGCCGACGTGCGGCCTTAGCTCAATCTGCATCGTTCAACCCTTCATCAAGTGGACTTCGTGTAAGCCGGTCCCGTTGCACCCGTCCAGCAAATCACGTAGGAAGCTTCCTGGATGGTTCCATTGGCAAGCTGTGGGTAGCTGAACTCTTTAACGAACGCTGTTCCGGCGTAATTGCCCGCGGTCGTTTCCCCAGTTCTAATTGGAAACGTGATTGTCACCGTCTCGGACGCACCGCCGATTGTAGGAGGCGCAAGGAACGTGTCAAACAGCACGTTCACTTTGATATTGCCAGCGTCTTTGAGGTCGCTTGCAATCTTCCGCTTGAATCCGGTACTGTCCAGCGTCGAAACATCGAGGTCATCAATGCTTTCGGTCCATGCATCGATGCTTCGCACCTTGGCCGCGTAACTGCTCGTTGCAAAGGTAATAATCGCTCCGTTCCCGGTATCGCCAAGAATCGTAGATTGTGCCATCAGCCTTCCCCTTCCTGATAGTGAACCATCAAATCAAAACTGTTAACGTACCGAAGCTCTTGGCTTCCGTCGGTCGGCGGTTCCATGAATGTAGTTTCACCATCGACCAATTCGACGCCACGGATATCTACGCCGTTGGTCAGCCCACGAAGTGGAATCACTCCGCATTGCTGAATCGTTTGGGCGATGGTGTTGCTTGCACTTCGCGTTAGTGCGAAGCAATCAAATTGAATTCGGCACGACGCCAACCCAGCCAATCGGGAAATGGTGTGCTGGTGCGTCGTGCTTATCTTGCTGTACGTTACGGCTGGCATGGTGGCATTCTGCGGCAACGCATCGGGAAACATGCTGGTGCTTATCAAAGCGGATACCGCCGATCGCCCCACAATGTATTGCCGGATTGCCGCACCAACATCAGCCATTGGCCATCGCCTGTTCTAGTGAATTAACGAACGCCTGAATTGCCGCGTCTTGTGTTTCGTCCAACGCCTGCTTCATAAAGTTCCGAGTTTGCTTGAAATGGGTCGATTTCCTTGGTGTGTATCTTCTCACCCATTCCTTTTTGCTGCTTCGTCCGCGTCTTTCGTATGTCACCCCCGGCTTGCCCCAGTAGTATTGAACGCGGCCTTCTTCGTAAACCTTGGCCCCGTAGTTAAAGTGCGACTTCGATCCGCCAAGCTGCCAGATTGGGCCAACAATAACCTGCCCGCCCTTGGTCCGCTTCCGGATAACGTAGCCAATCATGTCCTTCAGTTGCCGCTCCCAGTTGGCTTCGCTTGCTTGCTTTTTAGATCGCTTCTCGCTGTTTCCGCTTCTGCGTCCATCTGGTGCAACTTGCCTTGCACGCTGAGCAACCACTTCACCCGCTGCCGCCAATGCTTTATCGAGTGCCTTGAACCGCATCGTTTCCGGGATCTTCTCGATCTGCTCAAGCGATTTTAGGTCGATCGTGAATCCTACCTTTAGCTTGTTACTCATTGGTCTAAGGCCCTGCAAAATAGCTCAAGCATTCGCAAGCCACCTTCGACGCGTCGGATGTTTACGATCCCATAGTTCCGGCCATTGAAGACAACGCGGTCAGTTTCCTCTATGCCTTGCAAGTAGCCGATATTAAACACGGCACCAATGCCGGCTTCGATCTGCTTGCCGCGTAGCGTCTCGGTTCCGCCAGTATCTTCAAACGCTGCCGGAACTGATGCGTATCGATTGGAATAAGTAACGACTGGCTGGCCAGCATCGTCCTGCGCGGTCGTTA
>Ga0208364_1000433_pt1 | contig 9730 bp, 12 predicted proteins | sample LakMenEpi08Jun12_FD_150680 | JGI IMG/M metagenome (GOLD analysis project Ga0208364, IMG submission 150680) | Freshwater microbial communities from Lake Mendota, WI - 08JUN2012 deep hole epilimnion (SPAdes) | ecosystem: Environmental > Aquatic > Freshwater > Lake > Epilimnion/Euphotic zone ...
TGCATTACAAGACTGTCTTTCTTTCAGACTTTCATTTGGCTTCCAAGAAAGCAAAGACAAAGCCTCTTATTGCATTTCTAAAAAATAATGAATTTGATAATATCTTCCTTGTGGGAGATATTATCGATATATGGAGATTCAAACAGGCATTTTCCATGAATGCCGAGAAACAAAATCACCATATGGAAGTCATCGAAAGATTGCTCAAACTTTCTCGCAAGGGAACAAAGATTCATTACATCTATGGAAACCATGATGAGTTCATGGCAAAGTTTTCAGGCCATCATATCTTTGGTAATATCAGTTTGAGTGAACGAGAAGAATACACTACTTCTTCAGGAAAGAAGTTTCTTATTCTTCATGGTCATCAGTTTGATTTTCTCACAAAGTTTCCTGTCAGTTCTTATATTTACAAACTAGGTGATTATGCATATGAACTAATATTGGAAATCAATGATTGGTTCAATTGGTGCAGAAGAATGATGGGAATGAGATACTGGTCTATCTCAAAGTATGTAAAGATTAAAGTAAAGAGAGCAGCCCAGTTCATCGAAAGCTTTGAAAGCGTTGTTATCAAATACGCCAAGGAAAAGAAATATGATGGCATTGTCTGTGGGCATTTACACGAACCAAAGTTGTATACTGTAAATAATATTACATATGCCAACTGTGGCTGTTGGACAGAGAAAGACAACTGCACATTTCTTTATGAAGATTCAGATGGATCTTTAAAACTGGACACCTATGCGATCCATTGATCTTTTCATTGAAGAATTTAAAAGAGTTTCTGTACTTACTCTTTGTTTCATGATTATATTTCCTTTGATGATCTTTGGGATGATCGAAGGAATGATAAAGTATCTTCTTACAAAGAAAAAGAAGACTGGATGTGAAGTCTAATGGTAGAACATACCGTACCATTTTGGTGGTTTGCTGGTGCTACGTTTCTGCCAGTTATTGCTTTGGGAATTGCAGAAATTATAATTTACTTCAAAGAAAGTAAAAATTAACAATTTCATTTACTACTACAATATTTATATTTGACTGTGCCTATCTTTACTGTATAATACTGGCGTAATAAATAATAACACGGGCATTAGCTCAGCTTGGTAGAGCGCTTGCTTTGGGAGCAAGATGCCGTTGGTTCAAATCCAGCATGCCCGATTATGGCAAATAAAAAAAATAATGTATTGCACAAGCGTAAGCAAAGAGCTGAACGAAGACTTTGGTATGCAAATTTTATGAAAGATAAGAAGTGTGAACTTTGTGGTCTAAATGATCCCATTTGTTTGGAATGGCATCATATAGATCCTTCTACAAAAGTTGCAAAGGTCACAAGACTTCTGGAGTCAAGCACTATTGTCAAAGTACTTGATGAAATTAAAAAATGTCAATGTGTGTGTGCAAATTGCCATAGAAGAATAACTCATATAGAAAATAGCACTAAACCAGTTGGTTATAAGAATGTTAGCCATAAATACTTGCCTAAAGTGATTCTTGATGTATAATTCAATTATGAAAAACATTATTAACAAACTCACGGTTCCGATGGCCCTTCTTATAGTAATCAATCTGATTGGTTTGTCTTACCACTATAACTATGAAGGTGCTATTGTTGGTAGCGTAATTGGTATGCTGATTGCTTTCCTTGCGAACGAGATTCGCGCAAAATTTGAATAATCAAATGGTCCTGTCGTCTAGTCTGGTCAAGGACGCGGCCCTTTCAAGGCCACAACACGGGTTCGAATCCCGTCAGGATCACTAAACTTATGAAAGACATTGAACTACGTTTGAGAAACATGGCCAATAAGTGGCAAGATGCAAACCGAGAAGTCTTTGAAGTTTGCAGAGATGCGGCAGAGGAAATTCGTGTACTCCGTGTACAACGTAACTCTGCATTAGAAACGAAGGAATCTATAATCACCGCCTACAACCATGGAACTGGTTGGGGAAAAGGAAAAGACGAATGAATCCCATTGAACTAAAAGAATACGCAGATCCAATTGACAAACTGATTGAAGATTATCCTTCTGTTTTCAAGGGTATGGTTCATAGTGCAGCATATAATCTCCCTAGTGGCTGGTATCTGCTTGTTGATAAACTGTGCTCAGATCTTTCTGTTCTTCTTGATGAAGAGAGAAAGAATACAAAGGAAGACCCTGAACAGCCTTTGTTTATGCTTCTTCAAATCAAAGAGAAGTTTGGTGGTCTTCGGTTTTACTACATGATGAACACGGACAATGACAAACTGTATCATGATGTTAGAAAGTTGATTGACACCGCAGAAGATGAATCTTATAAAATTTGCGAGATTACTGGAAAACCAGGAAATCTTTGCCAATCTGGAATACATTACCACACCTTCTGCGAAGAAGTTCGCATCAAGAATGGCTACGAGGTTGTGGATCATGGAAACTCGTAATATTATTAATCATTACCATTACTGGAACGACGATGCAATCAGGGCTGATCTTGATACTAAGCGACATAACTTCAGTGTTGTGTGTTGCAATATTGGCAATGACTTTAATATCGCCACGGTCATTCGAAATGCTAATGCGTTTCTTGCAAAAGAAGTAGTAATCTATGGGCATAAAAAATATGATCGTCGTGGTACTGTTGGTACTCACCATTATACCAATTTTAATCATGTACGAACTATTGATGACCTTGGATCTTATTTTGAATCCAAGCAAGAATCAGGACCAGTCAGACTCATTGGAATAGACAACATTCCTGAAGCTAAAGACGTAAATGCATTTGACTTTGATCCAAATGTGCATTATATTATGATCTTTGGGCAGGAACAAATTGGCGTTCCTACGGATGTGCTAAGTATGTGTGATGATGTCTTGTATATTCCTCAATATGGATCTGTGAGAAGCATCAATGTCGGTTGCGCAAGTTCAATTATTATGAATAATTATTGCGCTAAAATTCATTCCTCGGTAGTGTAACGGTAGCACCAGAGACTTTGGATCTCTTTGTATAGGTTCGAATCCTATCTGAGGAATTATGGGTAATTTAATACAAAATCTTATATATTTTAGTGTACTTTTACTTTTGGCTATTTTTGGAGTTTCCATGATTGTTTATGGTATCCAATGCATGATTGAAGATTCAAGAAAGAAATAATATGAAACCAATAGGAAAATGGATTGTTGCAAAAGCGCTGATTGGTGGAGAAAAAACGTCTGAAGCAGGAATCATTTATCAGGAAAAATCTAAATCAAAGATTATTCCTGCTAAGGTTTTGGCTATTGGGGACAAACTAACCGAAGACATTAAAGTTGGTGATACCATCTGGTGGGATGTCAGCAAGATCAAAGATGGCTATGGTGGAAACCATGTGATCCATCAAGATTGGGTTGAAATGGTAGAAAACTAATCAGGCATAAAGAACAAATATACTTTTTCCTCTGCCATCCATTTTTTGAATTTTTGATAACCCTGCTGGTATATTTAATTGACCTTGGGCGTTGCTTCCCCAGGCAACCATAGTTCTATCTGATTTTAATGCAGCACTATGATTTTCTCCACCACTTATGTCAATTACATTATTTAAATTAACAGGAACGTCGCATCTTCCAAAATCATTGTTTCCCCAGCAAACAACAGTACCATCTGATTTTAACGCCATCATATGATACCACCCACCACTTATTTTTATAACATTAGAAAGACCACCGGGTATATTTCTTTCTCCAAAGTTATTACCACCCCAAGAAACAATAGTTCCATCGGATTTTAAAGCAAAGCTTGCATATGCAGTGGCTGTAACCTGCACCACATCACTCAATCCAGCTGGTGTGTCACATTGATTATACAAATTCCAACCCCAACAAACAACCGTGCCATCTGGTTTCAATATAACAGAATGTTGGTAACCACCATCCGCATCTATTGCATTTGGTAATGGGCTGGGTCTCGGTATTCCGTCTGGATCATTTTGGCCACTATAATCAGCAAAAGTTACTAAAGAATTATCAGATTTAATTGCATATATCGTATCTTCTTTTCCATTTCTTATTTTTGAAAATGTATTACTTCCAAATGGATTATTTAAAGCACCCCATACAACAGTCTTTCCATTTTTTTGTAATACCATTGTTACTCTTAAATTAGCTTTTATGTCAATTGGTGATTCAGGAGTAACTGGTGCCAATAATCCAGTAGAAGTTGATATTATTTTTATATCTCCATTCAAAAAAACCAATCCCGTACTATACAATCCAGCATCCACATCGACTATTGGTAGATCATACTCTAATATGTTGCACTGACCAAATTCATTATAGCCCCAAGCTACTGCTGTACCATTAGATTTTAAAGCTACAGTGTGAGCAGCATTTCCTTTTATTTTGATCACATTATTTAATCCAACTGGAACATCACATTGATTTAAAGAATTTAATCCCCAGCAAGATACTGTGCCATCTCCTTTTAATGCACAAGTATATTTGTCTCCGGTGATAACTTGATTTGCTGTAAATCCGGCGGGAACATTACACTGTCCTTCATCATTGTTTCCCCAACATACTACTTCAAAATTGCTCTTAATTGCCGAACCATGGTCTCCCCCCATTGAGGCATCTATGCATGTTCCTATTCCAGGGGGGAAGTCTAACTGTCCATATTCATTATCACCAAAAGTAAATATTTCTCCATTATCTTTTAAGGCGCAGCTGCTCTTAAAGTTAGCAGACACATCAATTACTCCAGTAAGACCAGCAGGTGGTGTTGCTTGTAAATAGTCATTGCCATCACCATAAGCGTGAGGAGTTATGGTTTGATCTTCATTTATAGCCAAGAAGTATTCTGAACCCGATGATATGAACGAGGGGTTGTTTGGTAGCGTAGTTGGATATGAATTTGCATCTGGAGTACTGCCCCAAATTACAATAGACCCATCTAAAAGAGTTGCAACAATGCTATAATATCCTGTAGAAATTTTTTCAGCAGTTGTTATAGTTTGTGGAATTTGTAAGTTGCGAAAAACATTTTCTCCCCACCCAGAAATAAAATAATTTTCAGTAGAATTTATTGAAGGATCATTGCTTATAAAATCAAGATCATAAAAATCAATAAGTTGGCTCAAATCATCTGCCGTTTTTCCAAAATTATTAACCCAAATTTTTTGCTCTTTATTATAAAAAAATATTCCATAAGGAGTCATGTGTGTAGTCCACGATCCTTCAATAGATTTTGTTTTTTTATTTAATGATTTATTTTTTGTATTTTTAAAAATTTTATCAATTGAAGATATTATTTGTGTTTTTGCATTCTCATTTAAATCTGTTATTTTATTTTTAGGTTTGGAATAATATTCTTCCATTCTCTTTTTTTTAAATAAAACTTCTTGCTGTTTTTGAAAATCTTTATCTTTACTTAAAAATTTTTTAATAAAATTTTCTTTTTTATTTTCCATACAGTTATTTATCCATATTAGGCTAAACGGTTAGGAGTTAAAGACTCAACTTCTCATCTGATCTATTTTGAATATATTTACTCATTTTATCAAGATATCCTTGGTTTCTGAGTTCTTTAAATATTAAGTTTCCCTGAGAAAACTCTCCACCAACTTTGATGCTTTCTGATCTCATATCTTTAAATTTATTTTTTAATACTTTAAAAACAGAAACATCTGCATTGCTATTGATAAGATTATCAATTTGATCCATATAATCTTCGACTTTTTGTAAAGTATATGGATCATTCAGACTTATATCTTTATATACTGGTTCAGATAACCAAGAATCCCGATTCAAACTAAAGACACCTTGATTCTTCACAAAACCATCGTTCATGTCTTGAGCATAAACTTCAACAGGCTGATCATAAATTTTTATTTGGTGTGTTAATGACCAAAGTTGTTTTTTATCTTTGAGATATTGATCTATGTACGATGGGCAATCAGGTATTGCATCAAGATCGATTAAGATGTGCAAATCAATGTCTGACTTTGGTGTGTAATTGTAATTTGCATTTCCACCAACCAATATCATATCCGCAATGGCTTCTTTTGGAATTTGAGCCCATTCAGCCCAAGCACTTCCAATTTCCAATAGTTTGTGTCTTACTTCGGGCTTGATATCAAAACCATTCCACAGGGTTTGGTTTAATGTATTGTGATATTCTAGAGTGCTTTTTATTTCTTCGCTTACAAACAAGGAAAATGGTTTGAACACCCCTTCCATTTTCTCCTTTTTTGATATCTCAATTGCTTGCAATTGTGCAACAGCTTTTTTCTTGGATGAATGTTTTCCAAGAACTTTTTTTCCTGTTGAATTGAAAACATAGAATTTATCACCTACAGCTTTGATCATAGAATTATTTATGGAAAGAAAAACCCCTTCCGCGCAGAGAATAGAAGGGGTCGAAAGATCGTTAAATCTTTACAGGGGTTTTTATTTCTTTTTCAATTCATGAATATTGTATTCTTGTGCAATTTGATCTTCTACACCAAAAGCAGGAAAATTATCTTTAAAGAATTCATGAGCTGCTTCTGCTTCTTTGAACATATCATGGTCTGGCCCGTATCCTTCAACTTTTCCTTTTGGGTGTCTCTTTAAGTTTCCCAAGTGCATCATAGCCAAATCACGAACTAACTTTGGAACTCCTCTGCGGCCAGTTTCTGTTTGACCGGACATCAACGGGTGGCCACCACTTTTTAATATTTCTTCAAACTCATCGGGACCAATAGCACCCAAATTACCTGCTATATCACTGGCTTTAGCTGGAATTTCATATTTTACTTCATTGAGTACTTTTGGAAACCCACCATAAAACAATTCACCATTGGTGATAATTGTTCCTTCTTCAACTGATTGTTTCTTTTTCATCATCGCTTGTTTAATTTTCTTGCGACGATTTTTGAGATATTGATCAGTTTTGGTATTTGGCTTTCCATCATTATCAACATCTTCATCTTCTTTGCCAACTGGATCTAACTTTTTAGATTTTTTTGAATGGGCTTCAATTTTCTTTTTCTTTAACATTTTTTCAAGAAGATAAGCTCTCTCACTGAGCTTTTCATATAAATGCTTATAATATTGATCGGTGTAGTCTTTTTTATTCATTTTATTATCCTAGCATTCTTTGTTTGCGTATTAATTCATTTACTTCGCTGCCAACATAGTTAGAAAGAGCTGTTTGTAAGTTTTGCCAAGATGGCTTATCTGCAGTTTGTCTTCCTGGGACGTTTGGATCATCATAGTATTGATCCATATAATATTGTTGTGCTTGTGCCCAATCTGGGGTCAATGCAAAGCCTTGCTGAGCCATAGCCAAATTATATTGCTGATTTAATGGATTTTGTCCTTGTTCTGCTTTTTTGAGTGCTTGAACGCCATCTTTCTTGATCATTGCCATTTCAGGATCAGGAATACCATATTGAGCCTGTACGGTAAATCCTGTTCTTGGATCTTGTCCGGGTGCTAAAGGTGTTTCTTCTGGTCCCATCATTGGCATGGCATTTTTGCCACCGCGTTTACTTCTCATTTGTTGTGGTGAAGTTCCTTGCTGGGACATCATTGGGCTTTGCTGTCCAGAAAAAGAACCCATTTGGGCGCTCATTGGTGATTCACTTAAAAAATTATTAACATTTATTTTTTTAAGTAATTCAAATTGCTCTACAAGATTTTGTTTTTCGGCTTGTAGTTTGGCACATTGTAATTTTTCTAAATTTTCTTTCAAATTCATAAAAATATTTAGACAATAAAAAAGCCCGGTTTTCAGATGCGGGAAACCGGGCGAACCCCACTGCTTTAAGCAGCCATTGCTAATTCGTTAGCAATTATTTTTTGCAACTGTTTATTTACGACACTTGTTACCCGTGTCGGGTATCTCCTTCTTCATTACTTTGCGCCAATCTATTCCTTTCGACCCCGGTGACCCGAAGCCTAGGACTTCGGGAAATGCCCCGCTGCTACGAGGACTTGGCTCGCCGTTTTCAGAAGATTGCAGATTCTCTGACTTAGGCTAATGGAGTCGGGGGGATTCGAACCCCCGTCTTGTACGCATTTCAATCCAATATCAACAATACCAAAAGTATTTAAGCTTTATAATTAATACCTTGAACGGCTTCTTCCTTGTTAAAAGACCAGAAACTTGCTACAGTATATCTAATATTTTTGGATACAGGTGTAACTCCATGCATATGGTTGCAATCACCGAGATGAATAGCGACTCTTCCACTTTTTGGTTCAATTTCAAAATTATGATTTGGATAATAAGTTCTGCCGCCTTCATAATCATCATTTAAATAAACAACGCAACCAAAATGACGATTTTTCATTTTATCATTCCAACCAACAACATTAGACATATCATCACAATGTGGATCCTGGCTCATTCCTTCAAACCATCTTACAACATCTACAGTGTCAGGATAAACTGGCTTGTCTAACTGATATTCTTTAATGATTATATCTTGTATACGAATAACCAAAGATTCCAAAATATTTTTAATTTCTGGTGTAGAAACATAATAATTAATTACTCGCTTATCCCAAAAACTGTCGGGAACAGGTCTCCATATATCTGTTGTTTTACAAAAATTTAATAGTTTTGTAACTTCTTCTGGAGAAATAAAATTATCAAATGTTTTAGCTTGAAAAGTTGTTTCACTCATCTGTTTTGTCTTTCTTAAAAAATTTAAATGGACATCCTATTATAGCACGTTGATGATTGTCAAACAACTTATTTTCATCAATATTTTCTATACCACGAGTATAAAAATTATGTGTCTTATTTTCTTTTTGTGTTTCATTTCTTTTCTCAACCCATTTGCGGTGCTCTAAATAAAGATCATCTGTAATTTCTAGATTTTCTTCTTTAGTCTCAAAATTTTCCAAGTAATTTCTTGGAATAGGGAAAAAAGTTGCAATAGGTTCATTTTTTTTAAATTCTACTTTTTCATTTGGTTTTGTAATCTTCCAGTTTAAAGTAAAATTATATGGAATCCAATCAGTTTCAATTACAGCTTCAAGAGCTTGCGCTCCATGCTTAAAATAATTTGTTGGTCCCTTTACAAAAATATTGTTATTTTTTGAAGTTCTTAGAATGTAATTCATTCCAGAAAATGTAATTATACCATTCCCAAAGTGGGATGATATTAATTTATGATTCAAAATATATTCTGTAGTCGAAGTATTATCTTCTGGAAAAAAATTAAATTCTATTGAATTTTCTGGTCTTAAGTTTTCATTCCATGTTGCATCAAAAGTAATTGGGCATAATATATTCCACCCAAATCCATTTGCAACATTTAAAGGAAGGCATTTATATGCGTGACCATTATTGACATCCATCCATTCTCTTTTACGAGATGGTAAATCTATTTTTAAAATATCTGGATATTCTGGTAAATTTAATTTACTAATATATTCTTTTTCTGAATTCATCTAATTTTCCAAATGCGAGCTGAAGGATTCGAACCTTCGTAGGCAATGCCAGCAGATTTACAGTCTGCCCTCGTTGACCGCTTGAGTAAACTCGCTAAAGTCGGGCATTGAATCCTTTTTCCAGCCCTGATCAAGGTCTGGGAAGTATAGTACTAGCCCTGCGCGTTCTTCTAAGGTATTCCGCGCCCCACCTCTGATTACTGCTAGGGTATCAGTTATCCCTATACAGTTTTATAGTCTTTAATTGTCAAAAGCGAACGATGGGATTCGAACCCACGACCATCGGTTTGGAAAACCGAGACTCTACCACTGAGTTACATTCGCAA
>Ga0208364_1000439_pt1 | contig 9656 bp, 8 predicted proteins | sample LakMenEpi08Jun12_FD_150680 | JGI IMG/M metagenome (GOLD analysis project Ga0208364, IMG submission 150680) | Freshwater microbial communities from Lake Mendota, WI - 08JUN2012 deep hole epilimnion (SPAdes) | ecosystem: Environmental > Aquatic > Freshwater > Lake > Epilimnion/Euphotic zone ...
TGGTAATTGGCGGACTCTTACTCGCTACTTTATTAACGCTGTATGTTTTACCTATTTTGTATATGCTATTCGAAAGAAAATCTACCCCTAATTCAACCGGCACCGGCATGGCTGCCATTGTGGGCATACTAATTTCACTGAGTATGTTTAGTGGATCTGTTCAGGCGCAAAAAACTATCAGCTTACCTGCAGCGATGGATTCTGCATTGCGCAACAATGCCCAATTAAAAAATGAACAACTGAAAGCTACGTATCAACAAAAACTGATTGAAACAGCCACGCTCATTCCTCAAACGCAGTTATCTGCTGAGTTTGGAAATTATAACAGTGCATATGGTGATAATCGGATTTCTATTGGTCAGTCGATACAGTTTCCCACGGTGTATACCCGGCAAAAGCAACTGCTGGAGCAGGAATGGAAACAAAAATTATTAACCGTGGCAGTTAAAGAAGCCTATTTGCGCCACGATGTTTCTGTGTTGTATTACCAGCTTTTATATCACCAGCAAAAGAGAACGCTGCTTTTGTATGCCGATAGCTTGTATAGTTTTTTTCTAGATAAAGCCGTTCGTAGACTTACATCGGGTGAATCGGATATTTTAGAAAAAACCAGTGCCCAAAATTTGTTGGGAAATATCCGGCAACAGCTGCAGCAATTACTATTGGATGAAGATTTAGCTTTGATACAATTACAAGTTCTACTGAATACCTCCGAACGGTACCATCCGGTTTCTAATGAAAAGAGTTTATCCCTCACGGTTACTTCTTTGGTAGACACCACTTTTCTGGCTGCGCATCCCGTAATTCAAAGTATTCGTCAGCAACAACAACTGGCTATGGCAGCCTACGAGCTGGAGAAAAGTAAACGGTTACCTAATTTATCATTGAATTATAACTCAACAACCATCCGTGGTGTAGGGGCCGATAATAAGTTTTATGATGGATCTAACCGGTTTGGCTCAGTTCAACTGGGTATCGGCATTCCCGTTTTTGGAAAGGCCCAAAAGAATATGGTGGAAGCCTCCCGCTTTTCTAAGCAAATAGCAGCAAGTAATTACCAAACAGGCCTGCAGGAAATTCAATCGCAGTATGTGAGTGCAGTTTCGCAATACCTGAAACATCAAAAAGGCGTACAGTATTACCAATCAGAAGCCCTTCCTAATGCGCAGCTAATTGCGGAAACCGCCTCCCGGCAACTGTTGGCAGGTAGTATTCATTATTTAGAATGGGTTCAGCTGATTAACCAGACTATCCAAATAAAAAGTGATTATCTGGAAGCTGGTAAAAGGCTCAACGAATCTATTATTCAATTACAATTTTTAACCGCTCAATAAGTACCCTCGTATGAAAATGATTAAGCTAACTTATAAGCATGGTTACCCAATATTGGCAGCCTGTTTTATTATATTTGCTCTGGCCTGTAATCAACCGGTTAATACCGAGCCAGCTTCACCAGAACCCGCAGAGCATACTGTAGCGCTTTCACCGGCACAATTTAAAAATGCCAATCTGGTAGTTGGCACCCTTTTGCAAAAAGAAATTTCTACCCTCATTCGCGTAAAAGGTAAAGTAGATGTGCCACCCCAAAAATTAATGAGTGTAAGTGTTCCGCTCGGTGGTTACCTGAAATCATCAAACCTGCTACCCGGTATGCGGGTTAAGCAGGGCGAGGTGATTGCCGTAGTAGAAGGAGAACAGTATATTCAGCTACAACAGGATTATCTGATTGCAAAAGAAAAGTTGGTATGGCTCGAACAGGAATATACGCGGCAACGCGAACTGTTGGCCACCCAATCGGCATCACAAAAAACTTTTCAAATGGCGTCGGCTGATTATTCCAGTCAGCAAGTACAGGTAAATGCCTTATTTCAAAAGTTGAAGCTCGTAGGCATTCAGCCGGAAAACGTAACCAAGGATAAAATTTCAGCCAGTATTTCGGTACGTTCTGGATTAACGGGTTATGTTGCCGCCGTTCATGTGAATGCCGGTAAATATTTAACCCCTTCCGATGTGTTATTCGAGATTATCAGTACCGATGATATTCATCTGGCCCTGAAAATTTTTGAAAAAGATATTCCCATGCTGCAGATTGGACAGTCAGTAATGGCTTATACGAATCAACAAACCGAAAAAAAATATCCTTGCCGTATTATACTCATGGGTAAAGAAATTGCTGCCGACCGCAGTATAGAAATTCATTGTCATTTTAACCAGCATAACCTATCCCTTCTTCCAGGAACCTTTATGAATGCAGAAATTGAAGTGAAAAATAAAGCGGCAATGGTTTTACCCGATGAGGCGTTGGTGCGATACGATAACCAGCAATATGTTTTTGTACAAAGCGATTCGCTGCAATTTGTTATGAAGGAAGTGCAAACCGGTATCTCCGAAAACGGATATACCCAGGTGATTGATGGGGTGGATATTCGGAAAGACAAAATAGTAACCCGTGGCAGCTATACCTTACTGATGATGTTGAAAAATAAAGCCGAAGAATAATCTGATTATCTCAAGTAGCCCAAAATTTTAAGCATACTCTGCGCCGTTTGCTCTTTTGCATACACCCAGTCTACTAGTTTGCCGTTTTTGTCTGCTTCAACTATCACGTGCTTAGGCGATGGTATTAGGCAATGCTTGATGCCACCATACCCGCTTATCTGATCTTGATAGGCACCTGTATGAAAGAAGCCAACATATAGGGGTTCTTTATTCTCAACGTCTTCGGGATTGTTCGATTTGAGTTTGGGAAGGAATACTTCATTGATATGTTCCTCTGAATCGTAATAATCGTGGCTGTCGCATGTGATGCCTCCCAACACAACCCGGTGGTATTCATTATCCCATTTGTTAATGGGAAGCATGAGAAATTTTTCCCCAATACCCCAAGTGTCGGGTAAGGTGGTAATAAACGATGAGTCGATCATATACCAGCACTCGCGGTCGTTCTGTATTTTTTGGCCAATAACGCTATAAATATGCGCCATACTCTCTCCTACCGTAAAACTCCCGAATTCGGTATAAATATTGGGCATCGGCACTTTCGCTTTTTTACAGGCTTTTTTGATATTGCTTACAATCTCATTAATCATAAACTGATAGTCGTATTCAAAGCCCAGCGAGTGTTTAATGGGGAATCCACCGCCTATATTGATGGAGTCTAGTTCTGGACAAATCTTTTTCAGCTGGCAATACAGGTTGATGATCTTATTCAGTTCCGACCAATAGTAGATATCGTCTTTGATGCCCTTATTTAGAAAAATATGCAGCATTTTTAACTGAAATTTATCTTCATACCCTTCAATATCATCCACATAAAACTCTAGAATATCTTTCGCACGAATGCCTAAGCGGGATGTGTAAAAGGGGAAATTGGGTTCTTCTTCTGCTGCTACCCGTATACCCAGGCGAAAGGGTTGTTTCACAGATCTCTTATAGGCAGTCAGTTCTTCTATATTATCCAGAATGGGAATTACATTTTTAAAACCAGCATTAATCAACTTAGCTATACGAGAGGTATAGTTTTTTTGTTTGTATCCGTTGCAGATGATATAGGTTTCTTTATTGATTTTTCTGCGTTGGTATAAACGGTTGATAATTTCTATGTCGTAGGCATAGGATGTTTCTAAATGTACATTGTGTTTGAGTGCTTCTTCTACAATAAATGAAAAGTGCGAACTCTTGGTACAATAGCAATAAAAATATTCGCCCTCGTATTTATGCCGCTTAAAAGCCTGTTCAAATAGATGCTTGGCTTTATTAATTTGCATACCTATTTTGGGTAAATAAGTAAGTTTTAGCGGGGTTCCGTATTTATCTATCAGTGATTTTATATCTAATCCATTATACTCCAAATACCCTTCTTCATTCTGGTCGAATCCTTCTTGAGGAAAGTGAAATGTTTGTTTAACCAGTGATGTGTAGGTGTTGTTCATTTACAGGCATTTAGTTGTTTGGGTGAAAGAATACACAAAAATAGTTGTTTATCAGATTTTTAGGCATAAAAAAAAGCCGGACAGTGTTCGGCTTTTTTTATAGTATTAATAATTTCAATGTTACTTTACTTTACAGAATCAATCAAAGCTTTGAAACTGGCTGGCTCATTCATCGCTAAATCGGCCATCACCTTGCGGTTCAGTTCAATTCCCTTGGTATTCAGTAAATGGATAAACTGGCTGTAAGTTAATCCTTCAGCGCGAACGGCTGCGTTAATACGGGCAATCCATAACTGGCGGTATTCGCGTTTTTTTAGTTTGCGGCCTACATAGCTGTAGGTTAATCCTTTTTCAACAATATTTTTGGCAACGGTATAAACGTTTTTACGCTTACCATAAAATCCTTTGGCCTGCTTCAACACTCTTTTTCTTCTGGCGCGCGAAGCAACTGCATTTTTTGAACGTGGCATATACTATAATTTTTTACCGGAACACTCAAAAGCCGGTAGTTGGGTAATGGGGTTATTTATCCTTTTAATCTCAATAATCTAAGCACAAAGTCTTTGTTGGTTGCACCAACCAGTCCTTTCTTTCGAAGAGAACGCTTGCGCTTTTTAGATTTTTTGGTAAGGATGTGTCTTTTGAATGCTTTTTGGAAGGTGATCTCACCGGTTCCAGTAACTTTAAAGCGTTTTTTGGCGCTCGAGTTGGTTTTAACCTTTGGCATAAATTAAATAATCTGTTACGATTACACCCTGCTGGCGGTATTGCACAGGCAATACACTTGTTGAGCCGTACGGGAAATTGGGCTGCAAAGGTAATGAATTTGATGGATTTACCTAGTATTTTTCAGCAAAAAAAAAGGCATATTAGTAATATGCCTTTGATTATCAATTAAATAAGTCGATTACTTCTTCTTCCCACTCTTCGGCGTAAACAGGGCAAACATCCTTTTTCCCTCTAGTTTAGGCATACTTTCTAACGCGCCACATTCAGCAAGCCGCTCAGCGAATTTCAATAAAAGCAGCTGTCCACGATCTTGAAACATAATCGCCCGCCCCTTAAATTGAACATAGGCTTTCACTTTGTTGCCATCCTTCAAAAATTTTTCGGCATGCTTGGCTTTAAAATCAAAATCATGGTCATCCGTTCCGGGAGTAAACCGTATTTCTTTTACCTCACTCTGCTTAGAGTTGGCTTTCATTTCCTTTTCCTTCTTCTTCTTCTCGTACAGGAACTTTTTGTAATCGATTACTTTACATACGGGAGGATCAGCGGTGGGAGAAATTTCTACCAGGTCTAATTCCAGCTCCCTCGCGATTTTCAGGGCGTCGGTAACGCTGTAAATGCCCACTGTTACATTGTCGCCTACCAGTCTTACATCTGGTACTCTGATTCTTTCATTGATGCGGTGTTCGGGTTCGGGTTGTCTGTTGAACCTGGGGTTAAACCGCCCCCCTCCTCTTGGTGGTAATGCCATTAAAACTTGTTTAGTGAATAATCTGCTGGCTTCTTTTATTGGATGAAATCAGTAGCTATGTAAAGATATAATTATTTTAGGTGGTTTAGTCGATTGATTGTCTATTTTCTATCTCCTGCTTAATTTGGGCTATCCACTCGGTTACTGCAAAACTTCCAGTATCCCCTTTTCCCTGTCTTCTAACCGAAACTACCTTTTCATTCACCTCTTTCTCCCCAACAATCAACATATATGGTATTTTCATCAACTCTGTATCTCGAATCTTTTTACCAATTTTTTCCTGGCGGTCATCAATTTCTACCCGAATACCCTGTTGTAACAGTGCCCTTTCAACCTCTTTGGCATAGTCTAGAAACTTATCACTGATGGGTAATACTTTAACCTGAACCGGTGCCAACCAGGTAGGAAACTTACCAGCATAATGCTCTAGCAAGAATCCGATAAACCTTTCATGGGTTCCCAACGGAGCTCGGTGAATGATTAATGGAATTTCGGGTTCATTGTTTTTATTGGTAAAACTCAGCTTGAAACTTCTGGGCTGTGCAAAATCAACCTGATTGGTTGCCAGGGTAAATTCACGGCCAATCGTACTCCAGATTTGTACATCAATTTTGGGTCCATAAAAAGCACCTTCCCCTTTCACTTCTACAAAGGGTACGCCGGTTTCTATCAGCACATTTCGCACCAATTCTTCGGTTTCTAGCCAGAGTTCCGGCTCATTGATGTATTTCTGTCCCAATTTCTCCGGATCGTGCAGCGACAGGCGCATCACATATTTTTCAATGCCAAAAATTTTAAAATACTTTAGGTACATGTCGTTTACTGCCTTGAACTCCTGCTTAAACTGCTCTTTTGAGCAATAAATATGGGCATCATTCATGTGTAAACAACGAACCCGCATGAGTCCAAACAACTCTCCACTTTGTTCGTATCGATAACAGGTTCCATACTCGGCGATGCGATAAGGCAATTCGCGGTAACTTTTGGGCTCGGCATCAAATATTTTATGGTGATGCGGACAGTTCATAGCTTTCAGGTAATAGGTTTCCCCATCCATTTGCATGGGTGGAAACATACTATCCGCATAATAAGGCAGGTGTCCGCTGGTTATGTATAAATTTTCCTTGGCTATATGTGGGGTTACCACTCTTTTGTATCCGGCGGCGTTTTCTGTTTCTTTTGCCAACTTTTCCAGTTCTTCAATAATTACTGTTCCGTTGGGCATCCATAAAATCAAACCGGGACCAATATCTTCATTCATGGTATAAATGCCCAGCTCCTTACCCAGTTTACGGTGGTCGCGCTTTTTGGCTTCTTCCATCATTACCAGGTATTCATCCAGTTCTTTTTGCTGAGGAAAAGTGATGCCGTAAATACGGGTAAGCATTTTATTTTTTTCATCCCCCTTCCAATAAGCTCCGGCAATGCTTGATAAATGTATGGCTTTGATAAAACCGGTATCCGGAATATGGGGTCCACGGCAGAGATCGGTAAAAGTTCCTTGCGAATAAAACGTAATAGAACCATCCTGCAGGTTACTTAGCAAATCGAGTTTATATTCATCTCCTTTCTCCTGAAAATATTGAACTGCTTCTGTTTTGCTGATTTCTTTGCGGATATAGGGATTCGATTGGCGGGCCAGTTCGTTCATTTTCTTTTCCAAACTTTTCACATCCTCTTCCGAAATTTTCCGGTCGCCCAAATCCATATCATAATAAAAGCCTCTTTCAATTGCTGGTCCCACCCAAAATTTAACACCGGGAAAAGTTTGTTCAACTGCTTCCGCCAACAAATGCGCAGATGAGTGCCAGAAAGTTTGCTTTCCGTCGTCTTCATTCCAGGTAAGCAGCTGAAGGCTGGCATCGGAAAAAATAGGTCGGGTGGCATCCCAAACCTCTCCATTAATTTTAGCCGCCAGCACTTTTCTGGCTAATCCTTCACTGATTTGCTTGGCAATGGCCAAAGCCGAAGTTCCCGATTCGTACTGCCTTACTGCCCCATCGGGAAATTGAATATTAATCATAACTACTGCCTTGGGCGTTTATTTTCGATGCAAAAGTAACGAATCAGAGGGAGAAATACTGTTTTCCATCAGCAGATGGGAGTAGCTATCTATTACCCACTTTTTAACCATACCTTAACCAGATGCTGATTAGATTTGTACCATGAGATGGATTTTTACCCTTTTATGTTTATGGGGTTTTTCTATATGGGTTCCGGCACAAGATATGACCGGCATCTGGAGGGGCTATTTCAATTCCTCAACCTCTCTTTTAGGGGATATGCCCGGAGATGTGAAGTATAAATTTGAAATCCAATTACTGCAACAAAAAAATGCCATCAGGGGTGTAAGTTATTCTTATAAAACAACGGTGTTTTATGGGAAAGCTGATATGACAGGCATCTATACCCCCAGTAACCGGAGTTTGTTGCTAAAAGAAACTAAACTGGTTGAGTTAAAAATAGCCGGACAAAGTGAGGCTTGTTTAATGACCTGCTATCTCGATTATTCTTCCATTGGGAAAATGGATTTTTTAGATGGAACTTTTTTTTCATTGAACATCAAGGATAAGTCGGATTGCGGATCTGGAAAAATTCATCTGGAGCGAGTAAAGGAAACGGAATTTGTTAGAGAGGATTTTTCAAAGGCTAAATCGGCACCTGTAAAACCCCCAACGGCTAAGGAGAACATTACCTTACCCAAAACGCAAGTTCCTAGTTCTAGTTCTACAATTGCAGCCAATCCAACTCCTAAATTGCCAGCAACCGTATCCCCTCCCCGATTGGTACCAGAGTCTACCAGTCAAACGCCTCGTGAAACACAATCCAATTCTAAAGATTTATTGGCAACGGAATCGAATACGAAAATTACGGAGCAGGTAATGCCCAAAGTGCCGGTTCCCAAAGTATTATTGGAAAGAGAGAATATCCTGGTTGGTACCATTGTTACCGATCAGGAAGATATCCGAATTGATTTATATGATAATGGGACCATCGATAACGACACCATTACCGTATATCACAATAATGAATTGGTTACTGCCAATCAGCGCCTGAATTTTACACCGATTACATTTCACATCAAGTGCAATAGTAACGAAAACTATCACGAAATTGTAGTGGTGGCTGAAAACTTAGGAGATATTCCCCCCAATACTGCTTATATGATAGTAACAGCTGGAGGGATAAAGCGGCGGGAGTTTTTCTTGGCTTCTAATGAGCAGAAAAATGCCAAAGTAATTATTGAATACAAACCGGCTAAAAAATAGCTGCTATTGTACTTTTATCGAGTCAACCAGTTGATACAATCGGGTACCTGGGTTACTTTCATAGGGATTTTGACTTTTTCTTATAATATCCAGCCATTCGGCACCTCTGCCATACAGGGAGTTTTCGTCCCGCAACTTGTACACGATTACCCTACGATATTCCACCCATTTGAGCAGTTGAAAAATTTCTAAACCGGTTAGCTGAAATGCCATCCTAATTTCATGGGTATCAGTTTCGGCCTGCAGCCCCGTTAATTCGTCGGAGATGGCCTGTGTAATGGAGGAAACACTATCCCGGATTGGTTCTGGCAATTGAGCAGCGGCAGTTTGTAAACTGTCTGTAAGTAGAATCATTTCACTGGCCAGTTGCCGAAGTTGAACGGAATCTTGCAAAACCGGCAATAAGGTTTTCATTTGCAGGTATTGGCTAAAAAGTTGGGAGGCCAATACCTGGGGTAATTGGGCCGAATCGGCTGGAATGATTGAATTTCCGGTATGGTCGGAATTATTATCGGAGCTAGGAGCCCCGCAGGAAGCAACTGCAAAAAACCAAAAGATGAATAAACCCTTTCTCATAAATAATGTTGTTAATTGGATAGCAGCCCGAACTGATTACCTTTGCCGCGAAAAGTGCTAAATTATGCTGATTGGATTACAAAATGTAACATTTGAATTTGGAGCCCGTGTAATTGTGGAAAATGCTACCTGGCATATTCAGCCGGGAGAGCGGATTGGACTGGTGGGCTATAACGGAACGGGTAAGAGTACCCTGCTGAAAGTTTTGGTAGGTGAATATACTCCTTCCAAAGGCTCTCTTGAGAAAAGCAAAGAAACCACCATTGGCTATTTGCACCAAGATTTACTAAGTTTTGATACGGCAGATAATATCACCCAGGTTGCGCTTAGTGCCTTTGAAAGGGTTATGGAGTTGGAGCGTTCAATTGAAAGTTTTGGAAAGGAACTGGAGCAGGATTC
>Ga0208364_1000444_pt1 | contig 9599 bp, 16 predicted proteins | sample LakMenEpi08Jun12_FD_150680 | JGI IMG/M metagenome (GOLD analysis project Ga0208364, IMG submission 150680) | Freshwater microbial communities from Lake Mendota, WI - 08JUN2012 deep hole epilimnion (SPAdes) | ecosystem: Environmental > Aquatic > Freshwater > Lake > Epilimnion/Euphotic zone ...
CCCCAGCCGCCGCCGCAGTCGATGTTGATTGTCGCGCCATCGGTCACGTTGCGGATGACGAGAGCGGCAACGTCTGCGCCGTTCTTCGTGTTGATGCCTTTCTCGCGGATGAGAGGTGCAAAGAAGAAATTGTAGAGCGGCGACAACACGGTCTTGTCTGGACCGCCCTGCGCGATGTCCACGCCCATCGCGGTCATCGGGCCTTTGTTCAGATCCTTGCGCGCTTCCCATCGCTGCTGAGCCTTGAGCGCCCACTCAGTCGGGATGACTTGCCACTCGTGGTCTTGCAGGCCTGCGCCGAAGTTGCCGTCTCTGAACGCTGAGCGATACGGCTCGGGCAGAGCGGCGAGCGTTGCGCGATAGTCGTCACGCTCGATGAGATCTGGATTGTCGCTGAGCTTTGCCGGGATGAACGTGCGCGAGCGCAGCTTGATCTGCTCACCGTTGACCTCGACGAAGCCGGGCTCTTCGTACCAGACGTCTTCGCCGTTGATCGTCGTCACCCAACGCAGCTCACCGGCTGGCACCGGATACATTGGATGCTGCGGATCAAGCCACGGACCCCAATACTTGATGACCCACCGGCCTTCAGCAGTGACCGGCGGGTTGCCGGTGCAGATCATGCGCGTGCGCTGGCCAGTCTTCGTTGATCGGTTCCACGTCATGAGGAAGCGCACGAGGTGCTCTTCAAATTGCGTGATCTCATCGAACGCATAGTAGTCAGCCGGTCGGCCCTGATAGGCTTCGGCCTCGGTTGCGTTGCTGAACGCGGCGAACTCAAGCTCTTTGCCGTTTGGCCTGCGCCACAAGTGAGCCTGCTTATGGAAGCCACCCCAGCTGCCGAGGATCTCGGCGAGACGCGGTGCGAGACCGCCGACGCCGTAGAAATCTTTGAACTGACGACGGAAGATCCGCGATGTGGTGGCGACGTTGAGAGCGACGCCCAAGATCAGATCGCTTTTGCCGCCACCGGCAGCGCCGCCATAGAACAGCTCATCAGCCTCACTGAGATAAGCCATGAGCTGCGGGCCTGGGTTCGGCACCCAGCGAAACTCTTTGGTCTCGTCCCTGACAGCCTCGGAGACTTCCTTCTTCTTCTCATCAGGCAGCGCGTTGTAGGCCCTCAAGACGTCTTCAAGCTGCATCATCGTGCTCCAGCGTCGGCGGCTCTGACGCATTCGCTAGGCCCATTGCCAGCACGAGAGCGACACGCCGCGCAGTGTCGCGTCCGTTGTTGTCGTTGATCTCGATGGGACCGCCACCGATGCCGCCGAGTTGTAGCGCTTCGCCAAACATCTCAGGCGCTCGCTTGCTCATGAGCTTGAAGCGCGTCTCAACGCGCAATCGAGCGCGTGCAATGTACTCGGTGTTGGCTACCTCAAAGTCATCGCCGTTCCTGTTCTGCTTGGTGATCGTGTCGTTGCCGCTGTCGTCGGATATCTCAAGCGTCTCATCGGCCAGGGCCAGCGCGTGAGCGCGCGATGCGATGCGATACTCGGCCTGGAAGGCGGCGAACTCAGCCTTATCGCTGGCGATCCAGCGGTACACTGTCGAACGATGCGGCATATCTTCCGCCGAGCACACTTGCAGGATGGTGTCGCCACCCGCGAAGCGCGTCAGGATCTTCTGACCCAGTTCGACAGTGTAGTCCGTTGGCCGCGCCATTTCCCTAGCTTCCTTCTGGTAGCCCCGGCAGCACCAGCTTCTTCTTAGTGCGCGGCATCCAGATCTTGGATCCCGCTTGCGCTGCCGTGATCATCGCTTCTGCGATGTTGATTGTCGTCGCCGGATCCCAGCGCACCCACTGGATCAGCCTGTTGAAGCGCATGACGACGAAGCCATCATCGGTGTGGCCGATGGCTGTCTCGATGTCGCCGCCGCCGACGCCGGTCTCCATCGCGCTCGGCGTGCGATCACCGTCGGTGTCGCGCTGACCACCCTCCAAGAGACGATGAGCGCTGGCAAACGCGACGAAGAGGCGCTTCTCGTCGCCAGCAGTGCCAGCGTCGAGGATCTCACGCAGAACCGTGATGTGGTCTTCGGTCGGGATCATCGGCCTGCTTCCATAGAGCCGCCAGCATCGCCGCCCCAGAACTGGTCTGCCTTGACTGAGGCTTCCTCCAGCGCGGTCGGTGATACCGGCGGCACCTCGCCGAGGCTGTAGATGTGCGCCGCCATAGCTTGCGCCAGGGCGTCACGCTCCTCGCGACGGTCACGAGCGATCTCCTCAGCTGAAGTGACCGCGCGCTCAGCGACGCGTTGCGCTTCTTGCGCGAGAGCGAGGCGCTTCTTCGCCTCAACAATATTGGCGTCGGCCTGCTTGATCTCGCCGCCGATGTTGTCGGCGCGCGTCTTCATGTCGGTCAGCGTGACCGGGATCTTCCAAGTGCGTTCGTTTTGCATGGTCGTTTCTCCTTCGATCACGGAAGCGCCGCGCGGACGCCAGCGTCCTTGGCTTCAAGCAGCTTGCGCAGAGCGACGGTGCGCTCAGCGTTGCGCGGTGTCGTTTCTACGATGTGCCGCGCGAGATCGCAGAACGGTTTGGAGCGCTCTTGCAGGATGGTGGGCAAGTGCGCGTAGTGGAAGAAGCGCAAGATCGGATCAGCAGCGAGCTGATCGGCGGTGAACTCTTGCGGCGCTGGGTGGATCTCATTGGTCATGTGTCGTCTCCTTCGTGAGTGCGGGCCGCACCCGGATGGATGCGACCCGCCTCGTGTTTAGATCTTGGCGGCGGCGGTCTTCTTCTTCGCGACTTTCTTCGCGACCTTCTTCGCCTTCTTCACAGTCTTCTTCTTAGCAGCCATGTGGCCATCTCCTCTTCGACCGGGTTTAGCCCGGCGGTGGTGGATCCTCCGCTGGAGGATCTTCTGGCGGCGGGGGTTCCGGCTCCGGTGGGGGTGGAGGCGGCGGTGGTCGCGGCGTGTTTGCCGCTGCAACCCCGTACGCAGAAGCTTGTGCGATGAACCCGAGCGCGCTTGTGAAATCAGCCTCTGCTTCGGGTTGCTCGTTGCGGCCAGCCATCAGCTCGTTTGCGAGAGCAGCCGCAAGTGCTTGGATATGAAGAGCACGGCTCCACTCCGGTGCGAATGGATCGAGGCCGACGAACAACGCCGCGTCGCGATCAATCGAGAAGACGGCCATTTGGCCTGGGAAAAAGTGGATCTCAACGCGCATCAGAAACGCCCTCCGAGGGATAGTATGGCCACGAGCGGCAACGCGATGAGGCAGGCGATGGCCCAGAGGACGAGCTTCGCCAAGCTGATGAGGAAGTTTAGGACCGCATCAGTCATGGCGCGTTCGCCGGTTCGCGCGGGCATCGACCGTCTCGACCGCGTACGCCTTCACGGCACGCTTGCTCGCGGGCCTCTTCGGTGTTGCGGAGGTACTCCTCGACGCGGTCTTCGTTGATTGTAGCGGGCAGGCCGGGCTCGACCGTGCGAGCAACGATGCGATCAGCGACAGCGCCAGCGGTGAACATGCCGCGCTCTTGCACCGCTGACGTGTAGACCCCCATCAAGAAAGCGCCGACGATGGCCCCGGCGAATGCGTAAGCGAAGGCTTTGTGCCGCTCGCCGATCTTAACGCCTTCGGCCCGAGCCTCTTCACGGATCCGCTCACGCTCAGCCTCAGCAGCGCGCTGCGCCGCCTCGCGGCGAGCGTCTGGTGAAAGCTGCGTGACGACAGGAAGCTTGCTCATGAGATCCCCCTTGCATCGGGTTTTGCGACAACGTCAAGCGTTTAGTTGGCCTGAGTACTACTGCCGGGAGGCGTGCGGTCGATGTCACTCGGTGTGACGGTCGTGTCCCTCGGGCGCTTCGTGTAATAGCCCGACACGTTTGTCGGCACCGCCTCAGGCTGAGCCGTGGCACCACTAGATCCTCGACCGCCCGACGTATCGGTCACCGGCCACATGCCGAGAGGCTGGAAGTTCTGCGCCCCCAGGCGAATGTTCTTCCCGATCCTAGCGAAGATGCTCATAGGTGTGCTCCATGTTCACGCTGATCTTCGTCATCATGCTTCCGTTCGATGGTCGCCTGAACGTCGTCTATGTCGAAGCGCCGCCCGAGCGCTTTGAAAGCATCGAAGAATGCGTCGCGTGGCGCGATGTGCTTCGACTCGATGCCCTCGCCGCCGGTTGGGACGTGACCGTCGCTGAGTGCGTGCCTGACGATCTGGTCTAGTAACGGATCCTTGCGCCCACGCCCCGGTCGCTCACGCCAACCTCGGCGCTCCCCACCCCGACAGTGCCAGCGCGGCGTAATCGGCGCGCTAACTCACTCTCGCTTTCGGCGCTGCCCTCACCTCGCGGTCTAATCGGCAAGATCCGCTCGCCCGTGAAGAGATCGCGCTGTTCGCCTCCGTCACCGAGATCGATGCCATCGGCGCGGTTGCGGCGAGCGTCGTCCTCTTGCTGTTGCGCGGCGACATCGCGCGATGTCATCAGCGTGCCGCGACCGCCAGCGATGGTCTGCTTGCTGTTGCCGGGTTTGTCGTTACGCCGCTCTGGGCGCGTGGGGCGATTAGCGGCCTCTTCACGCAGATTGCGCGCCTCATCGGTGATGCGAGCGCGAGCAATGACAGCCTCCGCGATCCGGCGCGGGATATCGAGTACGTTTGACGGCTGACCCGGCGTGGCGTCACGCGCAGCCACAGTACGAGACCTGCCCTGATTACGCTCGGCTAGGTTTCTTTCTATGATTTGCCGCAGCTCAAAAGTAGCAGTCTCGCGCTCAGCTGGTGTGATCTGCTGACGCGCCCATTCCGGCGCTTCCTCAAACGAGAAACGACTGTCTTCTGTCACTCTCCGTCCGCTGCTCCGGTCAACTGGAGCGCCTAGACGCTGGCCGACAATCACGGGCTGACCATCGGCGTTAACGCCTTGATCGACGTTGCGATAGGGATAATCCGCACCTTCATTCACCGGGCCGCGACCTCGCACATACGCAGGATCGAGCGTGTACTCAGCGTCAGCAGGCGCAAAGCCAGGGCGACCCTGGGATCCCGCACTCCATTGACGGCGCGCCATCGCTACGCCCTCGACGCTGAGCTGGTCGGGTGTCGCGCCGTCCAGCGTTGAGATCGCATTGTACCAGTCGGCGAACGTGTCGAATGCACGCGGGTTCTCGTTGACGTAGTCTCGCAGCGTGACGCGCTGACTGTCGCTGATCGGGATGTTCTGGCCATCAACGCGCACAGTGAACGGACGCTGAAGCACGCCGCGACGGCCAGGGCCTTGGCCACGCGTCAGCTCTGCGCCGTTGCCGTATGGCTGCTGTTCACTGACTGCAGCGTTGCGTGCTCGCGCGTCTGAGACGCGGTTGTCGGTCGCCATATCGATGGCTGCTCGCAGATCACCTCGTGCTGCGAGCGGTGAGCTGCGCTCAACGCGCCGCTGAGGTGCGCCACCGGCTGCTGCGACAGCTGCTGCTCTCTGCATGGTGAAGGATCGCGACGATGCGTTATCGACGTCAGGGCGCGCAGCACGACCGCTGAGATAGTCGGCTGCAGCTTGCGGCCCACGCTCACGCGTGACGCGTTCACGATCTTGGCGCGCTTCGCTATCGCGCTGGCGATTGCCGTCCATGTTTCTCTGAACCATTGCGAGGCCCTCAGAGATGCGCTCACCCATCGTGGGGCGGCGTTGGCCTTGCGATCTGGCCGGTCGGGTGCGTCGAAGCTCTGTCACGGGATCCTCCTCGGACCCCCTGCATGCGTCAGCTCTGGACGACGCGCAAGCAAATCGGCCCCAACATTGCTGCTGGGGCCGACCTTGCGACGGTGAGGGATACCACTCCGACTGAGCCGGTCGGGGCGATAACGCAAGTGTTAGCCGGGCATCGGAGCCCGTTCAAGCCTTTCCGCGTAGAGGGCGATCAAAGCAGCCTCGGCCCGGCCATCGTCCTTCTTGCGGCTGAGGTGATCGGCCTGTTCGGGGAACGCCGACATCGCCAGCTTGCGCGACAGATCCTTGTCGGCGGTCGCGCCCATTGCCTTCTTCCAGCGTTGCACTGTGACGATGCTGATCGGAATGCCGATACCGACGACAACGCCGTAGACGATGCCCCAGCCGCAGCCGGTCTTCCATGCCTGCATGGATCCATCGCGCGCCATCGGTCCCGACTGCTCGATGATCACCCTACGATCCAGCCGAGGCGCGTGCTTTAGAAGCAGACTGCGCAGCGCAAACGCATCAACCTCGCGCTTCTTTGTCTTGCCGCGCGTGATCGCCAGCGTTGGCATGTCGTGAAATGAGAGACGCCTCTCAGGATGATAGCTCTCGTCAAGCGTTGGATCGTAGATCGCGATTGCCCCGTCGAGGCCGGGATCGATGCCGATGTAGATCATGGGAACCACTCCTGCCTGGACATTGGCTTCACGTTCGCCCTGATGATCACCTCGCCATCATCCCAAGTCACAGCGCGATGGCGCGCAAAGTAAGTGTTCACATCCTGCCCGTCTGCGATGGCTTTTTTGATGACAACTGACGCCCTCTCCCCGCACACGCCGACCGCTTCGCCTATCTCCCTGTAGCTCAAGCCAGCCATGCGAGCGCGGCGCATCGCCTCTTGCCTCCGATCAGCAAAGCGCAGAATGGAATACTCACCGCCTTCGTCTGGCGGCGGGATATTCCATCCGCGAAACTGTTTTAGGTAGAGCATCGCAGCTTCTTTCGTCGTCATCTCTAGATGGCTGGCCACTGTGAGAGCCCCCGCGTCTTCGCGCCCGGCTCCAGAGCAACGCGCACGCGGCGCGCAATACTCATGACCAGACGGCCTTCTTCTTTTCTCGGGATGTTGCAGCTATCGAGCGCATACTCGATGTCGGTCAGCTCCCGAGTTTGTTGATCGGCCTGTTCACGAGCTGCCCGCAACGCTGCGCGAGCCTCCTGCGCTTCGCGATAGATGACTATGCAAAGCGCAACAGCCGCAAACGGCACAGCTACGCCTAGCGCCCTGGCCCCGATAACGAGCCCCTCGATGAACGATTGGTCTATGCTGGTCATAACCCGCTCCTGAACTTGCGATAGCATCTGTTCTGCTTGGTCTTCAGGCGATCCAGAATGCACTTCTTCGACGGACACCATGTGCCAGATGCAGGACACATCACGCGTACCGGCAGCTGGATGACGGCCTTCTTCTTCATGGCGCGCTCACTTGCCATCGACGTTCATAGCGCTTGCTCGAATGGATACGCGCCGCACGCATCGCATTCGTTCTTTGCGTTCGGGCCAATACTCGATCCGCAGTCAGCGCATTTGTACGCGGTCTCTGATGGTTGCGTCTCCGGTGGCGATGGCCCCCATGCGTACACTGTGACCGGCGGCGCAGGCGGTTCGTTGTCGCTCTGCTTCACGATGCCGAGGATCCCGGCGATCTGGTCGTACTCGCCCATGAGCTTTGAGATCTCACGGTCGAGAACTTTCAGACGCGCACGCAGCGCATTGTCCTGCGCCTTGCGCGCCTTGATCACCTCGGTGAGCGGCACGGCTGCCAGTGGCGCAGCCACTGGCTTCTTCTTCGCCACGCTGCGAGGCTGACGCGGTGCGCGCGGTGCTAGCTTAGCGTCGTTATTTTGCATGATCTGGTCTCCTTTAACGCACTGGATATCAGCACGCTGATGATGCCGCTACTCGAAAGCGATCACTCGTCGTCCCAGCTGATGCGCAGTGACGGTTTGCCCTCGGTGAGCACAGCGCCCGGCACGACCGACGGCACTTTGAGGGCGCGACCCACCTTGGCCTTGTCGATCTCGGTCTTCAGAAATTGAGACGGCACGAGCTTGGGATCCACGATGGAGACGGTCTCAGCGCCCTTGGCCAGCGTCGCTACACCGATGGCGCACTTGAACGTCTTACTGTCGCCGTTCGCCAGAGCGAGCTTCACGTTCTCGCGGATGGTGTCCTGCAGCGCCGTCATCGCGTCGATCACATCCTGCAGATCGCGCAGATCGATCATGCTCTCGATCATCGCCACCTCCCAGTTGCTGACGCTCCCGCTCTTCTGAGCTGCTGCGAGATCATCACGCATCTGGTTGAGCCGGCGGTTCCCCGGCACCATCAAGACGCGGTCCCTGGCTCGCGCGTGCGCGTGCGCGAGTGTGTCGCTTAATGGAGGAACCGAAGGCACGTCGGCAGGGGCGTCGTCGCTGAACAGTGCGTGACGCATCTCCATCATCAGGTTGTGATTGGCCTCGGCCTTGGCGTTGTCGGGCGGCGTCTTGTTGGCGTGGATGTAGGCGTATGCCTCAAATACCTTCTCGGCCTTCAGCAGCGCATCTTCGGCGTCACGGACCACGATTGCCATCGCGCGGTCGAGGCGGCGCTGATGCGCCCTAACCACCGCCGCCGGAGTGCCGACGGTCTCAAGCGCCAGAACCTCATCGATCTCGTCCAGCACCTCAGCCGTGTTCACCGGGGCTCTGCCGTGCGCCGCCAACGCCGCCTCGACCGAGCGCACCTCGTCATCGGTCATCGGTCGAGCGTCACCATCGGCCAGCGCCACGCGCCGTGCCGGTGTGATCGGGCTGCGTCCACTGCTCAGCACGCGCGACTGAGCAGTCGGCTTGATCGGCGATCCTGGGGGTCTCTTGGTCATGTGGTAAGTCTCCTGACGTGTTGTTGGGCTGTTGTCATTTCCTCCCCCCTAAAGGGGGGAGGGAAAAAATGACAACGGGATAGCCGCGTTGTCATTTGCTGTTGTCATTGTTGTCTTTTTGCCATCTAGCCTCCTGAAATCATTCGAGAAAAAATGACAACACGCAATGACAACACCGTGTGGTAATTACCACCATTGTTGTGCTTGTTGTCATCGCTTGTTGTCATTGCTTTGAAATCAACGACTTAGCGTGTGACCTAGGTGTGACCTAATCCTGATCCTCCTGCTCGATCAGCTCCCAGGACCCGGTAGCCGGGTGCTGCTTCACCAGACCGCGATCCTCCAGCATGCGCAGCTGGCGCGTGAGGTTGCCGCGATCCTTTCCTAGCTGACGCGCGAGAACCGACACGCCAACGCTCCCAGAGCCACGCAGGGCGCTGATGATGGCCAGATGGCCACGCGTGAGGGTCGGCTCGCGGATCGACGTGGGCGATGATTTCTGGCCGATTGTGGGGATCCTCGATCTGAGCAACTCGCCGGTCAGCGGGTGCGGTGCCTCGGCGGTCGCCATGACGAACCCGAGCGGGGCGTGCTCCTCGGCCTCCTTCTGCTTCTTCGTGATGAAATCGACGTAGTCCGAACCCGGCTCGCGGCGCAGCTTGAAGCCAGCATCGAGCGCGGCACGGAAGGCGCTGGATCCGCGCTCGTCCTTCCCATCGTCCTTGCCGGTGTGGTGGACGATTAACACCATCGCGTCCTTGGTGAGGCGGCTAACGCCTTTGACGAAGGCGTTCATGTCCTGGGTCTTGTTCTCGTCGCCGGTCCCGAAATTGCGCGCGAGCGTGTCAACGATGATCAGGCCGACATCGCCGACGAACGTCTTCATGTCTTCGATCAGCTTGCCCACCGCCTCGGGCTGGAGAAAGTTCACCGGCACCGGCAGCAGCATGAACTGATCGGTGTCGCGACCGGCTGCGCGCTCTTGCTGCCAGATCAGGGCGCGAG
>Ga0208364_1000451_pt1 | contig 9529 bp, 23 predicted proteins | sample LakMenEpi08Jun12_FD_150680 | JGI IMG/M metagenome (GOLD analysis project Ga0208364, IMG submission 150680) | Freshwater microbial communities from Lake Mendota, WI - 08JUN2012 deep hole epilimnion (SPAdes) | ecosystem: Environmental > Aquatic > Freshwater > Lake > Epilimnion/Euphotic zone ...
TTTCCGTTGCGGTAGAAGGTCTTAGTATACATTTTGCCAGTAGGGTCTGACAAGTTATAAGTTGCGTATTCCTTAGCGTCGCCAAAGTCTACACATTTAGTCCATGCGCTTACTGCCTCTAGCATATCGCTAACACGCAGGGTATTTACAAGTTCTCCATCATATGAAGTAGTAAGTGAGTAGTTATATTCCATTATGCGTTCTCCTTAGTGTTAAATAATTGGTGGTATTCCTGTATTTCATCAGCAGGGATATTGTAAGGATTACACTCACACGCCCATACATCATAGTTTATCGCATTTCCTACAAATTGCCAACCTGCGCCATAGCACTCATCATGAGCAAGTATTCCCATTAAAGTATCTTTGAACTTTCCCATTAGTTTTCCTTTCGTTATATCTTTATCTTATCAAACTAAACTGACAAAACCAAACGCCACGCCGTAAAAATCTGGGGAATCTGGGGTGTGTTTTTAATCACACGTAAAGGCCTGTGGATAACTCTGTGGAAAACGCCCCGAGTTTTTTATAAAAAGGTTTGAGCAGTTTTAGATCGTGCTCAGGATTTTTGTTTATACTTTTAGCGCTTTACGCAATTCATTTCGCAATCTGCGAATTTCTTTTTCTTGTGCAATATTTTGTTTCCAAAATAAACACATTACAGTTAAGCAACCAAGCAGTGCAATTATGATTGCAAGTAAATCCCAGTTAGTTAGCATTGCAAGCCTCCCTAAATTTATCAAATTTAAAATTTGGATTATCTGCAGAAAAGAAATCTCCAAACTCATTTACCAAATCTTCAAATGTAAATGGGTCTTGAATTAAATCTTGAAATGAATTTAGAATTTCTGCAACCGCTACATAGTCTTTTCGTGTCATCATTTATTCTGCCACCTTTAGCGTTGCAAAAGAATTTCCTGCGTTTAGTTCATCAAGTGCTGGCTGTATCATTGGTGCCAAAACTTCTTTTAGCAAGCCTTCAAGCATTACAATTTGCATTTCATCAGGTAGTGATAGCAGGCGAATTGCGGTTGGATTTGTTTCATCTAATTCAGTTATGAATTGTAGTGAGTGTGTAATTGTTTTCATTAGAGAGAGGCCTTTCCTCGTAGTGTTCCAGTAATTCCAAGAGCATCGCAAGCGATTTTTACAGATACGCCAACAGGTAATTGTTGAGGATATGTTGATATGAATTGAGCAACCGCACCTTTTGAGGGCAGGCTGATAGTTTTTACAGAACCATTAAAGGTTTCTAGTTTTACATTGTATGACATTGGTTGTCTCCTTCTTTTTCTTTGATAGGACTATCCTATCACTTGCTACTGACATTTATTAAATTTTAAGGGGTGTTAGGGTGTGATTTAACTCACAACCCTTTTGTGGTGATTTCCTCACCAAATTCATCCACAAGTTCATCGTAGATTTCATCCATGTAATCAAGATAATCAGACATTACTCACCTACCTTGACTGCTATTGTGCGAAACTTATTACGAAAAGAGGTAGGGTCGTTAATTTCTACCAAATACGCTTCCGTATTTTCTCCATACCAAATTGGTTGATTAGATTTCTCTGCTGAAATAATTTCTCCAGACAAAGTTTTTGAGTTATAAGTTTTTCCTATAAGTAGGTTTTCTATTGTGTATAGGTTTGCCATGGTGGCACCTTCTTTCTTTTTTTATTTTCTTACTATGTAAGTTTATCAGAACTAACTGACATTTACAACTTACTAGCCAGTAAATCCAAATAGTGAGACGCTCAAATCGTGTGAGAAAAATCACATCGTACGTAAAAGTTATCCACAGGCTGTGTACGACACGCCGTGTGCGTCGGGTTTTTTAGTTGAAAGTTAAATTATTTTTTTAGATCACTCTGTTAAGTGCAACCATACAGAATAAATTAAACCAAAAAAACAAAAAAAGAATGCAGCATTTCCATTTAAATAAAATTCTTTCATGTAAGCAATTCCTCTTTTTCTTTTTCTAACTTTTCAATTATTTCATCAGCAAATGCAATTGCAGTTTGTGTTTGTTGTTTTGGTGTAAGTGTTGCCCACAAGTATCCAAGCAAATAAGCGTTTCCACTATCTACATTTCCATTACGAATTTTTGCAGACATTTCTTTTACTTCTTTGAGTAATTGCATATCAGCCATTAGTTAATCCCAACATTCTGAACAAGTAGAAGTTAAATAAGTAGAATCTTCAAGAGCCACTTCTACAGTTGGCTGCTCGCAAATTTGACACGATAGCATTATCATTTGATTATTCATTTATTTATTACCTTTCATTGAGCAATTTTCTTTATGTACGAAACAAGCGTATTCGCACTCTGGGCAGATAGTGTCTGCAAGACGTTCACGAATTTGTGAATAACTCTCAAAAGAGTTTTTATTTTCAAGTATTGAATTCATTGTTTATCCTTTCACACAACAAGAGCAATAAGTAGGGAGAGAGAAAAGATGTTTTAGCAACGCCTTTCTTTCATATGTAGTTAATTCAGGGTGATTAGATTTAACACCACCATGTTGATATTCATAGACAATTTTATCTAATGTATTTTGAGTGAGCATTTATGCTCCTTTCGTTAAGAGGCTTACTTCTAGTTCAACCTTCTATACATAGAAGTTTAACATAGGGGTCTGACATTTACTCATGAGTAAGTATGACAAAACGGACATTTAGAAATGTGAGGTACGTCATGTGGATAACTTGAGCGTAAAAATGAATGTGATGTATATCATGTGGATAAAACTGTGGATAACTACCCGAGACAGCCCGAGCCAATGTCCGTTTTACACCTTTTGTCGTGTGGTATAAATCACTAATTACACGCATGTTATTTACGGCGTGTCGTGTTGACTTTTGGCGGTATCTATGTTATACTTCCAGTATCAAATTAAATAAAGAAGCAGGGTATGAGCCTTAGCAAATAAATGTGAGATAAATCACAGTGAGCCTAAGCAAATAAGACCCTAAAATGTCAGTGGTATCTGATAGGATACTAGTATAAGAATTAAAAAAGAAAGGTGGTCAAAATGACTACATTAGAAATAACAAAGTGTGTTAAGCATACACCAAATAAAAATGCTATCTCATCAGTAAATGATGACCAATTCACTTTCTGCGAGGTTTGTGAACAAAATATAGAGCGTTGGTATAACGATACTGACCCTGAGCGTCTACCTATGTGGACAAGTTGGGTGGTATCCAAATGATTAACTCTGCACTAAGTGTTGCATGTGATACATGCTATGGTCATGGTGTTATCTTTATTGGTGATAACCATGATTACAATATAGAGCCATGCGATTGCGTGGCTGATGCAAATGATGGATTAACTTTAGATTGGATGGAATAAATGAAAGTAACACTAACAACAATGCAAGGTAACACAAGAGATATAAATCTCATGACTAAGCAAGAGGTTTTAGATTTTATAGATTTATTTAAATCTACATTACATAAAAATCAAAGAGTCAAGATAACTTGCGATCTGATAGGCATTGACGGCTATCTACAAGGAACACGCTAGGGGCTAACCCCTCTAGTGTGCTCACTATTTTTTTTATTTTTTATTTTTAAAATTACATATCATACATCTCAGAAAAATATTCAGATTTTATGAAAATGAAAAATTTTTCAGATTTGGCAGGGTATAATAGAATTATGTGCAAACACGTATATGAGTACACAGGTCCTGGTCCATGTGGATATTGTGGTTTTGATACCCATGATCCTAATTGGAATCAAGTAAATAAACTCTATTCCGAGTACAAAGAAAAACTCGGGTATTTTTATAATACTAATACTTGGTGGAGTATTTAGTAGTATAATTATTATATGAAACAACAAATATTGATTTCTATAGTTATAATTGGTTTGGCAGCATTAGTATGGCTATTCTAGACAACTTTGAATCTTCTTTGCCAGATGACTACGGAACGCCAAGAAAAACAATTAACGATGCAATTAAAGAAATGCTTGAAGATCCAGAAAACTATAAACTTATGGAACGACTAAAATATATGGAGGATCATGGAATCTAAAGAAATTAAAATTATTCCAATGCAAGAAAATGAAGAACCATGCTGTGAGTCATGTTCTTGTCAACCACCAGTAAATGCGTTGCTGGAAACGCTAGAATCTTTTGAAGAATAATTATCTTCATCTGATATACTAAAAAAATGATAAATCAAGGAATTAATGTTCCAGATAAAACAATAGCAGTTTTTAACGATCCTTTTGATGCTCCTTGGCAGTTTAACAATAATAAAGAAAGACTTCATAATATTGTTGATAAACCACCTAAAAAAAGAGATTGGTTTACTCCACATTTTTATAGATGTCTGCCACTAACAATTGGAAATCAATATGGCTTTATAATTAAAAGCGAATTTGATTTTAGTTTTATTTGGGATGGTGGAAGTTCTAAAGATTCAGTTAAATTTTACTTTAGCGAAACTTTAGAAGAACTTGATAAAAAACGTCCAAGAATTGATAGTCACTTTGGGGACGGAATAATATCAATAGCGGTACCCTTTACATTAAGAACCCCACCTGGTGTAAATCTTATGATAATAAATCCACCAAATTATGTACTACCAAATGTGACAGTAATGACTGGAGTAGTTGAAACAGATAATTTAAGAAGAAGTTTTTTGTTTAATCTAAAAATACAAATTCCAAACATAGAAGTTGGCGTTCCTGCTGGAACCCCTTTAGCAGGTTTTATTCCAATTCCAAGACATTTTGCAGATAGTTTTGAATTAAAATACGCTGAAGATATTTTTGATGAAGATGTTATAATTGAAGAACTTCAAGCAGACAAAGATACAAATTATTATAGAGAAATAGAAGAACCTTTACTAAAGGATGGAGTAGGAAGACTTTATATGCAAGGTAAAGATGTATATGGAAATACTTTCCCAGATCACCAAAAGTCTTAACTACCACTTATCTAAAGGACAATTACCAAGGATAAACTTTATCAGATATCTTTTTTCTTTTTTCTTTGAATATTCCTATAATAGTTTGTAGGTATAAATTTACTTAAACGATAATAATCTTGTCTTTTAAACAACTTTAAATCTTTTTCAGTTTGATGTCTTATTTCTTTTTTTAATTTTTCAGATCTTTTAAAGGGTATATAAAGAACAAATGGATCTCCAGATTTTATGACAACATCTTTGCCATTGCCATGATACAAAACCTGTTGATTAATTTCATGATGAATATCAGTATCTATGACTCCAGGCAAAACTGACCAGTCTCTATTAAAGTGATAAAAAAGTGGTAGTTGTAAAACAGACCACCCAGGTGGAGTTATAATTCTCCAAGGACAGTTTGCTTTAAAAACAAATTGACCTTCAGTTCCATTAAACCTTGCTTTAGTATGATCCAAAAACTGTTCATTTCCATGAAAATCCCAAGACGCTAAAGATGTTGGTGTATTCCAAGACCAGTTTCCTTCTCTATCGTATTTTAATTTAACGTCACACCACATTGGAACAATATATCCTTGTGAAAAATAATCTGGAAAAGATGGACAGTGTTTTACTGTTGTTGTTTCTTGTACAAGATTTGGCATATCTTTAAACCATTGAGGAATAAAGTTTTTTGCTGGTTTTGGTAAGTATTCTGGAATAGACTCTAATCCTTCAATAGTACTTATAAATTGTATTTTATCTGATTTACCAAACCTCACAAGATCTCCAATTTTGTCGGGGAACCAATAAGACCTTCACTAACACTGGTCCACAATTGTGACGACATACTAGTATTAATTCTAGCAGATAAACCTATAGACTCCATAACGTAGTTATATCCTCCAGACTTGGTTTGAACTTTGTTCCAAACCCCACTATCATATATTAAGGTTTTGGAATCAAAAATAAATAGATAATAAACCTTCTTTTCATTTTCGGCGGGTACAGAAGACCAATCCTGGTCGCTCTTAGCAAGACACACATAGTAATCAGCACTATTATCCACTACGCTAGATATCATGGCATCTAGGGTTTGATATTTGCCTAGCCTGGATCCAGAAAAAGTTAGTGTGTTATTTGCGTATACTCCTGATTTGACAGAGAAACTTTCGCCTGACTCTAAAGACATGTCTACGCTGATACTATGGCTTCTATTGGGCTGCCAGTCGTTTATATACCCTGCCTCAGTCAAAGTGTTAGCAATAAGTTCTTCTAGAAATTCACTTGTGCAAGGCAGTCTGTAAACCGAGTGATGTATTTTTAGTTTATTTGTCAAACCTTCAATAAGGGTTTGCTTTATAGAATGTAGCACAATCAATTATAACCTATATCGGGCTATTAAGCAAGTATAGATACTCCATCCAGTTAGACATTATTGTGTGTGTCACACATGTTATGTCTTAGGGTGGTTTGGTATTTCTATTTTCGGCTTTATTGAAGACAGTAGAATCTTTATGATAGAATTGATTAATGAAAAATAAAAAAGAAATAAATGTGTATTGGTGGCCTAATACAAGTGGCTGGAACATGCTGTATAACGATCCAGTAAATTTGCGACAGTCTTTGTATGAGATAAAAAATAAAAATAGTAAAAAAAAGTCAATGTTTGAATGTCCAGCATATTCCGATAAACTTAAGAAAATATTTTTTTTCACTAGCCCAATGGATCTTGAATATGCATATGATTTTTCCGATTCAAAAAATCCATACATTGTTCCTAAGAATGCAAGCAGGCCTCATCTTGAAACTAATATATTAAGACCACCAACTATGGTTGGAAGACCTTTATTTGAACTATCTTTATTTTTTTGTTTTTTTAGTGAAGAGCCGCTTATGGCTTCTTTTACACCACCATTTTTGCACAATTCTAATTTTACAAAACAAGGTGTTCCCCCAACGGGATCTTATGATATAGGAAGATGGCTAAGGACTTATCCTATGGAAATTATGTTATGGAATGAAGTTGGCACTTTTAAACTTGAAAAAGATGAACCTTTATTTTATGTAGAATTTTTAACAGATAGGCCTATAAACTTACAAAGAGTTGAAAGTACAGAAAAATTAAATTCATTTGCAGCACTCGGCGCAGCATCACCTACAATGATTGAGTCCAAAATTCCCCTTGTTACAAGATATGAAACTTTCAAAAAAACAAGAATGAGAGATCATATAATGAAAGAAATTAAAAATAATATACTTTAGTAAGTCTTTTTGGGTGTAACACTTTTTGTAACAAAATTTGACTGCGTAGCAGGCATAAGATGTTTTATAGTGGTTTAGTATCTCTATTTTCGGCTTTATTAATTCCCGCCGAAATTTAATCTCATATAATGATATAATTTGTTTACGATGATGACAGTAGACGACTGGGCAAAACTAATACTTACGATTCTTTCAATATTAACTATTATTGGCGGATCAATTCGTTGGCTAGTAAAACATTATTTAAACGAACTTAAGCCGAATTCAGGATCTAGTTTAAAAGACTCCGTTGACCGCTTAGAGAAAAAAACTGATCAACTATTTGATCTTTTGCTTGAACATTTTAAAGATCATTCTAAAAAATAATTTTCTTTATATATAATATATAAGATACTTTAAAAACCTTACTTGCTAGTTATTCTTTATTCTTTATATTTTTAAGTATACACGTTTATACCCTGGTTTTTTACAGTTTATGCAGAATTGATTATAACAATCGTATAACAATTTGTTTAATGTCTGGTTTATAACGTTTTGTTACTATTTATCCCATTTATAACGTTTTGTTATAATTTGTTACATTCTAATAATACAATGTTATAATTTTTACGCTGGCACCTAGATTCTAACCCCCACCCCACTGCGTCTAGGTGTCCAGTTTTATTTAATGGTATAATCAATTATTATGTGTGCTCCTACAATAGAAAAATATGGCGCCTCGCCAGCAAATATTCAATGGACAGTAGTCCGTGGAGACACAGCAACCCTACTTGTAGAGTTTTTAGAAGACGATGAAGTAACACCATTTGACTGCGACGACTGGACATTTAAAGCAACCGCCTATGATCCAATGGGAAATGTATTAGATAACCTAACCGTAACTGTTGTTGATAATGAAGCAACTATTACTGCCCCAGCATCAATTACACAAAATTGGGGAACAGGCTATAGTCAAGTGGCAGCAGAACTAAGGTTTGATCTTGAGGTAATTATAGAAGGTGGCAGCGGGCCAAATGCAGATACAGTATGGACACCAGTTATAGGAACTATCTGTGTTCTAAGTGATATGACTCCAGGTTTATAATGCCAATAGTAAAAGTTTCAAACCCTACACCCCTTCTTCCGCCAGTAATAAAAATTGGCAATAAAATATTTAAAATCAAAATAAAGTAGTTAGGATAAGTCATGGCTAAGAGCATGGACTTTCCCCCAAAGAAAAAATATCTAGAAACAATCCAAGAGGTTAAAACAACAGAGTATATTGCTGTGCCTGGAATCACTGGAGAAAAAGGTGAAATTGGACCAGCAGGGCCACCAGGACCACAAGGGCCAAAAGGTGATAAGGGTGATATAGGAAAACAAGGGCCACAAGGTGAACGTGGAGAGCCAGGAAGAGCAGGGGATGGATACGACAGTCCATCTGGTCAATATCCTGGTTGGGCTTATTATGCAAATAAGAGTACTCAAAAATATAGGCTAGGCCCAGAAAGAGGCGAAGACGGCTGGGTAGATTTTTTCTTAGATATAGACGAATCAAAAACCATTGAAGCCTATTTGCCAAATAGATCAGTTTCATTGTTAAATCCAACAACAAGAAACATAAATTTAAAAACCTTAAAGGTTGGTTCAAAAGTAGACATTAGGTATGATTTTTCTTTAGAAACCTATACTTCAAATACAGAGGTTTGGATAAGAACTCTTTTAAGAGATGAAGAAATTTCTCCAATGGGATATGTTGGATTACTTAAATATCAGTACCCATACGATATTTCATATTGTCAAACCATTTTTATCAATAGCGATAAAATAAAAAACTACGGAGGGCGACCTCAAATTAGAACTGACAACGAAGGATCTTTTATTTTAAAAGGTATCTATGTGTCAGTCTCTTAGTGGTATAATGTTACAGGAGGAATAATGGCATTTCCAGGTTCTTATAATTTTAGTTACTATCGTGGTGATAGGTATGAGTTTGTAATCCGTCCAAAAACTGCAAATGGTGGCGCTTTTGATTTAACAGGTTATAGCGCAAACTTTACTGTTGCTAATGCAAGAGGAGAAGGTAAAACTCAGTACGAAATGCAGGCTGTCGTTGATGGTTCTGCCGACACAGTAACTTGCACAATCCTACCAGGCGCAGGAGAAGCGCTAACTGCTGGAAGTTATGTCTATGACGTTCAAATTGATTCTGGTGCAACATTAGTTTATACACTTTTAACGGGAACTGTAACAGTAACAGATGATATTACTGGAGCAGATGACTCATAATGGTTGACGTACTACTTAATACCGATGATGTTGTTGTTATAGGACCACCAGATTCAATTGACTTATTAGTTGACA
>Ga0208364_1000453_pt1 | contig 9524 bp, 13 predicted proteins | sample LakMenEpi08Jun12_FD_150680 | JGI IMG/M metagenome (GOLD analysis project Ga0208364, IMG submission 150680) | Freshwater microbial communities from Lake Mendota, WI - 08JUN2012 deep hole epilimnion (SPAdes) | ecosystem: Environmental > Aquatic > Freshwater > Lake > Epilimnion/Euphotic zone ...
GCTCCGGTGATTGGCACGACATGGGTACTGCGATGACGCAGGATCAATTCAAGGCGGAAATCATGCGGCGTGCGGAATACGCGGCCGCCCGCGTCGGTGCGGAAGTTGTCGCCGATCTCAAGAGAGTATTGAGCGTGCCAGCCCCGATTGTGCCGGGCAGCCGACCGCCACGCGCCGCGACAAAGGCCACGCCGGGGGCACCGCCGCGAAAGATCACCGGCGCGGGCCGATCCGGCACGACCTATGTCGTTGAGCGAGATGACGCGAATAATCAGGTCATCCTCTACGTCGGCAACAATGTCGTTTACATGGGCGCGCTGGAATTCAGGAACCACCCGTGGTTTTTCAAGAACATTGCCACCGATGAAATGGTCCGGCAGTTCCAACTGTATTTCGATCAAGCCGGGAAAGCGGGGATAAAATAAGTCATGCCAACCACCGCAGACGCCAACCGGCTCGGATCGTATTGGCAGAATGTGCCGGACCGGCGCACGATGTCATTCCGCCGCCGAACCTCGGCCGGCCCGCCGCCCGTGCATGGTCAGGAAATCGAGATCGCAAATTGTTGGCACAGGAATTTCGTGACGCTGCCGCAGTCGAGCGGGAGCGCGGTCTACGCGATTCAGACTTGCGATATTTACATGCCGCGAGTCAATGCGGCTATCGACACGGCGCTTGAGCGGCCGATGCCGGGCGACACTATCACCGATAACACTTCCGTCCCGCAGACTGCGCAGACATGGACGATCGAGCAGGTGTCCGATGTTGGGGCGTTGCGGGCTTGGAAGCTAGGGTGCGTCCTGCCGACGATCATCGGGGCGACGGGCATCAGCGTCAAATTTCAGAATCCCGTTGTGTCAATCAGCAATGCGGGGCAGCGCGTCGTGTCATCGTGGACGGACATTACGACGGTCACGGCATGGGTTCAGCAGACGCAGACGCAGGCCGACGACACGCTTGGTTGCCGGACAATGGTCCGCAACGCGACGATTTACACGTCCGCTTATCCCACGACGACCGCGCAGTCCGTCGTGTTTGAAGTGGCGACTAGCCGACGCTATACGATTGTCGCGTATCGGCCTGCGCAATCCGTCGCGGTCCTGAACGAATACGATTTGGAGTTGATCCCGTGACGAACCTTGACGCAATTTATACGTCGTTCATTACGGCATTGAAAAACGATGCGACTGTGGCGGCTCTTGTGCCGGGCGGCTGGCGTCAGGGTCGGCACGAGCAGGCATCGCCCGCGTTGGGCGCGTATGGCATTGTTCGATTCGATCCCGTCAGCACGACACCTTACGCGGGCGGATACTATCGCCTCTACACGCTGACGATCCAGGTCTACGCCGCCGCATCGGCAACGGCACAAGCGGCGATTCAGGCCGCACTTGCGGCACTATTCGATTTCAAGCCGGGTGCGGTCTCCAACCCGACCGGAAGCGCGGTGAATATGATTGTCCCGACTACGATCAATCAGCAGGTCGATACGAAGATGCGCAACGGCACGGATATGGTGCCCATTACGCAATCGTGGACCGTGAAAATGATCGAATCGAGAGCGTGAAAAGTAAGGCAATAACACACAACGCAAGAGGTGTGTGCGATGCCTTATCCGGTCAGTTTGACAACTATTCTCCCGGGCGATCAATCGTTTATCGTTGTCGCCACTCCCGGCGCGACGAGCGGAGCGTTTCGTGTGAACGTTGAGCAAGGCGATTGGGCCAACGACGTTGCCGTCAGCGATTATGCCGCTTCCGATTCGGGATGGATTAACAAAATCACGAACAAGTATCGCGGATCGTACACTTGCACCGTGGCCGAAGACGTGACGGCTCTGGAAGGCATCATCGCCATGGGCAACCGCTTTGATGTTTACGTCAAGCGGTCCAGCGGAGCGACGACCTACGACAAACTCGCAAATTGCATTCTGACCGGCGCTCCGAAGACGTTGCCGGAGTCGGGCGACAGTCACCGCAAGTTTACGCTGACGTTCGAGGGCGGCATTTACACTGCCGGTATCGCGGCGGCAAGTGTTCCGGCGAATACCTAATTGACGGTTCCCATTTCATCGAAGGACGCATGAACGCAAGCGAAGCGCATGGTTTTTACGGTAGCGTCATCCTCGATACGGTGACGCCCGAAGGCAAGCCGCAACAGGTCACGTTCAACATCGCGCCGCTCAACGTTGCGGAAGAATGCGCGTTGTATGCGGAACTGCAAGCGCTTGTCGAGAAGAAGCGGAACGACCGCGTGAAGGCGATGATCCGCGAGTTTGGCGCCGTCTCGCCCGCGTCGTGGGCGGATCGGCAAGTCGTGTCGGAACTGGCGGCGCGTGTCGTATCGCCTGCGGAAGAATACGACGTACTGCAATATCGCTTCGACGTGGACGGCGTGCGATGTGAGTTGTATCACCGTGCGAAAAAGTCGAATCCTGAACTGACGCGGGACATCGTTGGCGCGGCCGTGAATTTGGTGAACGTGACTGTTGCGCGGATGATGATTGATCAAATCATATCGGGGCGCACGGCCCACAAAAGCGAAACGGACACGGTTCAACCCGTGGCCGGATAACGATCCGTTGAAAATCTCAGTTGATATCGCGGGGCTTGACCTCGCGCCGCTCAAATTGCAATCGCATTACAAGAAGACGCGCCAAGTTATCGACATCATGACGATGACGCCGAATCAGGTTATCTTCTATTGTCAGTTGGCCTACGGCGGCCGTGACGACGGGCAAAAACGTATCGACGGCAGTGTGGAAAGCATCGCGGCCGCCGCGTGCAGTCATAACGAAAAGCGCGGCGCGAAAGGTTTGCTGCCGGTCATCGCGGCGGAACTCGCGGCCGTCATCGCAAAGGGACAATAGCCATGGCAGACCCGATCGGCGGCATTTCGACAAGCATCACGCTTGACGTGACGGACGCTCTCAATCAATTCGATCAGTTCAAAAATGAAATAACGAAAACCAGCACGGTCGCGAGTGATAACCCTGCGCTTGAGGAGTATTTCGGCGGTGCCGCGTCGGGCGCGAAGGATGCCGCCGCCGAAGTGGCGAAGCTCCGCAAGCAATTGGAAGCGATGAACAGGTCGCTCGGCTCGGCAACGGCCGGCGGCGGGATGAACATGGCCGCGCTTGCGAAAGCGGCGAAGCAAGTCGGCAGCATGGACATGAAGGCCCTCGCGGCCTATAGCGGGACAAGTTATCGGCAGATTCCCGACATGCAAAAGGCCATGGCCCGTTCGACACGATATACGCAGATTGGCGAACGGGGCGACGCGGCAAGACAGCAGCGGTATGAATTGGGATTTCAGAATCGGTATCTTGAGCGGGAAATCGGCACCGGCGACATGCGGAAGCGGATTGTCGAAACGGTTAAGGCGGAACGTGAGGCGAAGAAACTCGCCGCGACGCATGACCGACTGATTCGGCAAACGAAGTTGATGGAGTCCCAGGTTAAGTACGGCAGGTACGGCGGCGCGGCCGCGTATTTCTACGGCCAAAATCGGGAAGCGATTAGCGGGGCTGGGCGAATGGCTGGCGGCGTGGCCGTGGGCGCCGCAGGCACGGTGGCAGGCCTTGCGGCGTCCGGCTATTCGGGGACCGTCGAAGGCGAGCGGTTCGCGTTGGAGATGCGAATACTGTCTCTTGAATTGGCAGCAGCATTCAAGCCATTTATGGACGGGTTGACAAACGCGACCCGTGCCATCAGGAAATTTATTCAAGCGGGAGGCGAAGAGCGACAGAATCAAATTCTTCGAGGCGGAGCAGTTTTTGCTGGCGGGACGGCTGGCTATGCTGTTGGCAGCAGGATTGCCGGAGGGAGGGGTGGTCTTATTGGCGGAGCGATCGGAGCAAAGATTGGTTATGAATCGCCTGAATTGATCGAAGAATTTCAAAAAGGAGAAGGCTTCGCTTCCGATGTAACCAAAAGATTTTCAAGTGTAACTCAAAGCAAACTTGGGAAAGATATAATTGGCCAACTGGAAGATTTAACTAGTTACGGGCCGTTTGGCAGTTACGGACCGTTTGGCCAAGTCATAAATGCCTATAAGAAATTCAATAAATCGTATAAAGAATATATGCAGCCCGCAGGCACGGCGGCTGGTGAGAAAACGCCGGGAATGGTACAAGAGGAAGCGAAAAAGGAATCCCGCAAACTCATGTTGACCGAGGGCGTCGGGTTTGCCGAGGCCGGGTCAACTTATTACGACCTCGCCGAAACGCTGATCCGCACACAGGCGGCGGAAGCGAACAAACCGATCGTCGATAAGTTGGACGAGTTGAAACAGGAAGTCGGCAAGCTGAACAAGTGACGCGGCGGGTGCGTCGGCATCGCGGGCGGATGCCGACGGGATGTTAAGGATAAGCCGGGTCGAACAGAATTTTGAAATCGGACGAAAGATAAGGCGGGATCGGGTTGCCGTTTGAATCTACGACATTTTTCCTGTGTAGATTTACGATTTTATTGTCGGCCAATCTGTATTTATTCCAGCCAACTGGGTTGTAAGTGAAATAATAGACAACATCAACGTATTTCAATCCGCCAGGCCCGAAGTACCAATTATCGAGCGGTCCAGTCTTTGTTAAAAGCAGAGTGCCGGCCGGATAACCTACGGACATGAAATCATAATCAAAATCAAATTTATTGACTTTTAAGTAAGTGTCTTCGATTGTAAGAAAAGGAATGCAATCAGGATACGGGACTTGATACCAAGTGTAGATGACTTCGGCCTGAATGAACGGAACAAAGCCAACTTTCAACACTTCCTGATCGGGCTTGTCCGCTCGGACGAATCCGAAGTCGGGCGTGCGGAATTCGCGCGGCACAGCCTGTTCATAAACGCGAATGAATCGGCCTAGCTCTCTCGGTGGTGACGGTCCAGCGTATGCTTCGGCGTCAGTCATGAACCGAGTGTATGGCAAGCTACCGAAGCTGCATTCATAATGGTATCGCGGAGCGGACGGCCAATAAGAGTACCCGGCCATGTTGACAACCGGCCCGTCGGTCGATTGCGAAACGACATTTTCCTTTGCAACCTTGCCCAATGACGGAAGCGATAGCGACAACGCATCAAGTGACCCCTGATTACGATAGGGCCAGCGAAGGGGATAGAATCGTTTCAGCCTGTCAGCATTGACCGGGTCTTGAATTGAATAGCCAAGAATTGCCTTCTCAAACGTATTGCATTCGTCCTCGTAAAACGATGTCGTCGTCGTGTAGTGCAATTTGGCCCGGCCGGTCGTTTCGCGTGCGCCTATTTCACGCGACGGCATCGGTTCGGAACCAACCTCGAATGATACTCCGTTGTGCGTTGTCGTCGGCATCCCTGTTATTGCCACGAAAAACAAGGCAAAAACAAGCATGGCCGACGAAATCGAAATCACAGTCCCCGTTCTCAAGCCGGGCTATTCGACAAATTATCGCAGCGAATGGTCGAACGACAAATTCACGCTGCCGGAACCGATCCTCTACGGCGAAAACATTATCGAGCCGAAGGACGCAAAGGTTACGCTTGTCAATTACCAAACGACGGAAGGGAAATTAAGCGAACCGTGGACGATTATCTGGGTTCACTTGCTGATTGACGCGGACCTTATCACAAAACCGATTGACTTTAAGCCGAAAAAAAGAACCATCATCGGACCGCCCGATGCCGTGACGAGCCGCCCGAAAGATGCCGTGCAGGCGATGGAAGCGCTGAAAGCGTTGGCCGAACGCGCGCAGAGATTGCAGGAACAGACGCCCGACAAACCGGACGCGACGATTTAAGCATGAACCAACGGCCCGCATTTAACCGATCGGGATTGACGAAGGCGACGGACGCGACCGCCGCCCTCGACCGGTCCACGGGCACGGGCATCAACGCATTCTGGCCCGGTCCGCTGGGCGCGTCGATTGCCGACCTTAAGCCCGAGACGTATCTCGCGCGGTTGACCGGCGAACGGATCGGCGCCGCTTACGGGTGGAACCGCGTCTACGTTTCCGCCGATCTCGCGGGGAAAATCTCCGTCACGCAATGGAGCAAGGATAGCCTTGAAGCGTCTGGCGGCACACCGACACGAACGCCAGCGATTGAGCCAAACGGGAATACAGGCCTCGCGCCGGGGAGTATCGTCTACGTCCGGCCCGTCGATCAAGCGGAGTCGCAGTATTACATCGTGCCAGGATCGGGCGGCGTCGGTGGCGCGTTCGAATATCCGTTCAGCTACGGCACGGTAATCCTCGATGGCATCGTTGTGCCGATCAATGATTTTCGGTGCGATGGCGGTACGTTGCAAAAGAGAACGGAATGGTGGCTTATACAGGCGAACGGCATTGCGGCGACTGTCTTCGAGTACGATCCGAACGAGACGGGCAAACGGGAGACGTTGTACTGGTGCGTGGCTGGCGATTGCGTGCAGTCAACGACGCCGCCCGAGGGCTACAACAGCGGCCCGTATCAAACGCTCGCGCAGTGTGCCGCAAACTGCATCTAGGATCGTCCGGACGGGCCAAGGCAAGAACGAAGGCAAGGCCGGGACCGGCCATCACACGCGGGGCTTTGCATGGCAATCAAGGGCACAATCGGTCAGAAAACAGTCGGCACGGCGGCCGTGCAGTTGACCGCGAACGCCGCCGCCGCGACCACGCCGATCAAGCACGGGATCAAGTTCAGCGTGCCGACGAGCGGGAAGTGCTACTACGGTCCGGTGGGCGTGACGACATCGACGGGGTTCTACATCAACGGCGTTGCGGAATTGTCGCCCGCCGATTTCGAGTACATCGGCGACGTGTATCTGATTTCCGACACGGCGGCGCAGCAGGTCAGTTTTGACATTCCCGGCCAGCTTGTCACCATCAGCTAAGGCGACCATGGCACTGAGCGGACTGAGTGCGGGTTTGCAAGGTCTGACGCTGCCTTTAAGCGGGCAGCGGTTGGGCGTTTCGTTTCTTGACGGTGCGCTGACGTGGGGCGGGCTGCCGAACGTCTGCTACTGGTCTGATCCGTCAAACTATGTGATCTGGAGCGTATAAGATGCCAGCGTTTGACGCGAAGACGGCGACCCCGTTGGCGGGCAGCAAAGTCGCGACTGACGACGTGTTCATTATTGGCGACGTGTCGGCCGATGGATTCGCGGTAGTTCGCGCGGACAATATCGCGACCGCTATCGGCGTGACAGCCGCCAACCCCACCGCGACAGTCGGCCTTTCCGCCGTCAACGGAAGTGCGTCAACCTTCCTCAGGTCTGACGGCGCTCCGGCGTTGTCTCAGGCGATTGCCCCGACGTGGACAGGTCCGCATATTTATTCACCCGCCGCCCGCGCGTCTGGCGTGGCCCCGTATTTCACGATCAACGCCGCTGCCGACACGGGCGCGACGGCATCGACCGAGCATATCGGGATTTCAGTCACGGGCGCGACCCGTCAACATGCCGCCGGTGCGATCACGACTCAGCGGGAAATTGTGATTGGCGCTCCGACGTATTCCTTTGCATCGGCAAGCACAATTACGAATGCGGCGACGGTGGCAATCGCTGCTCCTGTCGCGGGGACAAATGCGACGATCACAAATCCTTACGCATTGTCTTTGACGTCGTCAGTCGGCGGCGGTCGTATGCTTTTTTTAGGCAACACATTAGATAACCGTGGCGATATGAAAATTTCTTCGCCAACGGATGGAGGTGTGGGCGCATTCGGCGAGATTTTAGTTGGCGTTGCCTCCAGCGGTCGATTTCAATTGCAAGGCAACGGCGGTACTTTTACATTTGGTATATCATCAAGCACAGCCAATTCGACGAATGTTGGGAACAGATCCGGATTAGAGATAAGTGTAGCAGCGCCGGATTCTGGAACGCAACTTGCCAGAATCACGACTGTAAGAAGAAATCTTGCGGGCTTTGCACCTGCACAAATCGAAATTTTCCCCGGAAACAATTCGGGGACAAACCAAGTTGGCGCACAGACAATTATTGGCGCTGGCAACGGGACTGGGAATGGCACTCCGGGTGATATTACGTTCCAAGCTGCTACTGCACTTGGAAGCGGATCGACTGTGCAATCTCGCGCCGATGTGGCCAAATTTGGCACGGTAAGCGGCAATCAATTTTTCCAGCCAGTTGTTTTGACAAGCACAGGGTCCGGTCCCGGCAGTATTTCTTCCCCCGCCAATTCCCCCGCCCAAATCACCGCCAATCAAGACAACTACAGTCCCGGCGTCGGCATGTTCCAGCGTTGGTCGTCCGACGCAAGCCGAAACGTCACGGGCATGGTGGCCGGGCAAGCGGGCGAGATGCGGTACATCTGGAACGTCGGAGCGAATGATATTGTCCTGCAAAACGAAAACGCATCCTCGACTGCCGCGAACCGGTTCACGAATTCGACCGGTGCGGATATTACAGTAGGGGCCAATAAGTGCGCGTTGTGCATGTATGACGCGACTTCGTCCCGCTGGCGTGTGACCCTTTTACCCTAAGAGATACGCATGATTCCCGCGACTGAATCGGTGGCTTGCTTTGATCCCGCGACCGGCGAACGACGAGTGTATGACCGTTGGACACTGGAGCGGTTTTCGATTTCCCGAAACGGCGAAGGTGCCGCGTCGTGCGATATTGTGGTCCGCCGATGCCGAATGCTCTCGCCAACCGAGACGGAAACGCTGAGCGATGAGGTGGCCGGCAAGATTGGCAAGCAGGCATCGCTGAGCCTGAATATCGCCAATATCTTCGAGGCCGACGGGGAGAACTATCCGCCTTCAGTCCTGCAATTGGTCGGACCCGTGAAGGTCGGCATTGTGGGCGTGGTGGCCGCGATCATGAACGCGCGTAAGGTGCGGTAATCGTGTCACCCGACGGCTGGGAAGATCTCAACGAGTGCCCCGAATGCTGCGGGCCGGTGTATCCGTATCCATATTACCCGTATCAATCCGGCACGTCGGCTGGCGGCGGCGGGACGATTGCGACCGGATGCTGTCCGGGCAGGCTGTTGCCGGATGTGCTTTACGCTACTGTTTCTTCAACTTGCGGATTGATTGACGATCAAACTGTTACGCTGAATCACTACGTCTTGCCGAATGAGCCGCCCGGCGATGGATGGACGGGCAGCATATCTGTCACTTGCTCAAATTGTACGACGTTTACTGTTGACGTTCGTTGTGAATACATTGACGGGGAATATCAGTGGGCCGTCAACGCGACAATTGCTGGCAGTAATCCATTCCCGGCGCAGCCATGTACATTTACTGAGCCGCCGGAATGCACGATATCTAATGTTCAGTGTGACCCTTTTTTGTTAGTGTTCGATTGCACGCTCCCGTCGTACACTCCGCCGGGTTGCTGTGACGGGCAATCCTTTACCGTCACGGTCACTGAATAATGAAATGCCCAAGGCATAAAATTTATAGATGCGAAAAGGGCGTGCCGTTCCGCGTGGGCATCGACTGCCGTCTCTGCTGGCTCCAGATTCACGACCAGCGGTATCGCAATCTCTCCGGCCTTTTGCCGATCACGTCGCGCATCCCGTGCGTCCATCTTGACCCCGACGAGA
>Ga0208364_1000456_pt1 | contig 9496 bp, 20 predicted proteins | sample LakMenEpi08Jun12_FD_150680 | JGI IMG/M metagenome (GOLD analysis project Ga0208364, IMG submission 150680) | Freshwater microbial communities from Lake Mendota, WI - 08JUN2012 deep hole epilimnion (SPAdes) | ecosystem: Environmental > Aquatic > Freshwater > Lake > Epilimnion/Euphotic zone ...
TATTCCCTACAAGTGGTGGTACATTAAGTGGCTCAAGTAGTTTATTTTGGGATAATACTAATGCAAAATTAGGTATAGGTACAACTACATTAAGTACTTCAAGAGTAACAATAACAAGTCCGACTGAAGCAAATCATTTACATTTAGTAGCTAATGCTCCAGCTTTGACTTTTACAAATGCTTTATCAATAACTTATTATGCTGGTATTGGAATGGCTACCGCTTCTAATAACTTTGTTACAGGAGCGGTTCAAGGTGATTTGGTTTTAGGTGCATTTAACACAAGTAGTATATTATTTTGTAATAATAACACTAATACTCTTAGAATGAGCCTAAATGGCTCTGGTGCAGCAATTTTCTCTGGTAGCGTAACGGCAAGAGGTCCGAAATCACAAATTATTGCTGATGGTAATTCGGTAGGTGCTGGTATATTATTAAGTAATTCAATAGTTGGTGTTAATAGAAGAAACTGGGGAATATTTACTGAACAAAACGTAGAAGGAGATTTTGTTATTAAAAGGTCAACTGTTTCTGGAGGTGATGCTCAAACTGGTACAACAATATTGTCATTGTCAAGAGATGGTAACGCTGGAATCGGAACGAGTACAGATGCTGGGTATAAATTAGATGTTAGAAGTAGTGCATCAAGTGGCGCACCTTTATTAGCAAATTTTCAATCGGCTGGAGGTGACCCACAATTATATGTAAGTAATGGAACAATAACAACACAATTAACAGCAGATAATACAAATAGTGTATCTATTGTAGGTTCATTAAGCAACCATCCTTTGGTAATTCGTACTAACAATACCGAACGAATGAGAATCACATCGGGGGGGTTCTTAAAAGCAAGTAATACTGGAATTTATAATAACGCAAGCATTGGTTATCACGAACTTAGAAGTAATGCATCCGATGAATGGACTGTATATATTTCAAACACATCCGCTTCGCCATACGGGATTAGATTGCAATATCCTAATGCATCTCCAAATAACGGTACGAATTCATTTATATATGCAGATGATTCAACTGCACTAAGATTTGAAGTTCGTTCAAATGGAGGTATTGAAAACTATCAAGCAAACAATGTAAACCTTTCTGACGAAAGAACTAAAAAGGATATTATACCTTTAGAATCATATTGGGATAAGTTTAAGGCTATTGAAATTGTTAAATTTAAATATAAAGACCAAACGCACGATGATTTTAATATAGGTGTAATTGCTCAACAAGTAGAATCAGTAGCACCAGAGTTTGTTGATACAGATATGTGGACTTTAGAAGATGAACAAGTTGAAAGAAAAGCAATTTATACTTCTGACTTACATCACGCTACTATTAAAGTATTACAAGAGTGTATGACAAAAATAGAAGAACAACAAGCACAAATAGAAGAATTAAGAACATTAATAAATAAATAATGACAATATTTTTAACCATAGTATTTTTAATTCACTTAATTAGTTGGGTTTTATATCAAAATCACCAATTTTTAGAACGTGACCTTTATGCAACCGATTCGTATAATGCCTACAAACACAATAAAAAATGGCATATTTGGAAGGGTGTAAACCATTTATCAGTTTATGTTTTGGTTTGGTCGCTTTATGGATTCTTTTCAATGGTATTTTTTGCGACTTTGTTTTGGTTTGGCTTTGACATTCTTTGCAATATTATCGTCTTAAAAAGACCTGCATTTTATGTTGGTAAAACTGCAGATACAGATAGATTTATTAGAAAGGTAGCTGAATTTATAAAAATAAAACCTGAATATACTTCGGTATTGATTAAAGTATTAATTTTACTTATATTATTAATTTTAAAATAAAACTATGATTACATTAAACGAACAACAAGTAAAAGAATTAGAGCAATTTATCAACACTATCCCGACTGCTTATGGCTTACCATTATTGCAGTTCTTAGGTAAATTAAATGCTGAACAGAATCCGCAAACAGAATTAACAGAAGACTAAATGACACAAGATAGCAGCCAAGCCCTTGCGAATACCGCCGTTTCTATGACTGCGGCTACAATTACGATAACCCAAGTACAACCATTCGTTACATTAATAGCGGGTTTGGTCGCTATCTTTTCTGGTATTATGGCGATCCGTTACTATTACAACGCCACTAAAAGAGTAAAAAAATGATGAAGTTTTTAAATACCATTTACGGAAGTTGGGTAAAAGTATTCGTTTCAGCAGTCCTTACTATGATTATTGCTAAAGGAAATATTTATTTAATAACATTAGAGGAATGCATTAGTGCAGGAGTTATATCAATTTTGCCTATAATAATAAACTATCTGAATCCTAATGACAAGCGTTATGGGAAATAAAATTAAGATCTTTGCAATATATTTAATATTGTTGCTTTTACTTATTTCAGCCTGCAATCCTGTAATGAAGGCAGAACGTAAGGTTTTAAATAATGTAGAAAGTAGCGAAAGGGTTTTTAGGGAATTAGAAAAAACAAGACCTTGCGCGAATGATACAACCATAATTACAAAGAATGATACTACCTTACTTGTTGATACGATTACTAACTACAAAACAGATACAATCAATATTAATGGGATCGAGTACATTACCATAAAAGAGGCTGCTAAAACGATAGTAAAGACTATTAAGGTTAATCAAATACATACAGGATATATTGTAGATACAAGAAGATTAGGCATAATGATTGATTCTGTGCGTTTTTACAAGACTTCTTTGCAGGATAGTATAAAGACAAGCAAAAAGTGGAGGCTTCGATTTTGGGGCTTATTAGGCATTTTAATTGGATTCATATTAATTAAACGATTATTTTATATGTATGCCGTACGTTTATAGACATATTAGATTAGATAAAAATGAGCCTTTTTATATTGGCATAGGCTCTGATTCTGATTATAGTAGAGCATATTGCATACAAAAAAGAAATAATATTTGGAATAAGATAGTTACAAAATCTGATTATGAAGTTGAAATACTTTTAGATAATATAACTTGGGATCAAGCCTGTATTAAAGAAAAAGAGTTTATTAATTTATACGGCAGAAAAGACTTAAATACAGGAATTTTATCTAATTTAACTGATGGTGGCGAAGGTGTTTATGGTTTAAAATTTACTGATGAAGCTAAAAATAAAATGAGTATTGCTCAAAAAAATAAAAAGCCAATATCAGAACAAACCAGGAATAGAATGAGTATTGCAAGCAAAAGCAGAAATGTTGGAGCATATAGAATTGGAAAAAAACATTCTAAAGAAACAAAAGAAAAAATGAGGTTATCAAGAATAGGTGTTAAAAAAGCTAAATTAATATGTCCACATTGCAAATTAGAAGGTAGAGGAGGCGCAATGAAACAATGGCATTTTGATAAATGTAAATATAAATAAAATGCAAATCTCGGAACATTTGACATTAGCGGAGTTGATTCGTAGCGAATCAGCAAAGCGTAATGGCATTGCTAATATGCCGCCACCTGAACATATTGCTAATTTAAAACTATTAGCAGAAAATATTTTTGAGCCTATTAGATACAATTTTAGATGCCCGATTTTAATTTCAAGCGGATATAGGTCAAAGGAATTAAATGCCATAATAGGGGGTGCTAATACGTCGCAGCATTCATTGGGGCAAGCTATTGATATTGATATGGATGATACTAACTATGGAGTTACCAATGCAGATGTTTTTAACTTTATAAAAAATAAACTTCCCTTTGATCAATTGATCTGGGAATTTGGCAATATATTAAACCCATTTTGGGTACACGTTTCTTATTCAGATAGACTCAGAAGGCAGATTTTAAAAGCAACTAAAATAAACGGAATTACACAATACAAACAAATATAATGCTAAAAACAAAACGCAGAAGGCTTTTCTTTGACATTGAGACAAGTCCTAACATCGGCTTATTTTGGGAGGCAGGATATAAAAAAAACATAGATTATTCAAACATAATTCAAGAACGTGCAATTATTTGTATTTGTTATAAGTGGGAAGATGAAAAGGAAGTTTATGCTTTACAATGGGATACGAAGCAGAATGACAAACGTATGCTTGAGCAATTTATTGAGGTTGCAAATGTGGCTAATGAAATGGTCGGACATAACGGGGATAAATTCGACTTGGCTTGGATCAGGACAAGGTGCCTGTTTCACAATATCCAAATGTTCCCAAAATATACAACTATTGATACTTTAAAGGTAGCCAGGCAGAAGTTTAGATTTAATTCAAATAGGCTTAATTATATAGCGGATTTTTTAGGCATAGGTCAAAAGATTAAGACAGAATATAGCCTTTGGAAAAACATTCTATTGAATAAGGATAAGGTAGCTATGGAGGCAATGATTAAATATTGTAAAAAAGATGTGGTATTGCTTGAAAAGGTTTTTAAACTTTTAAGCGCACATATAGAGCCTAAAACACATTACGGGGTTATTTTTGGCGAAGATAGGGGAAGCTGCCCTGAATGTGGATCAGATGATTTGATTAAGAATAATAAGGTAGTAACTGCAACAGGATTAACCAGGATTCAATATAAGTGCAAAACTTGTAATAAATTTCATTCTAAAACTGATAAATAATGTCAAAAATATTATATAATATTATAAATGATTTGATAGATCGTGAGGAAAAAGGATTAAAAGAATACTTGACTACGATGGACAGAACAGATCTTACAGAATTAGAATGGTTGCAGCACGCTTACGAGGAAGCTTTGGACTTGTCAATTTATTTAAAAAAACTTATAAAAATTAAAACAGATGAAAATGCCAAAAGGATTTAATAAATGGACGTTATGCCAACAAGAAGATTATTTTTCTAAAAAACTTCAGGAAGTCCACGAAATTGAACAAGAGATTAGAAATGTTTTAGCAAAGATTCGTGGCGGCAATAAAATGGAGTTTAAAGAAATAGAAAGACCTGATGAAATAATTTTAAAAGATTTATAATGTCAGAGGAAAAACAAACAGAAATAAGCGAGGAAATAGAATGGGAAGATGCCGAAACGACCACGCGAAGTGATTTGATTAGTTGCGCCTATTATGCAATATCAGCCGTAGAAGATATTGATTTGACTTTAGTTTCTAAAATGGAAGCTAATAGGATTAAAACAATTAGAAGGCAATCTCTGGATATTATTGCGAATGTAATAGGGGAAATGCACGCTGAAATCTTTGATATTGAGGAAGATATATAAATAAATAATTATATATAATTTATTGCCACTTATAAAAAGTGGTTTTTTTTTGCAAAATAAATTAATAAAGTGTATATATTATGGATAAAAGATGTATATTTGTCCTGTCGTAATAAAACCATACGGCATAAATACTATGAAAAAATTTGAATTTGTTTCGGAAACGAAATACAACAAACCTGATGATCCTTATTTTTACACAAAAGAGGATGGCTATTTTGTATCTGATTCTGGTAGCTATGACAAAGATCAAGCCTACGAAAAGTTTTTAATGTTAGCACAGGGCGGATCTTTAAAACCGACTACCCAAGTACTTGAGGAAAAATTTTTAGAAACAAAAGATTAAAAAATGAATACATTATACCAACTATCAAACCTTAGGGATAAGGTAAGTTATTATGAATGGCTATTTGACATAAGCAATAAATCAAATGCTCAAAAAAGATATGAATTGTTAAAAAATGCCCGTAAAAATTTAAAGGATTTTAAGGCAGTTTACTATCCACATTTATTGCAGCAACCTAAAAACCCATTTCCATCAATACCTTTTACCCCTATGTCTGAATGGACAGAAAAATTTGAGGAGTACGGGGATATGTATTAAACCTTAAAAAAACCAATATGAACTTAGTAAAAATTCAAGCTGAATTAAAAGCACCAAAAGGACAATTTAATGCATTTGGTAAATATAAGTACCGAAATGCAGAGGACATTATTGAAGCAGTAAAACCTATTTTATTTAAGTACGGAACTGCATTAGTAATTACAGATGAGGTAGTACAAGTAGGGGACAGGATTTATGTTCAAGCAACCGCAACACTTTTAGATGATACAGATAATACTATCAGTTCAAAAGGTTGGGCGCGCGAGGAGGAACTAAAGAAAGGAATGGATGCAGCACAGATTACAGGATCAGCGAGTTCATACGCCAGAAAATACGCCCTTAATGGCTTATTTGCAATAGATGACACAAAGGATGCGGATTCTACGAATGAGCATAAGGACGAAGTTGGAGAGGAAAAACGTATGAAGCTAATTGCTCTATTAGAAAACACTATCTGGGATGAAAGCCTTAAAAGTAAACAGGCTATCAAGATAAGTGCTTACACTACAAATGAGCAATACGACAAGGCTTATAAAATTATTTTAGCTAACCAAAACAAGTAAAATGCAAGAAACTTATCAAGATTTGGAAATAGGTATGCAGAATCTTTTACCTATGGAAAGGCAGATGCTTTTAGCAAAAATATATCACTATGCTTGGTATAATAAGGAAGCATACGATCAATTGATTACCTTTGTAAAACATTGGGAAAAACATTCAGAATTTAAAGCAGTATTTTTTAAACAGGATTCAGAGGAATCCATAAACCAAATATAAAATGTCAGAAGTAAAAAAAGAAAATTGGGGTGCTTGGAAAAACACTACCAAAGACGGCAAGGAAGTTATTAAGTTTTCAATCAACGGACAACGCTACAATATGTGGGTTAATTCTTATAAGGATAAACCTGCGCAGCCTGATTATAAGATCTATGAAGATAATTACGTTGCGCCTACGGAAACAAAATTAGCTAATGATGATTTAGAATTTTAATTATGGAGTATAACAATATAGTACAATGTTATAAAGATCAGTTGCAAAGTTTACGGATGTTTCATAAAGAATTAGTAAAAGCTAATTTGATAACAGATGATATTGCTATTGGATCTGTACCTACAAGCATTATGCCGCATAGATTAGTTGAATTAGTTGAGGATGTATTTGACACAAGCATCCAGATTAAGAACAGAAGGCAAAGCGTTATCTTTGGACGTAAGGCGGCGGCTTATATTCTTAAAAAATATACTCAATTATCCCTTAATGAAATAGCTAAACATATCGGGGTTGGGGATCATACAACGGTTATTTATAACATAAAAACGGCTGAAAACCTAATGTTTACAGAGAAATGGTATAAAGAAAAAGTTGATGAAATTGAAAAAGAGATTGAAAATTTTAGTAAGTTTGTAAAAGAATAAAAAAGCGTTATGGTACAACGCAGTTCAAATATATTGGATCAAGGGCAAGCAGATAGTACCATTATCTGTAAGCCTGCGATCCATTTTTAATTTATGTCAAAAGATCCCGCAGTGCTATTTTACACAAGTGATTTTCTTAGTGGTACATTTACAATGACTGACGAACAAGTCGGAAAGTATATCAGATTGCTATGCCTACAACATCAAAAAGGCAAGCTAACTGAAAAGGATATGCTAAGCATATGCAAAGCATATGATAATGAGATTTACGAAAAATTTGATCAAGTAGATGGGTTTTTTGTAAATGACAGAATGTATAATGAATCTATAAGAAGGTCAAAATTTACAGAAAGTAGGCGAAATAATGCTAAATCAGTAAAAAATGATAGCATAAGCGAAGCAAGTGCTAAGCATATGCATAAGCATATGGAAACTGAAACTGAAACTATAAATGTAAATAAAGATATATTTATAAATAATATAGAGCCTTATAAAAATTTATTAAATGAATCATACCAGGAATTTATAGATTATTGGACAGAACCATCAAAAAGTGGTAAATTACGCTATGAAGCCCAAAAGTTTTTTGATATTAAACGCCGAGTAAATACTTGGTTACAAAATAAAAATAAATATGGAAATTCAAAAAATACTGACGCAACTGCCGCAAGTCGCAAACGAATGGACGACCTTGCAAAGTGGGTTAATAGATAAAGAAGATCTGACTATCATAGAAGCCTTTAAAGGGGATAAGTTAAACCTTATCAGTCCTGTAACGCTTCGTGAGAATTTAGCATATATATTTACTTTAATTGGATTAACAAGACTTCCAGATAAGATTGAATTAGAAGTAATTGAGGATTATATACGATCTACATATCCTTTTTTTACAATACAAGAAATGCGCATAGCTTTTAAAATGGCAGTTCAAGGTAAATTTGATTGCAATATTGAGCATTATGAAAAGTTTAGCCCTAAGTACATATCAGGGATAATGAACGCTTATAAATCAAAAGCTAATCAAGTTCGTAAAAATATACCGCCACCACCAGAACAACCCGTAAAACAATTAACAGAACAGGAAATTGTGGATTTTACAAAAGAAGATTGGTTAAATGGCAAGCGTCAAGATTTTAATAGGGTATTTAATGCAGACAAAGTTTTTAAGATCCTTTTAAAACAAGGGAAGTTAACTTTTACACAGGATCAGATATTAGAAACAATAAGAGTAGTGAGGGAAGATAACTTATACAGATTAAATAAAATGCATCCTTTAGACGCAAAAAAGTTTAGTCAGGAAATTAAAAAAGAAGATTTTATTGAATTACAATGTAAAAAATTAGCACTTGTCAAATACTTTGAGAGTTTTTCAGGTTAAGTATACTTATTGTGGTAGCCTTAAATATTGTTATACTATTAATTTTTTTGATTGCTATCCTACAAGACAGGATGCGATTGATAACACAAATAGGCTTACCTTTAAAAAACAATTTTACGAATTACTATGGACATATCGGCAAACGACCTAACAAAATGGGCTAAAAAAAACCTTGAATATGCGGGATTCAGGTTAAATAGAGTAAACAATATTCCATACGGAAAGCGTAAAGGAACAATAGAAAAGGGATGGGCTGATCTGCAAGGTTACAACGATAAGGGTATTTATGCAGCTATTGAAGTTAAAAAAATAGGGGATAAATTAAGTCCAGAACAAAGGGAACGATTAAAAGATATTTACGAATGTGGTGGAATAGTTTATATTTGTACTGAAATAGAAAGCAAACCCGCATTAGTTGAATGGTCAAAAATGAAATTTTAGCGCAGTATTGGACTTCAAAAGAGGTCAACGACGCATTTGACAAGATGCATCCAGAGGAGTTGCGTTATGATTTAAAGGCAGAAGTTTTTTTAGTTCTTTGCGAAATGGAAGATAATAAGTTAGTAGGATTATTTGAAAGGAATGAGTTAAAATTTTACATAGTTAGGATTATGCTCAATATGATTAAAAGTGATAGAAGTACTTTTTATAAAAATTATAGAAACTACACGGAGTTTGTAGATCAGGATTTTGTTTCAGATGATTATGATAAAAGTATGCTTGAGAAGTTAGAAACAAATATGGACGGGCTACATTGGTATAACAAAGAGATCTTAAAATTATATGCTATTGACTTTAAAAAGAACGCTAAAGAACTAAGCCGTAAAACAGGCATACCATATATGTCAATAATACGGACTATAAATAAAACCAAAAAACAAATGAAAACAAATATTAGAA
>Ga0208364_1000458_pt1 | contig 9456 bp, 7 predicted proteins | sample LakMenEpi08Jun12_FD_150680 | JGI IMG/M metagenome (GOLD analysis project Ga0208364, IMG submission 150680) | Freshwater microbial communities from Lake Mendota, WI - 08JUN2012 deep hole epilimnion (SPAdes) | ecosystem: Environmental > Aquatic > Freshwater > Lake > Epilimnion/Euphotic zone ...
GCCCCTAATTGATTAACCAACCCAGTGATCTGCTCCGTTTTTCCCTTTAGCATGGCATCAACGGCTTGTTTAGCCACTTGCTCGGGAGTCATATTCAATCGCTCACCCGCTTTAACCGCTTTACTGCTCACCTTAGCCCGATTGGCAAAGTCGGTTGCAGTGCCACCCGGACTCACCACCGTTACCGAAACGGGTGATTTTCTAAGCTCATAGGCAAGGCCCCGGCTGAACTGAACAATAAACGATTTGGTGGCAGCATATACCGTTAATCCGGGAACTGCCTGATAGGCTGCTGAACTGGCGATATTTAATATATAAGCCTTAGGCAATTGTAAAAGGGAGGGAAGAAAAATGCGTGTAAGCTCTACTGGCACCTGCATATTTACCTGCATCATACCCGCATACTCCTCTTCAGAATAATCAATAAACTGTCCGCTAAGTCCGTACCCGGCATTATTAATCAACATATGCACCACATATCCATTTTGGGTTACCCAATCGAATACCCGCACAGAAGCACCGGGTTGAGATAAATCAATAGCCAAAATTTGTGCCTCTACTTTATATTGTTCGGTTATTTGATTGCGCAATTCGCCGAGTAATACCTCATTGCGGGCAACTAATAACACAGGAATTCCTTTTTGCGCCAATTCAATCGCGATAGACTTGCCAATACCTTTGCTGGCTCCGGTAATTAATGCATATTTCATAATAAAAGGATAGATAAAAAAAAGGCCAACAAATGCTGGCCATGAAAAAGTTAGTTTAATGATGCACTTTCGCTGTAAAACGATGGTAGAATGGCGTTTTGCTATTTTCATCTTTGGGTGCATACTTGCCGGTAACCAAGGGAACATACATTACCCTTCTGCGACTGGCTTCTCCGAAAAGGGGAGACTGCTTCACCCGATGCCATAAACGACCATCATGAACAGTCAAATCGCCTGCCTGAATATCAAAACCCACTTCACGACGATCGTCGGAATTATCGATGAAATATTTTTTACCAAACAATAATTTCAGCATGTTCTGACGCTGTGTTCCGGGAATTACCCGCAAACCACCGTTATCAAAAGCACAAGTGTCTAAGTGAATACCCACATTCAGCATCGGCATGATTCGCTGACCCATAAACAAATCGCGGGGGGCATCGGTATGCCATCCCATTTGGGTAAAAGTGCTATTGGGGGTATTGATATAATTATTTACTACCAATCCATCTTTTTCTTCTTCCCCAATTCTGCCTTCAAAAGCACCCAGAAAAGGCAATAAGGCCTGTAATTTAGGGTGCTGAATTAACTGGTGCAAAGGATCGCTGTATAAGGAGGTAAAACAGAGACGCTGGATGGTCATTTTCCCCTTATCATCTTTGCCAAATTTTAACGGAATACCATTTACCTTTTCGCGTTTTTCCTCAAGCCACATTTGTTCAATTCTGCTTATTTCACTAACATACAACTGAACTTGTTCGGGATTAAGAAAATTACGGAATAATATTACCCCGTGTTCTTGGAAAAATTCCAGTTGCTCGGAAGTAAGCAAATCCCCCAATTCAAATTGACTATCCCATTTTTTCATACTTACCTACAACGTTTGGTGCTGCCTTTTGTTATATTTTCGTTACCAATTGATAACGGATAGCAAATTTACGGAATTAATTGTTGGTTTTCGCAGGTTTAGACCTTAATATGATAAACATATTGTATTGATTATCAATAAAAAACCCAAAATGAGGCTAACAAGAAGGTTTTGGTTGATGAGTTGGGTTTTGTTCCCTTGGGTAGCTTTTGCACAACCTCGGGCTGAAAAAAGTGGTAAAGCATTCGCATTTCCCATCGTTACCCGATCGCTGGAAACAGGTTGGAATTTTGGGGCAGTTGCAGCTAAAATATTCTCTACCAACAAATTAGATACCGTTTCCCGCAGTTCGAATATAGTAGTAGTAGGTATGTTCTCAACCCGCAAACAAGTATTATTTGCCCTAAATGGAACCCAATATTATAATCGAGAGCAATATATACTGGAGGAACAACTCTCTACGAGCTACTTTCCCGACAAGTTCTGGGGATTGGGAAACAACACTTTAGACAATCAAGAGGAATCTTATTCATTTCGCCAAGCCTATCTGTATTTGCACCTCAAACGTAAAATGGCCCCCAAGTTCTTTGCAGGAATTGTGTATGAGGCGCAAAAAGTTTGGGACATCAACTATGTACAGGGCGGGTTATTAGACAAAGCAGCTATTCCGGGTATCAATGGTTACTTTATCAGCGGCATCGGCACCAGCCTTTCTTACGATTCTAGAAACAACGCATTTGCACCCGACAAAGGGCTTTACATGCAACTTTTCTGGAATCATTTCGATAGAACCTGGGGGTCGGATTTTAATTATAATAATTGGGTGGCTGATATTCGAACCTACCAGAAGTTGGGTGATAAAAGTACTTTAGCCCTGCAGTTGTTAACCTTCTCATCCAATGGCGCTGAAGTACCCCTCAGAAGCCTCGCAGCCTTTGGTGGAGCCTCTAAAATGAGGGGATATTACGAAGGAAGATTCCGGGACAAGCAACAAATGTTTTTTCAGGGTGAATACCGATTTCCGGTTTATAAATTTTTGCAGGCCGTGGTATTTGGCGGGCTAGGCTCCGTTGCCAGCCAATGGAAAGAGTATGCCATGGATAATATCAAATATTCTGCGGGTGGGGGACTACGAATTGTGCTAAGCAGACAAGAAAAATTAAGCCTGCGACTCGATTATGGTATAGGCCAGGGAACCAACCGAGGCTTTTATGTTCAGCTAGGAGAGGCATTTTGAGGAATTACTACCATCGCTTTTGCCAGTTTATATAAAAACCAAGTAAACACCCAGGCCCCTAGCACATCAATACTGTAATGGATATGCTGAACCAATACCAGACATCCTACCGCAATAGCCGCAGCAAATGCCAGCCGCTTCTCCCATTTTCCGGGAAGCAGTAATCCAATCATAATCATGGAAGAAGTATGCCCCGAGAAAAATAAATCGCGGGTGATAAATCCATGTGCTTTGCCGTAAAAAAAATTACTGATGGGATCTTCTAATGCAATCAGCCCAGGCGGAGGTTCTAAGGGGAAAAGGATAATAGTAACCATCCGGGTTAAAAAAATCAGATTAATGGCAACTATAGCCAGTAATGCCAGTGAGGGTTGTTGTATCATTCTTACAATCAAGAAAAGCGACATCAGCCAAAGGGTAGAAAATATGAAGATAGACAGGTCTTTAGCCGGAATCATCTCTAATAAGGGATCAGAAAGTTGCCACCCTTGCCGGGATTCGATGAAAGCAAAAAAATAAGGAAAAGCAATCAGTATTGCAATAAAAATCAGCAAATATAACAATGCCTGCTTACGAAAAACAGCTGAGCCAAGGGCCTTTGACCAGCGATCATATATACCGGAAATAGGTTCAGTTGATTCCAATGAATTGTAAATTAAACCGCAAAAATACAATATTCGGGGGTGTGCGCACTAATAATGCCAGCGAACAAATGCCTCCATGGCAGCATATTGCGTCATACCCAAGGCAGCATATAATTGCGCAGTATGGCCATTTCTATCTTCGGCACGCTGCCAAAATTCGCGGCTGTCGGCACCCTGAAAAGGAACCATATCTTTTTGACTCTGGTGTATAAAAATGCCAAAGCGTTTTTTCATTACCTGATCTGGACTCATAGGAATTGCCATTTCAATTTCTGAAATATCCCATTCCTGCCAGGCCCCTTTGTAAAGCCATACCCAACAATCAGTAATCCATGGCTCCCCGGCAGCTTTTAATCGACGTAAACTCTCGAAAACTACTTCCAAGCATACTTTATGGGTTCCATGCGGATCGGCCAGATCGCCGGCGCAATACACCTGATGAGGTTTAATTTTTCGCAACAACTCCATGGTAAGCTGAATATCCGCTTCCCCCATAGGATTTTTATTAACGGTGCCAGTTTCGTAGAAGGGTAGATTCATGAAATGACAATTTGCATCGGCAATGCCAACATAGCGACAAGTGGCTTTGGCTTCACATCTACGGATTAATCCTTTGATAGAGCGAATTTCAGCGGTATCCTGTTGATCTTTTTGTTTATTGGCAATATATAGGCGGGCATCTTCCAATATTCTTCTGCTCATCTGATTATCTACCCCAAACATTTCCTCAAAACCTACTGCAAAATCAATAAAACGAGTTACAAATTCGTCGGTAACAGCAATATTTCCGCTGGTTTGATAAGCCACGTGCACTTCATTACCCTGATCATGCAACCGCATCAACGTGCCCCCCATACTGATTATGTCGTCGTCGGGATGAGGCGAAAAAATAAGGCATCTTTTCGGGTGTAAATCGCAGCGTTCGGGATGATCGGGAAGTGACGCATTGGGTTTACCGGCAGGCCATCCGGTGATGATATTTTTTAATAAATAAAATACCTGTAAATTGATTTCATAGGCATCCCCTTGCTCTACCAATAAATCAGAGAGTCCATTTTCTAAATAATCATTCACCGTTAAACTAAGTACCGACTTATTCAACTTAAGCGCAACAGAAATAACAGCTTTTTTAATCAAATTGGGCGTCCAGTCGCAGTTTCCGGTTAGCCACGGACTTTTCACACGGGTTAATTCGGTAGAAGCTGCTTCGTCTATGATAAAAGTACAATCCGGGTGTTGCTGCAATATACTGGCGGGAACCTGCTCGGTTACATTTCCCTCAACAGAACGAGCTACAATGGCAGCTTTTTGTCCCCAGGCCATTAACAAAATACGTTTTGCCTGCATAATATTGCTGATACCCATAGTAAGTGCCAATCGGGGTACCTTGCTAATATTTTCAAATTCGTAGGTATTGGCTATTCGGGTAGTATTTTCCAGATTCACCAACCGGGTTTTAGAAAACTGTCCAGAACCAGGTTCGTTAAACCCGATATGTCCATTTAAACCAATTCCCAGCAACTGTAAATCTACCCCACCTAAATCCACCAATTTTTGCTCAAAAGCCGCGCAGTGCTTTTTGATGGATTCTTTCGGCCAGGTGCCGTCTGGAATATAAATATTGGCGGGGTCTATATCAATATGATTGAATAAATGCCGGTGCATGAAGCTCCAATAACTTTGATAGGCATTTTTTTCAATCGGATAATACTCGTCTAGATTAAAAGTGATTACATTTTTAAAACTCAACCCTTCTTCCCGATGCATTCTAACCAGTTCCTTGTATAAAAGTACCGGCGTATTTCCGGTGGCCATTCCCAAAACACATTGCTGGTTTTTACCCGCTTTCTCACGAATTAACTGGGCAATTTCAAGGGCCACCATTTTAGAACCCTCGGTAACATTAGGGAAAATCTTTACAGGAATTTTTTCAAATGAATCCATCATAAGTTTTGCATTATTTATCAAAATTACTATGTCTTTGCCTTATTACCACAAAAACACGCAACTAAAACCGCAAAAAACCGCATTAGGATGATCAAATCAAAAAAATCTACGGGTTAAGATACAGTAGATATCTTAATCACATTGGTAGGCAGATGTAAATCTACGGGAGTACTACCCGTGTTTACCACTACCTGACCAGACTCAAGAAAGCCTCTTTCTTTTAGAATGTTAATTTGATCGATAATAATCTCGTCTAAGCCTATTTCTTCTCCGTAGTAAAACGCCCGAACACCCCAACTAAGGCTGAGTTGATTAACCAAGGATTTTTCTTTGGTAAATATGAATAAGGGAGAGGAGGGTCGATAACTGCTGAGCATAAAAGCGGTATAGCCACTTAACGTCATACCAATTAACGCATTCGCTTCCACATCATTGGCAATTTTACAGGCGCTGTAACAAATAGCATCACTATGAAAGGAAGGGGAGTGGGGTTGTGGACGAAGATCTTCGCCCCGATTATAACGGTATTCTTTCTTTTCAACCTCTGAAATGATTTTTCGCATGGTTTGCACTACAAGGGCAGGGTGTTGACCAGTAGCAGTTTCCCCACTCAACATAACCGCATCAGCACCTTCCAGCACAGCATTGGCAACGTCGGTAATTTCACTGCGATTGGGTTTTACCCGATCAATCATGCTCTCCATCATTTGGGTGGCCACAATAACCGGTTTGGCACGATGGATACATTTGCGAATCAATTCTTTTTGAATCAAGGGTATTTTTTCTACCGGCAGTTCAACACCCAAATCACCACGGGCAACCATGATACCATCGCTTTCAATAATAATATCCCGAATATTTACCAGCGCTTCCGGCTTTTCAATTTTGGCAATAATTTTAGTTTTGCTGTTTTGCTCTTTTAATAGTCTGCGTAAATACACAATATCATCCACGCTCCGCACAAAACTCAACGCTACCCAGTCACACTTTTGTTGAATGATAAAATCCAGATCCACTAAATCTTTCTCAGTAAGCGCAGGTAAAGAAATTTTGGTATCCGGAAGGTTAATGCCTTTCTTAGAGGATAAGATACCGCCCAGGGTTACCACTACTTTCACATCTCCGTTATCTTCAATGCTGATTACTTTTACTTCTAGTTTACCATCATCAATCAAAATAATATTACCTACTACCACATCGCCACCCAAATTGGGGTAAGAAACATAAATTTTTTCCAAGGTACCTATACATTTCTCATTCGTAAAAGTGAGCACATCGCCTACTTTCACTTCCAGGGCATTGTTTACAATTTCGCCTACCCGTAATTTTGGTCCTTGTAAATCTGCCAGAATTGCAATGTTATAGGGTTCCGTTTTATTGATGTTACGAATATGGTCGATGATGGACTGTTTATCTTCATGACTACCATGAGAAAAGTTCAACCGAAAAACATTTACGCCGGCTTGAACCAATTCGAGTAATTTTTCGTACGAATCGCAGGCAGGACCTACCGTGGCAACAATTTTGGTTCTATGATTCACGTGGGCAACACCTGCCTGTTTATCCATTTCTTTATGCAGGTACTTATCGAGGTTTTTAGACATACTGTATTAATTATAAAAAAGAACCGTGAGAAAAATAGCGGGATCAGCTCGCTAATATTTTTAAAATTTTAAACCATTCACTAGGAATTTTCTGTTTAGCTTTAACAGCTGTATCCAGGGGAATATAATTCATTTTATTATTTTGAATGCCCACCATTACGTTGTGTTTCCCATTCAGCAAACATTCAACGGCATGGTATCCCATACGAGATGCGATCAATCGATCGATACAGGTAGGTGAGCCCCCCCGTTGAATATGCCCCAGAATACACACTTTGGTATCTGCGTTGGGTAAACGCTGTTTGATGATTACAGCAATTTCATTGGCGCCCCCAAATTCATCTCCTTCCGCTACTACAATCAGGTTCACCAGTTTCTTTCTTTTTTCTTTCTCGGTGAGCGAGGCAATCAATTCTTCAATATCGGTTTTGGTTTCCGGAATTAGGATATTTTCGGCACCGGTAGCAATACCGCTATGTAAAGCAATATATCCGGCATCTCTACCCATCACTTCAACAATAAATAAACGGTCGTGTGCATCTGCAGTATCCCGAATTTTATCGATGGCTTCCACCGCGGTATTAACGGCAGTATCAAAACCAATGGTAAAATCAGTACCAGCTATATCTTTATCTATGGTGCCCGGCAATCCTATACAGGGGATATCAAATTCATTGCTGAACTTTTGTGCCCCGGTAAAACTTCCATCACCGCCGATAATCACCAATCCATTGATACCATGCTTCACTAAATTCTCGTAAGCCTTTTTTCTACCCTCAATTTCAAAAAATTCTTTGCTCCGGGCTGTTTTTAAAATGGTGCCTCCCCGCTGTATAATATTGGCTACTGATCGGGAATTCATGGAGATAATATCATTTTCAATCATGCCATTATATCCGCGCATGATGCCAAACATTTCCATTCCATGATAAATTCCAGTTCTAACCACCGCCCTAACGGCTGCATTCATTCCCGGAGCATCCCCACCGGAGGTAAGAACGCCAATTCTGCTAACTTGCTTTGATGCCATGTGTAATAAATATATCTAAGAATCTAAATATTAGTAAAATGCAAATATTAGTGCTGTTCTTTTATTTGCTCCCAAAAATAAGCATTTGAAAATAAATACCCGTGGTTGTGTACAACTCTCCCTGCACATTCATCATTTATTAATAATTGAACAGCTCCTTTTTCAAAAGCAACTATAGATTACCTCTCAATACAAACACTTGTTAGTAAAGATCCCCTTCTGATTTATTATTAATGCCGAATTATAAATATGGTAACCCGGACTAAAAAAGGGTACGAGAAAAGACCACCCGAGTTTATTCATTTACAGCAGGGTTGATCGGATCCATCCCCCGTAAGGTTCCAGTTGTGGAAAGAATAGCAAATCGCACAAACATATCCTCACTGTACCATTTTTCCTGGCGGGTTTTTTTAATCACTTGTTGATGTGAATGCATTCGATAGGCGAATTGCTTCATATGCTCCTTAGATTCCCACACACTAAAAGTTGCTTGCTTTATCCAGGGGATTTCTCCAATACCAACGGAAGTAATAAATCCGGGAGTACTTAACATGGTAGCTGCAACCGGTTGAACATTTTTCCAAAAAGCCCGCAATTGAGACAATCGGATGGTTGCCCGGGTTAAAACCGCAATTCTGCCAGTGTAGTCTGCCCCTTCTGGTGGATATGTACCAAATACTGCTTTGCCATTCCAAGTGCCATGCCCTTCGAGGGGTTGCAGCGAAATATCATATCGCTCACAGCCAAAAAACTTCCACCAACCTGTTAAAAAAGGAGGTACGCAATTTTCTATAGGAAGTTTTGCTTGATCTGTTATAATTAATACTGCCCATTGACGGATATCGGGTACAATATCAAAAGTCCCGTTTTTTCCGCACCCCATTAAACGCCAGAAAGCAATCCTTTTTTCTAGCATCAGAAAAACACGAAAAATCGCCATAGAAAGAAATCCGGCCCAAAACAACCAAGGGGCATACCGTACGATAATTAACCGAGATTGCATACGAATGGATTTATTAAAAGGTTATCCCAATTCATCTTCTAATGTTAATACTTTTTCTACAACCGATTCTAATTGCTTGTTTACTTCAGCCACTTCTTTTTTAAGAGTACTGTATTCTTTTTCCAGTGCTGCAAATTTTGCAGGAACCGCATAATTTTCAGGTTCACCCATGGCTGATTCTAGTTGCTGAATTCGGGAGGTACTTTTTTCAAGTAAGGCTTCGAACTCTTGTAACTTCTTTTTTTCTCTTTGCAGTTCTTTCTGCTTTTCACGATAAGCTGGTTGAGATTCCTTTTTATCAGAACTTACAGGAGTTGCTATTTTTATTTCGGCTGCCTTCTCTGCTACTGCCGTTGATTTTGCATTACCCTCGTTTTGCTTAGCCATCCGCTCATTCCAGGCTACCCATTCAT
>Ga0208364_1000467_pt1 | contig 9372 bp, 10 predicted proteins | sample LakMenEpi08Jun12_FD_150680 | JGI IMG/M metagenome (GOLD analysis project Ga0208364, IMG submission 150680) | Freshwater microbial communities from Lake Mendota, WI - 08JUN2012 deep hole epilimnion (SPAdes) | ecosystem: Environmental > Aquatic > Freshwater > Lake > Epilimnion/Euphotic zone ...
TACGAAAGCAAGGTAGTTCGGCAGATATTTTACAATGGATACTAGAACAAAAATGGGCACTGGCCCCCGGCGACCGCGATATGATTGTGATGTTGCACGAGATCAACTATACACGTGAAGGAAAAAAATATGCCGTAACTGCCCAACTGATGGTAGAAGGGGATGATTCGGCACACACTGCCATGGCAAAAACTGTTGGGTTACCACTGGGCATTGCAGCCGTTCTGTTATTAGATGGCATCATACAATTACGTGGTTTACAAATTCCCACGCATCCCTCCATTTATCAGCCCGTATTAAAAGCCCTGGAAGCAGAGGGTATCCGTTTTTCGGAACATTGGGAACTGCTCGACTAATGGCGAGACTTTTTATCGCCCTTGTTTACATCCGCCTGCATCACCCATTCATAATCCATTTGTCTTTTTTCTAGATTGGCAGAAACCACCCGAATCATTACCTTATCTCCCATCCGGAAAGTTCTGCCACTGCGCCTGCCCACTAAACTGTAATCGCCTTCTACCAGTCGAAAGTCGTCGTAGTCGGTGAGTCCTACAATATTCACCAGCCCCTCACATTTATGTTCAACCGTTTCTACCCAAAACCCAAAGGAAGCAACGCCGCTTACAATTCCCTCCATTACTTCACCCAAATGCTGTTGCATAAATTCTACCTGCTTATACTTGTTGCCGGCACGCTCACATTCCATCGCGGCTCGTTCCCGCTCACTGGAATGTTTACACTTTTCTTCCATTTTTTTATCCGCTGTATAATTTCCAGCTAGTACTTTTTCTAAAATTCTATGCACCAATACATCGGGATAACGACGAATAGGTGAGGTAAAGTGACAATAATTTTCGAAAGCCAAACCATAATGCCCGATATTTTCAGCCGTGTAAATGGCTTTGGCCATTGTTCGGATACCCAGCTGTTCTAACACATGTTGCTCGGGCTTGCCTACTACATCATCTAACATCTGATTAAAACTTCGGGCAATTGCTTCCGGTGATGACACATCAAATTGATGTCCATGCTTTTTGGCAAATACTATAAAGGGAGCGAGCTTTTCTTTATCAGGCTGATCGTGCACCCGGTAAGGAAATGGCAGGGGCTTTTTATTCACTTTTATTTTTGAAACATTTTCTGCTACCGTTTTATTAGCCAGCAACATCCATTCTTCAATAAGCTGATGCGACTCTTTGCTTTCTTTAACTACTATGCCAATGGGCTTCCCTTTTTCGTCTAACGTAAACCGAACTTCCTGAGACGAAAATCGAATCGCACCTTTTGCAAAACGCTTTTTTCTAAGTTTTTGTGAGAGCTGATGTAACACTAAAATTTCCGCTGCGTGTAACCCCTTTTCCGTTTCTATAATTTCCTGCACTTCTTCATAAGCAAAACGATGATCGGAGTGAATGATGGTTTTTCCCAACCAATAATGTTTCACTTCTGCTTTTGCATTGATTTGAAAAATGGCTGAAAAAGTTAATTTATCTTCTTTGGGGCGAAGGGAACAGAGTTCATTTGAAATGGTTTCTGGTAACATCGGATTTACCCGATCAGGCAAATAAACAGACGTGGCTCTCTTATAAGCTTCTTCATCCAATGCAGTGTTGGGGTGTACGTAATGACTTACATCGGCGATATGCACGCCCACTTCATACAATCCATTCTCAAGGGTTCGGATTGATAACGCATCATCAAAATCTTTTGCATCGGCAGGGTCGATGGTTACGGTAAGTAAATCGCGGCAATCTCGTCTTTTAGCAATTTCAGCCGAATCAATTGTTTCTGGCAATCGGGCTGCTTCTTCCAGCACTTCGTCCGGAAATGATAATGGAAATCCGCCCTGGGCCAGCAGTTCCTTCATGGCAGCATCATTCTGGTCTTCGGGGCGTAAAATGCCTACCACTGTTCCCACGGGCTTCTTATCATCCTTGTCCCATTTTACCAGTCTGGCTACTACCCGGTCTTTATGCTTCGCTCCCATTGTATCGGAGAGCGGAATAAATAAATCAGGCATGGGCCTATCGGAATCCGGCACAAAAAAGGCATAATTGGTAGATAGTTGTAAATACCCCGTGAATTCGGTTTGCTTTCGGGTAATTACTTCGGAAATTTTTCCTTCCTTCTTACCGGTTCTGGGATTCTCTTTGGTTGTTTTTACCCGAACCAGATCACCATTTAATGCGGTATTAAAATCGCCGGGCTTTACCATAACATCACCGGCCTCATTTTCTACAATTACATAACCCATTCCCGAACGGGTGATTTCTAATCGGCCTTTTTGTAGCAGATTACCTGCACTTTTTGTAGTATGTTTATTTTTGTTCTTTTGCTTCTTCATGTATTTGTTTGGTTTGAAACCCCATTACAAAATCAGTGACCAATTGATTAAAAAATATGCCCTCTCCAAATAAAAAATAATGTTGAATAGGTAATACGTATAAGGGTACTTTGTTTAGTTGTTGTTGAAATTTAAGTAATCGAACTGCATCTTTTTCCGTTGTAAGAATAAGTTTATCCCGTCCGGATATCGCATCAAACTGATCCTGGATATCATTTAAATCATCGATTGAAAAAATATGGTGGTCTGCATAATCTTGTTGTGTGTAAGAATGAACTTTATCAAGAAGATAAGCCTTAAGCGGGGCTGGATTGGCAATTCCACAAACCAGCAACACTTCATCCCGTTGGGTGAGATGCCACTCGTCGGAAGTATTGAATATATGATAGGGTGTACCATAGGCAATAGCAGTAAAAAATATCCGCTGATGCGGCAACAAATGTAATTGCCGAATTACCTGGTGCTTGTCTTCGGCACTCAGCGATTCCGGACATTTGGTAACCACAATTATCTGGGCACGGTTGGCTGATTTTCGTTCATCACGTAAATCGCCGGTTGGCAAAAAATAATCTTGTGCGTACAGATTTACGTATTCGGTGAGTAAAATATTTAAACCCGGAACTACATCCCGGTGCTGAAAGGCATCATCCAAAACAATTGCCTGAACGTCAGGAACATCTTGCAATAAATAAGGAATCCCCACCAGTCGTTCTTCACAAACAGCCACAGGTATTTCTGGAAACTTCAGATGAAACTGCATGGGCTCATCTCCTATTTCCAATGCCGTGGTAGATGATTCTGCCAATACATACCCCTTGGTTTTTCTTTTATATCCCCTGCTTAGGATGGCAATTCGGAATGCCGGATGTAAAACCCCCATTAAATATTCAACCATCGGAGATTTTCCGGTACCTCCTACCGCCAAATTACCTATTGCAATTACCGGAAAATGAAATTGCGAGGATGCAAGCCAATGTTTATCATAAAAAACATTCCGGATTTTAATCACCCAACCATACAACAAGGCAATGGGCAACAATAAAACCCGAAATGACTTAAGGAAGATGGTATTAAAATTCATATAAACCCTGCGGAGTGATACAACAACTTAAAGGTACGTCAAATTGTGCGGTATCTGTTATAGATTCAACTGGCTCGAAGAAGCAAATACCTACTTTTAACACTTCGGGCTTAGCTCTTTGCAAAAAGCGATCGTAATAGCCCCCCCCATAACCTACCCGATTGCCTTTTTTGTCGGCGATCAACATGGGAACCAACACCAAATCTATGGTATCGGGCTGCCATACCTCTCCGGAAGTTGGCTCGGGTATTCCCCATTTGCCTAATTGAAAAGAGGAACCAGTTTGAGGTAGCACGGCTTCCATCCATCCCGGTGTGGATTGCACTACCGGATAAGCAATTTGTATTTGAGGAAATTGTTGTTGCAAATAGTCTGTTAATCTCACTGGATCGGGTTCTGCTTGATGTTGATGTGCACAAAAAGCCAATACCCTTCGGGGATGATTAAATGAAATACGTTTGAAATGAATGTACAAAAGTTGATTCCTGCTCTCCTGTTCAGGGATATCCAGCAAAAGGCGTTGTTGTTTGTAATACGTGCGCAGGTCAGATTTAGTCATACCCATACAATAGGGATTAATCTTGTTCAGAAACGGAATCGGATAGCCGTTGAAAAAACGAAAAAACTGTTGAGCCATAATTTCGCTGGAATACAAATCCTGCGGCTTGTTCGTAATTATTTCGGGGGGTATGTTCCAGCACAAAAAATCCCCGGGGTGCAATCAAATTTCGGGAAACTATCAGTTTGGGTAATTCATCGATGCTTCCCAGTGCATAGGGAGGTCCGGCAAAAATAAAATCAAATGAATCGGTGGCAGATTGCAGATAAGCAAATACATCCATCCGCAATACCGAATATCCGTTGGCACCCAGTTTTTGTAAATTCGTTTGGATAAACTGATACATAACCGGATCCTTTTCTACAATTACCTGTTTGGTAGCACCGCGGGAAGCTAATTCGTAGCTGATGGCACCGGTACCTCCAAACAAATCAAGGGTAGTGCTTCCCTCAAAATTCATTCGGTTGCCCAAAATATTAAAGAGTCCTTCCTTGGCTATATCGGTTGTGGGCCTGGTATGTGGCATATTTGCCGGTGGCTGAATTCGTCGGCCGCCCCATTGTCCGGATATAATTCTCATAACAACCAGCGTTGCAGGGTATAAAAATAATGTGCAGGAAATTGTTCATATACCTGCTCGAATATCCCGGAAGGTGAAATCCGTTGCCACTGTATTGTGGGAAAAATTTCCGTTAACCGTTCCACTAATTCGCTGCCAGCACTTACTGTACCGGAAATATTCAATAGGCATTGTTGGGGAGCAATTTTTAACTGACGCAATCCATTCAACAATTCATACAGCACATCATCGGAAGTAGCGTAGGTAAATGTTTGTATAACCTGCAATTGGGCCCCACTTACCACTACCGCTGAAAAAAATTGTTCAGAAAAATCCAAGGTAACCGTTATTTGTTGTGGGTTGGCATCTTGTAAACTTTGTTCAATAGCCGCTGCATAGGAATGTGTGGTATCATAACTTGGAAATCTATCCGTAATCCATTGATAGATTCCGGCATGAATTCGATAGGCGAGCATTATTTGGTAAGTGCGGGGTAATTTTTTATACCCAATCCAAGCCGAAGGTTGTTCACCAAACATTAGATTACACAAATCTTTGGTGGAAGAAGAGCTAAACTTCGATTCCGGTATCACCAATACTTCAGGAAAAGTAAACCCGATATGGCGTTCACTAAAATTTCTCCTTAACAGTTCAGACTGATGTAAAATACTTTTTAAAGCATCCTGCCACTCCTCATTTTCATCTAGCTGAAATTGCTCCAATGCCTCGGGCAAATTGCTAAGTCCATTTCTAACCAATACGGCTACCTGCTGAGAGCCAATCTGTAAAAACAGCTCATCATTTCCGGTATAGGATACCGGCGGATAGGTTTTGGAATAGAAACTCAGTTTTTTAACTGCCATACAACGAAAATAACACTGCAATGTTAATTAAAAAGAAATCAAGAAGCCCCTTTCGGGATATAATCAGCAAAATTGTAGTTTTACCATCTTTTATGTCCACACCTTCCCTACAAGTTACAGTATCTAATAAACAGATTCTTGCCATTGCCCTGCCCATTGCGCTTTCTATCCTGGTGCCCCAACTTAATTTTATTGTAAACAACATTTTTCTGGGGCAGTTAGGTCAGCGGGAATTGGCATTAGCGGGCATAACAGGTGTTTATTACCTGATTTTTGCTGTAATCGGTCAAGGTTTGAACAATGGTTTACAGGCACTTATTTCGAGAAGGGCGGGGGAAAACCGGATGGATGCCATTGGTAATTTGTTTGCCCAGGGGGTAAGGATTTCGGTGGTTTTAGCCCTTGCGGGGATGATAGTTACCTGGTTTCTGGCCCCCATCATTTTGCGTATGGTATTAAACGATCCACAGAGTGTTCAGATATCGGTGAGTTTTTTGCAAATCCGGATTTTGGGGTTACCCTTTTTATACCTCTATCAAATGAGAAATGCGCTTTTGGTAGGTACCAATCAAAGTAAGTATTTAATCATCGGCACGGCAACAGAAGCAATTTGTAACATTACCCTAGATTATGGGTTTATTTATGGACATTTTGGATTGCCTGCCCTTGGGTTCAATGGGGCTGCTGTGGCTTCAGTAATTAGTGAAATAGCAGGTTTACTGGTGATATTCTGGGTAATCAGCAGCAATGGCGTTACCCGTCAATTGCAAATATTCAGTAACTGGGGTTACCATGCCGGCAATATTCGGCTGATATTAAAGCAATCTGCCCCTTTAATTTTACAATTTGCTATCAGTATTATCAGCTGGGAGTTTTTTTACATCTTGATTGAACACGATGGTACGCAAGCGCTGGCTATATCCAATACGATGCGAAATATATTCGGATTTTTCGGCTGCTTTACCTGGGCTTTTGCTGCAACAACCAACTCGATGGTAAGCAATGTAATTGGTCAGGGATTAGAGCACGAAGTTATTGGCCTAATCAAAAGAATCATTTTCTGGAGTGTTGGATTTGCTTGCCTTGTTTTTTGTGTGCTTAATATTTTTCCAGAATATTTTCTAATGATGTATGGGCAGGGAGAAGATTTTATCCGCGCCGGGATACCCGTGCTAAGGGTAGTATCGGTAGCCATGATATTGATGTCTGTTTCAGTGGTATGGATGAATGCGGTTACCGGCACCGGTAATTCAACGATGAATTTAATTACCGAATCGATTGCGATTGTGTTGTATTGTTTGTATGTATATCTAGTTTTAGAGAAATGGAATCTCCCCATTACCATCGGCTGGGGTAGTGAATGGCTTTACTGGATTACGCTGCTGGTTCCGAGTTTCTGGTATATGCAAAGCGGAAAATGGAAAAACAGGAAGTTGTAAAACTAATCAGCTACCGGCCAATTAACCCCCTTTCAGGCGAGTAACCAGCTGAATATACTGTTGCATAGCATCTGCCGTTGAAGTACCCGTTAGTTTATTCCAGGCTTCAAATTTAAATTTAGCAACAAAATCAAATGGGTTCGAAGGTGCCTGATCTGCTGAACAATCGCCTTCTGTAGCCTGCTTGTATAATGAATACATTTGTAATAGCGTTTCGTTGTCGGGTTTTTCAGACAGGGTTTTGCTGTTGGCTACGGCTGCTTCAAATTGTTGTTGTAGTTCCATATTGGGTTTATTGTAAAGTGGCTAATAGAGTTGCGCCAGCTGCTTTTAGCAATGGGTCGGCGGAATTTCGGTTAGGTAATTTCTGCAATTTGGTAAGTACATCAATGGCTTGTGTAGGTTTACGCACCTCTTTGTAAGCTCGTCCTAAATCGAGGTAATTACTTACAAAATAAGGTTCTAAAGTTCTGCATTTTTCCATGCAGGCAATAGCAATATCCGGGTCTCCAGAGGGCAATCCGCCATACATCAACTTAACTGCTGCCTTTTTAAATCCGGAAAGTATATACATTTCATAGTGCCATTTTCCCAGCACGTATTGCGCCTTACCATAGTTGGGGTTTATTTTTATTGCCCGTTCGGCATAGTCTTTTATATCACGTACATAGCCAACAACCTTTTTATTGTCTGACTCAAAATCTGTCATTTTACCCGAGGCCATTGCCATCACATAATTAGATTCTACACGATTGCTATCTGCCAACCAAGCTCTTTTGGCAAATGAATAGGAAGTTTCAAAATACAGCTGTTTTGTCTTTTTATCAGTTGCTTTTTCCCCGAGGATAGATTGTAATTCGGCCAATTTACACAAAGCCTGCACATTACGAGGATCTTGCAACAATACAGCCTGATACAGATTACTGGCATCCGCCTCCTTCAACTGCCTTTCTAATTGTTCTGCCTGTTGTATAAGTGTGGAGGTATTTTGCGCCAGTAGTGTGTAAGAGCAAAAAATACTGAGCAATAATAGATATTTCATGTGGATTACTTTAACTGAGTTCTGTCTACATCAAATTCCACGCCAACTTTTCCTTCAAATTGTTGGATGGGTGGATGAAGTTTAAAAAGCGAAATATGAATTTTTTGGGCAGCCGGAAACTGATGCAGCAGTTTGTTTGCAATGGTAAGTGCCAGATTCTCCAATAAAGGGGTGGGTATATCCATACATCCTTTAATGGTTTGATAGGCATCTACATAATCTACCGGGGGCGTATCTGATGAAACCCTTGAATTAGGCGTATCTGCCAGGATGCGTACATTTACTTCAAATTGATTACCCAGCTTTTTTTCATAAGGATACAATCCATGAAAACCGGTAAATCGCAGTTGTTGCAAATGAATGGTAAACATATATTATTTTAGGTAGAGCCCGGTTACACCAATCCTTTAGCACTGAGGTATCGCTCGGCATCCAATGCTGCCATACACCCACTACCGGCAGCCGTAACAGCCTGACGATAGTTTTTATCCTGCACATCCCCGGAGGCAAATACCCCTTCTACATTGGTTTTGGTGGTTCCGGGTTCGGTAAGAATATAGCCAGTTTCATCCATATTTATAAATGGCTTGAATATGTCGCTGTTGGGCTGGTGACCAATGGCAACAAAGAATGCACTCACTGGAATGGTACTCAATTCACCGGATTGATTATTGCGAATTCGAACCGCTTCTACTTTTTTCTCACCCAAAATTTCGTCGGTATCGGAATTCCAGTACATCTTGATGTTGGGTGTTTGTAAAACCCTTTGTTGCATCACTTTACTGGCACGCATTTTATCCTTTCGGATTAACATGTGCACGGTAGTGCATAGTTTAGAAAGATAGAGAGCTTCCTCGGCTGCTGTATCTCCGGCACCTACAATGGCCACTTCTTTTCCTTTAAAAAAGAAACCATCGCAAACGGCACAGGCACTTACGCCATATCCATTCAACCGTTCTTCACTAGGTAAACCCAGCCATTTTGCTGAGGCGCCTGTTGAAATAATTACCGAATCGGCTTCTACCAGTTTCTCTTCATCTATCCAAACCTTGAAAGGATGAACAGAAAAATCAACCTTGGTAGCCAGTCCATACCGAATATCCGCACCCATGCGGGCAGCTTGTTTTTCAAAATGTACCATCATTTCCGGACCCTGAATGCCATCAGGATATCCCGGATAGTTTTCCACTTCGGTAGTAATGGTTAATTGTCCGCCTGGCTGAATCCCCTGATACAAAACGGGTTTCATATTTGCGCGGGCGGCATAAATGGCTGCCGTGTAGCCGGCAGGTCCGGATCCAATAATCAGCACATGCACTTTTTCAGTTGCCTCTGTATTCATTACTATCTAGTTTAATCTTGTAAAGTTATTAATAAAAAATGGGTTAGGTGAGTGGGTAATAGACTGTGGATATCCTTCATAAAAAACCCCTGAAAAGCTCCAGGGGTTAATATACATTGATTGGTATGATCAATTTAACCCAG
>Ga0208364_1000469_pt1 | contig 9344 bp, 5 predicted proteins | sample LakMenEpi08Jun12_FD_150680 | JGI IMG/M metagenome (GOLD analysis project Ga0208364, IMG submission 150680) | Freshwater microbial communities from Lake Mendota, WI - 08JUN2012 deep hole epilimnion (SPAdes) | ecosystem: Environmental > Aquatic > Freshwater > Lake > Epilimnion/Euphotic zone ...
TTGCCAAGCATCACTGCCCAGCTTATTCACTTTTGGCAGGGTGCCTTCTTTACCAGAGAACTTAGAAATTTTGTGCAGCGAGTTAATGTTTACATATAAAATATCAGAATCTTTATAGAGTATCCGTACCGCTTCCTGCCATTTTCCATTCACTTCTATTTTCTGCAAACCGCTGAATACACCCACGCCATGATCGATATGCGAAACATAATCGCCCGGCTGTAAATCACGCAGCGTTTTTATGGTGAGGGCCTTATTTTTATTATAGGCCTGCTTAACCCGGTATTTATGGTAGCGCTGAAATATCTGATGGTCGGTATAACAAACCATCTTCAACTGATCGTCTATAAATCCTTCATGAATGGCTGTGCTAATCGGAATAAAATCGATCTGCGTTTGCAAATCAGAAAAAATGCTGTTCAGTCTTTCTAACTGTTTCACCTGTTCGGCAAAAATAAAAACCTGATAACCGGCCTGTTCTTTTTCTTTCAGATCGCTGATTAACCAGTCGAACCGGCGATTGAAAGAGGGCTGCGGTCGGGTAGTACCTTCTAATTCGAGTACTGCTTTTCCGGAAGGAAATCCAAACTCTACCACATGACGTTTGTTTAATAGCGCTTCCAAATCGGAAGAGAGATAAAAATCATCCTCACTCGGGTGATGAGCCTGATCTACTTCCTCCTCTTCAAACCCTTCTTGTACCTGGGAATCGGGTGGTAATTGGATAAAGGATTGAAAAGAAGCAAGCTGCTCATCCATTTTTTCGGCAATCACTTCCCAGCTTTTCACCCAAATAATGGTATCCTCTGGAAGAAACTCGGGTAAAGGAACTTTTATGGAGGAAGTGAACTGTGTTTCTACGTTGGGAATAATGGTTACTTGCAATAATCTTCGTTCGCTTAACTGAGATTCGGGATCGAATAAACGAATACTGTCTACTTCGTTTCCAAATAATTCTATCCGATAAGGTTTTTCATTCCCATAAGAGTAGATATCGAGGATGCCGCCTCGTAAGGCAAACTGACCGGGTTCGTAAACAAAATCACTTCTCCGGAATCCATAGCGAACAAAGCTTTCCATCAATTGATCCGGAGAGATGGTATCATTGGTTTTGATGCGAATGATATTGCTGCTGAGTGTTTCGGGAATCACTACTTTTTCGAACAGTGCTTCGGGATAAGTGATTACTACTTTTTTATTTCCGCCGGCAGCAATTTTGGTAAGTGCCTCGGTTCGCAGCATAACATGTGATGAATTCAGCTGCTTAAAATCTTTGCGATTTTTAAAAGAGGAGGGAAAATAAAACAAATCTAGTGCCCGAGTAAGATTTTCGAGGGTATTATGAAAATAGGCCGCTTCTTCCGCATCATTAACAATCAGCAGATGATTCAGATCGCTGGTAGTAGACTGCATCATCAGCGCACTCAGCATACATTCAACACTGCTGCCCTGAAGGTTTTGTAGTAAAATTCGTTGGGGATCGGCAAAACGGAGCCTGCTCCCTAACTGAAAAAGTAGGGGGGATTGATATAATTTTTCCAGCAATACCGAAATATTGCTCACTTCCTTTTCGGCCTCCATATCTAAATAGGGTGCAAAGATAGGTTAAAGCCTAGTAACTGGCACCTGCAGATACGATCAGTTTTACCTTGGTAACTTTTTGCTCCAGCACTTCAACCGGAGACACCTGATTTTTTTCGTTGAACCAATTGGCATAAAAACCCTCACCATACTTAACAAAAATGGAATACGTACCCGGAGGAAGGGAGACAGAAAAATAGCCGGTTGAATCTGTAGTGGCGGATGCAACTGCCGGTGTATTTACTGATTGATACAAGCCAGGGGTTGCAAGCTTGGTTAATTGGGTTACCTCCGTTACGGAATGGATAAAAACCATTGTTTTCAGGCCTTGCGGGGTAGATGCCGGCTTATCGGGAGAAGGCATTCGGTTGCCTTTTTCCTGTAAGATATAGCCCGAAATTCCCTGTTCAATAGCTGATTGCCGAGCGGTTTGACTTCCGGCACAACCGAGAAAAGCTAAAGAAATAATAAAAAAAAAGGCAAGAACTGCTTTCATACCACAATTTTAAGGGTGAAAGTATCTAATTTAGAGGATATTTTATTGCTTTCTGAAAGTAATTTTAAGGTTAAAACATCTGCTATGACAAACCGTCGGATTTTATTTTCTTGCCTACTGTTTTTATTCGGTGCCCCCGTATTTGCACAATTAAATAATGAATCCCGTTTATTGAAGCAGGGTGCTATTGGTTATAAGTTACAATATGATGCCAACTACAAAGAAGCGCTTTCCAAAGCAAAGGAAAAAGGGTGGCCGCTTACTTTGAGAGGAAAAGATGGAAAATTGGCTATGCTTACCGGAACGGATGTGTTTGGTCTTCCAATTTATATTGGCACGAACAACAATACCATTGCAGCGGCCACTACCCGTGCGAATCAATTATGGCCGGGAGGTAGCACTGGGCTAAACCTATCGGGCAATTCCGCAGCACTGAAAGATAAAATAGGTATTTGGGACGACGGAAGAGTATTAAGTACCCATGTTGAATTAACCGGCAGAATCACCCAGAAAGACAATCCCAGTTCCACCGACGACCATTCAACACATGTAAGTGGAACCATGATTGCCAGTGGCGTAAATCCAATCGCTAAGGGAATGGCGTATGGGGCGTTAGGATTGATTGCCTATGATTTTTTTAGCCACGTTTCTGAAATGTTTACCGAGGCGGGAAATTTACTAATCTCCAATCATTCTTATGGAACTATAGCAGGATGGAATTATAATGATGACCAAAGCCGATGGGAGTTTTATGGAAGGTTTGGAGATACAGAAGACTTTAAATTCGGCTACTACGACGATGTTGCACAGGCATGGGATTCCTTGGCCTTTCTTTCACCCAATTACCTCATCGTAAAGGCGGCAGGTAATAACCGCAACGAAAATGGTCCAGCCGTTGGGCAACCCTATTTTCGGCCAAGCTCCGGTGGCTCAATGACCTCCGCTGGAAATCGTCCGGCAGGCATCAGCAATAATGATGGTTTTGATATTTTACCTACCTATAGTACCGCGAAAAATATTCTTACGATAGGTGCTGTAAATGGTATTCCTTCGGGCTACAGTAAACCGGAGGATGTTGTTATGAGTTCTTTCAGTAGCTGGGGGCCCACCGACGACGGCCGTATTAAACCCGATATCGTTGCCGATGGAGTTGGTGTAACGTCTTCCATTGCTTCCGGCAATAACAGCTATGCGAATTTCAGCGGTACCTCAATGGCTACGCCCAATGCTACCGGATCGTTGTTTTTATTACAGGAATATTACAATAAATTAAAGCCCGGAAATTTTATGCGATCTGCTACCCTAAGAGGGTTGGCTATACATTCGGCTGATGAAGCCGGATTTTTTCCGGGTCCGGATTATCAATATGGATGGGGATTATTGAATGTTGAAAAAGGAGCTGCCCACATTAAAGAAGCTATCACCAATAACAATTCAGCCAGCAGCAACCATTTATTATTTGAAAATAATCTGGCGAACGGAGATTTTTACGAAACAAATGTAATCGCATCAGGTAAGGGGCCACTTTCTGCTACTATCTGCTGGACAGACCCCCGCGGTAATGTTGAAAAAGTAATTGTACTGAATAACCGCAGCAAAAAACTAATGAATGATCTGGATATTCGGATTACAAAAAATAATGGAATTGGCACTTATTTTCCCTGGACCCTGAATGTAGATTTTCCTATTTCACCAGCCTCGCCTGGAGATAATAATACCGACAACGTAGAGAGAATTAATGTAGATAGCACAATTCCCGGTCAATCTTATAAAATTAGAATTTCTCATAAAGGAACGCTGGTAAATAATGCCCAGGCTTATTCATTGTTGGTTAGCGGCGCTGGTGGTACCGCCTATTGCAATTCTGCTTCCGGAGGTGGAGGTGCCAGAATCGATTCGGTTAGCTTCAGCAATATTCAGGTGGGCAATTCAATAGGCTCGAAAACCTATACCGACAATACCCGCTTTATTGCCAACATAGAACCTCAACAAACAATACCTATTACTATAAAAGTTAGTACAGCCGACGCCACAACGAATGCAAGAATCGTAAAGGTATTTATGGACTTAAACAATAACGGAACCTTTGAAAGTGCAGAATTAATGGCAACCAGCGGTGCACTTACTGCCACTGCGCAACTGTATACTACCAATATAATATTACCTGCCAATTTAACCGTTGGTAATATAAGTTTGATGCGGATTGTGGTTCAGGAAACCTCCACGGCAGCTGATGTGCAGGCTTGCGGAACCTATGGAAAAGGAGAAACGCAAGACTATCGGCTAAGAATCGTGAGTCCTTCCAATGACGTTTCCGTAAACGAAATCACTTCACCAGCTGGCGGAGATTGTGAATCAACTCAAAACTATCTCACCATCAAAATAAAAAATAACGGAGCCCTAAGCCAAACCAATATCCCGGTTACTGCCGTTGCTACTTCTGCAGGAACAGTTCTGGCAACTTTTACCACTACCTATACCAATATACTTCTGCCAGGCTCAGTTGCATCCATCACTTTTCAAAATCCGTTCCCTACAGCTGCTGCAACTACTTATACCATTTCCGCAGTAACCAATTTAGCGGTTGACCAGAATAGTTCTAATAATCAGGTAGCCTCCACTTTTATAACTGGGGCCAGACCTTCTGCTCCTGCAGGTACCGGAAGTATTTGTGCCGGATCTGCACTATTAAAAGTTACGGCACCGGTTTTCAGTACCAATTACTATTGGTATAATTCCCCTTCTGCAACGGTTCCTTTTGCAAGCGGTTTTAATGTAAGCACTACCTCAATCCCGGGTGATAAAACATTTTACTTGGCCAAAGAAGTAAAAACCTCTATTGGACCGGCTAATAAAATGGTATACCCTAATGGAGGGTATAATACGTTTGTAGGTAACTATGTAAAATTCAATAACTCAGTTCCTATAGTAATTGAAACTGCCCGACTGTATGTGGGCAATCCCGGAAAAATTAGGGTGATTATGGGAGACATTGCCAGCGAAGATCCTGCCACCGGCGCTTATTCCTATTTCAACCGATATTCCACCACATTTGATGTACCAGCCACCAATCCCAATCCGAAACCAGGACTTGTAGTAGGTAACCCCACGGATGATCCCGGAGCCGTTTTCTATCTCAATATTCCGGTAAATACACCCGGCGACCATATTCTCATACTCCAATGCTTAGGTGGTGATGGAAGAACGGATAGTGCTTCGGTTTTTAGAAATAACCAAATCACTACCACCAACACTTACCCTATAAGTGTTCCCGGGGTAATGTCTATCAATGGAAATAGTGCAACAACAGGGGGAGCACAACCCTCCCAATTTTACTACTATTTCTATGATATGCGTATTCGAACTACTTCTTGCCCAAGTGCAAGAACAGCGGTAGTTGCCAATACACCCGCCAATCCGGTTATCACCCAACAGGCCGATTCACTGGTATCATCCTTTGCAACCGCTAATCAGTGGTTCTTTAATGATACCCTAATTGTAGGTGCAAATAATTCTCACTATCGCCCTACTAAATCGGGATTGTATAAAGTAATTGCCACTGATGCATTTGGATGTCAACTGTCGTCTAATACTATCAATGTTACTATCACTGCCCTCACAGAGCAAATGGCAGAAGAAATTAAACTGAGAGTATCTCCCAATCCAAATAACGGAAGATTCAACCTTTCTTTCCGGGTAGCTACCAAATCAGACCTATGGATAGATATACTAGATGCAACCGGTAATAAAGTTTTCACCGCTAATCAGGCTGATTTCATCGGATCGTACTCAAAAGAAATTAACCTGAATCAAGTATCCTCATCACTCTACCTAGTGAGAATTCAGCATAACAAGAAAATTTATCTGAAGAAAATCATAATACAACGATAATCTATCATTGGATTCTTCAAAAAAAGCCGATACCCCATATCGGTTTTTTTTGTGCCCACAATTATTTACCAGTAACAGGAGATGGTATTCGCTGTAAGTTTAATTATACATTAGTAGTTACTCCCTCTACATCCATGCTACCAACATTGTTTTATCATGGCGGGCTGCTTGCCTATTCCAATTACTGAATAGAAATAAATCAAATCACTTGAATTATTTTTTTAATATTTAATTCTTCCAAAAGGATACATTACCACTCATTTGCCTAGTTACGATATCGTTTGAGTAGAACACCCCGGTAATAACCTGATAGAATTGCATATTTTATTATCTTTATAAACTACTAATATGTTTTTATATGGCAGAGCCTTGGCGTACCGGAACCGTGATTAAATTAGAAAATGAAACTGCAAGTTCCAGAAGATTTTGGATTCAGGTTGCTGAATTAGAATCCTTCGACTTTATTCCCGGTCAATTTGTTACCCTGGATTTGCCCATACATGAGCAAAAGAACAAGCGCTGGAGAAGTTATTCCATTGCTTCTGCACCTGATGGCACCAATGTGTTTGAGCTGGTAATTGTTTTTCTAGAAGGTGGATTGGGCACTACCTATTTATTCAATGAAGTAACCCTGGGTACTGAAATTATTTTACGCGGACCACAAGGCAAGTTCACTTTACCAGATACCATCGAACACGATTTGTTCCTTATTTGTACCGGAACTGGTATCGCACCTTTTCGCTCTATGGCACACTGGTTGCACAACAATAAAAAACCACATCAACAAGTACACCTGGTTTTTGGATGCCGGAAATTGGAAGACGGATTATATATCAACGAATTGAACGATCTGGCTGCTGCCGAACCCGGTTTTCATTTTCACGCCTGCTACTCTCGCGAAAACGAAGTACCTGCCGGTGCTTATAAAGGATATGTTCATCAGGTTTACGAACAACTTACCCAGCAAGGAACCGTTCCTGCTAAGTTTTATTTGTGTGGCTGGAAGAATATGATAGACGAAGCAAAGGAAAGAATCGTGGCCCTGGGGTACGACAAAAAAGCTATCCACCTAGAAATCTACGGCTAATCGGGTATCCCCTTACTCGTATTTTACTGTATCTGTGCCGATACCAACTCACGAACCCGGCTCATTAATACGCGTTCCTGCACCATAGAGTCTCTATAACGAACAGTAACCGTTTGATCGGTTAGCGTTTGATGATCGATGGTTACACAGAATGGCGTACCAATTGCATCCTGGCGACGATAGCGCTTTCCGATGGCATCTTTTTCCTCATAAAAACATTTGAAATAGGGTTTACATTCATTCATCAAGTCACGCGCTATTTCTGGCAATCCGTCTTTTTTGGTTAAGGGTAAAATCGCCAGCTTAACAGGCGCCAATACAGGAGGGATATGCAGTACCACCCTACTATCCGTAGACCCATCCTCTTTAGTAAGTTGCTCCTCCTCATAAGCATTCGACAATATCAACAAAAACATCCTGTCTAATCCAATGGAAGTTTCTATCACATAGGGAACATAATTCTGATTGATCTCATTGTCGAAATATTGGAGTTTCTTTTTGCTGTAAATCTGATGCTGGGTTAAATCGAAATCACCACGCGAGTGTATTCCCTCTACTTCTTTAAATCCAAACGGAAACTCAAATTCTATATCGCAGGCTTCCTTTGCATAATGTGCCAACTTTACGTGGTCGTGAAAGCGGTATTTTTCGGCTGCAACCCCCAAGCCCAAGTGCCATTGTAAGCGGGCTTCTTTCCAGTATTTGTACCAGTCCCCTTCCGTACCGGGACGAACAAAAAACTGCATTTCCATCTGCTCAAATTCACGCATGCGGAATATAAATTGACGAGCAACTATTTCATTGCGAAAAGCTTTACCGGTTTGTGCAATCCCAAAAGGAATTTTCATCCGGGCGGTTTTTTGCACGTTCAAAAAATTCACAAAAATTCCCTGCGCCGTTTCGGGTCGCAAATAAATAGTATCCGACTCCTCCGCCACCGACCCCACCTGGGTGGAGAACATAAGATTAAATTGACGGATATCCGTCCAGTTGCCCGTTCCACTTACACTGCAAACAATTTTATTGTCTGCCATTAATTGCTTTAGTCCGGCAAAATCTTCCGCAGCAAGCAAAGCATCCATTTGCCCCAGTAATGCAGTAGCATCGGCACTATTTCCAGCTTGTGTAAGTTCATCCGCCTTGGCTTCCAGTAAATGATCTACCCGATAGCGCTTTTTACTGTCGCGATTATCAATCATCGGATCGCTGAAATTATCTACGTGGCCACTCGCTTTCCAAGTAGTGGGGTGCATAAAAATTGCCGCATCAATGCCCACAATATTTTCATGCAGTTGGGTCATGCTTTTCCACCAGTAATCCCGGATATTCTTTTTCAGCTCACTTCCGTAAGGACCATAATCGTAAACAGCTCCCAAGCCATCATAAATTTCACTACTGGGAAATACAAAACCATATTCTTTGGCATGTGCGATAATCGCAGGCAATAATTGATCAACGGGTGTACTCATAGCCTTGCAAAAATACAGGATTACCCTTGCTTTGCGAAACGCAGACAAATGGGGTGTTTACCGACCAAAATCCCCATTAAACCGACCGAGATATTATTCTCCCCAAAAACCAACAAATTGGTTAGTTTTATAAAAATAAAATGGTATGAGATCAATACTACGAATAGCCCTGTTATTGGCAGTTCCCCTGCTTAGTTTTTCCCAAACACCAGACGAGTATCCGACAGATTATCTATCGCCTGCTTTCCATGCCGGCAGAAGAACGGCTTTTCGTGAAAAAATGCCTGATAAATCAGTGGCCATCTTTTTTGCCGCCCCTCAAAAAGTGCGCAATAATGATGTGAATTACATCTATGCCCAGAATAAAAACTTTTATTATTTAACCGGTTTGGAAGAACCCAATGCAGTATTGCTGTTATTCAAACAGCCCGTTACCATCCTGCAAACAACAGGTACTGAATTTATTTTTGTACAACCCAGAAATCCCCAGCGGGAAATGTGGACTGGCAAAATTCTGGGGCCCTCTGGTGTACTTGAAAAGTATCAATTGAATGCAGTTTTTTCTACCGATCAGTTTTCCGGGAAATTGGTTGACTTTACTCAGTTAGACACTGTAATCACTAATTTCAGAAACGATCAGATTTTATTTAAATATCCCGGTAGGGGAGATATCCTGGCTAACATGGCTGCATCTCTCGACTCTGCATTAATAGGAGCTGGAAAATCGGTAAATCCTGCTATTGGAATGAATATTTTACAATTTTTACGTGGCATCAAACAACCGGAAGAAATTGCCCTGATGGAAAAAGTAATTAACATG
>Ga0208364_1000477_pt1 | contig 9199 bp, 19 predicted proteins | sample LakMenEpi08Jun12_FD_150680 | JGI IMG/M metagenome (GOLD analysis project Ga0208364, IMG submission 150680) | Freshwater microbial communities from Lake Mendota, WI - 08JUN2012 deep hole epilimnion (SPAdes) | ecosystem: Environmental > Aquatic > Freshwater > Lake > Epilimnion/Euphotic zone ...
GGGGGTGGTGGTGGCGGAGGCCGATGGCCTTCCCCCCCTGGGTGCCGGCCAGCGCCTGGCCAGTCCCGGCCTGGCCGCCGAGGGCCTCACCCCGGCCAGCCAGGCCCTGGATCTCCAGATCGGCCGCGCCCGCTGGCTGCTCCTGCCCAACCGGCAGGCTCTCTGGAGCTGGCGGGATGGGGGGGGCACGGGGGTCGAGCGGGTGTGGCTGGGCTTCGTGCCCGGCCCGGCGGAACGCCGCCTGCTGCAGGCGCAGGGGGTGAGAACGGTGTGGATCAGCGGGGCCCCATCTGGCCGAAGCCCTGCCCTGGCCAAGAGCTGGCAGACCACGGGCCAGCGCGGCTTCCTGAGCAGCCCCAGCTGACCCCTAAACTCGCGGCGCTGGAGAGGTGGCTGAGTGGTCGAAAGCGAACGACTCGAAATCGTTTGAAGGGAAACCTTCCGTGGGTTCGAATCCCACCCTCTCCGTTTTGATATCCGTGTCGGTCGCGGTGGCGGGTTGTCTCCAGAAAATCCTTCTCTGACAACTCTTACAGCTCTTAAACCGCTACGATTCGTTTGTTCGCGGTCCGGGGCCCATGGAGCGATCTACGCAGCCGGCAATCACCGAGCGCACAGACTCCCGCTCCAGCGCCTCAACTGGGAGAGGCACGAGGAGCAGACAAGCCGCCAAGGCCTCGGGCGGAGGGCCAGTGCGTCGCGTCGCGCGCAAAGCATCGATCCCCAGGCGCTCGGCGCCATCCAAATCTCGGCTATCCAGCCTCGCCCAGGCGGCCCGGTTAGCTGATGCTGCCCTCAACGCGGATGAGCGACGCCAGGCGGCCCAGGCCCTGGCTCGCCTGGCCCAGGATGCCGAGACCGGTGCGGCCGATGGCCTCGAGAGCTGGCTGGGACCTGCGCCAAGTGATCCGGTGGCCCTGGAGTTGCGCTCCCTGCGCCAACGTTTTCAGCTCCGCCGCCAGGCGCTCAGCCGCACCCTCAGCGCCGATGAGGTTGCCGAGCTGCTCCAGACCCGCAGCCGCCAGACCGCCCACGACCGGGCCAAGGCTGGGACGCTGCTGGCGATCCGCGACAACGGCCGTCTGCGCTTTCCCCTCTGTCAGTTCGACCCGGAGGGTCCCGATGGAGTGGCCCCAGGCCTGGCCGAGGTGTTGGAGGCCCTGCACCTGCCTGCCCTGGCCAAAGCGGCCTGGCTGGAGCGGCCCCATCCGGCACTGGACGGGCATTCGCCGATCGCACGCTTGAAACAGGGCGAGCTTGATGGCGTTCTTGCCGCCGCCCAGCGCGCCGGTCGTGGTCAGGATTGATCGACCGCCGCCCCGGCGTTCGGTTCAGCCCATCGTCCATGCCCTCTCCGCGGGGGAGCGGCTGCTTAGGGTCTACACCCCGGGCGAGTGGAACAACACGGCGCTCACCTTTCGCCGCCGTGGTGGCCCCCTGCTCCGCTTTGATCATCACAGTGATCCCGGGCAGAACCCCGATGATCAGAGCCGCGGCATTCATTACTCCGCCCCGACCCTGGAAGGCTGCCTGGTGGAGGTGTTCGGGGATGACGGCCTGATCTCAACGCAAGACAGGCAGCTGGGATCACTGCTTGTGAGGCGATCTCTCCAATTGCTCGATCTGCGCGGTGACGGAGCCTGGAAAGCGGGTGCAACCCAAGCCATCTGCAGCTGTTCGTCCCGATCCGACTCCCAGCAATGGGCCCGGTATTTCCATTCGACCTATCCCGAACTTGACGGGCTCATCTATGGCAACGCCCACAACGGTGCAAACGCCGTGGCCTTGTTTGAGCGAGCCGATGGCGCCTTGACCCTGGAGCACGATCTCGCCCTGGCGGATCCCCGCATCCGCAGCCGGTTGCTCGCCGCCGCTGAAGCTCTCCAGCTGGTGGTTGTGGATTAACTCTCAAGCAGGTCCCACAGCGGTCTGCAGCGTGGAGATCTGCCCGCTGAGTGGCTGGGGTGCTGCATGTGCGGGGGCAAAACGGCGGCCAGAACCGCTGCCAAACGGACTGACATGACGGTAGTCCCGCCCTGAGGCGCCGCTTGCCATGGCTGTCAGTCCTTACCGCGTCACCCCTGCTCGCATCGGCAACTCCACCTGCCTGCGGCTGCCGGCAGCCTTCTACCGGGACCATCCCCAGTTCGCCCACGAACGCGATCGCCAGGGCGGTGATGCCGCGGATGTGCCAGGCCAGGCCGCTCAGGTTGTCGTCGGTAAGGTTGGGAATCAGACGTATCCGGGTGTGCAGGGCCAGAGCACTGGTGGCAGCCAGCAGCAGCACATCGCCTTTCATCCCTGCTACAGCTCAGTCCCCACAGCGATCCAGCACAGCCTGGATCACGGCCGGTGCGATGCGGAAATCGCTGGCATGCAGGGCAGCAAACACGTCTCGGGCAGAAGCGATCAGGCCGCGTTGGCGGGCCAGGCCGATCACGGCGGCGGTACCGGCCACGGTGATGCCGAGTTCCTGGGCCACCGCCCGCCCGGCGCGCTCATCGATCAGCAGCAGCACCGGCTCGCCGCTACTCAAGGCCAGGCGGATGCTGGCTGCCTCCCCCTCATCGAGATCAGGTAGCGCCGGTTCGCTGCTGCCGGCAACGGCGGCCTGTAACCAGCCAGCCGCCAGGGCCTGCTGGATCGGTGATTCCGTGTCCGGGTAGCGGCCCGTGAGGACATCGGAGAGCACAACGTCGGTGACCACAACCTCGGTGAACAGCTGCTGCAGCCAGCCCAGCCCGTTCACCCGGGCCAGGGCGATCAGCGGACTGGCGTCGGCGATGACGATTGAAGCCACTGCTCCAGGGTGTCGAGATCGGTGTTGGTTTCGGCCGCTGTGAGGCGGATCGCCGGGATGCCGAGGCGGCCGAGGTGGGAGATGAAGCTGGTCACATCCATCTCGGCCACGCGGGCGGCCCGCACCAGCGACAGCTCACCATCTCGGAACAATGCTGTCGCCAGCGCCGCCCGCACCCCCGGGGCCTGCAGCACTCCACCCTGCTCCAGCCCGATCAACACCGCGTCGGGATGGTCGCGGTTGAGCACCACCACCGGGCCGTTGCGGGCCTGGCGCAGTGCATCAGCCGGGTTGTGCTTGAGCCCGCTCACGCTGACCACATGCATAGCCCATCCCTCCAGGGATGATCAGATGGGAGCATTGTAAGGGATATTTTCAGGCTATGAACCGGTTGGAGGCCCACGAGCTGCGGCAGCAGCTGGGGCTGGAGCAGGCCACGGGAAGCAGTGGCGAGTGAGCTGGCAAAGGAGGGCATGAGCCATCCCTCCCCACCCATCTGCACCTGGCGCCCTGGCGGCTCTGCACCTCGGCCCTGATCGGATCGTGCTGGCAGGAGTGATCTGCGCCGGAGCTGGAGTGCTGCTGCTGTGGGCGTTGCCGATGGCGCTGCTAGGAATTGTGCTGGGTTTGATGGCGATGGACCTGGGGGTTCAAGGCGGCTTTGTGGCCTACCAGGCCCGGATCTTTGCCATTGATCCGCGAGCCCGCAGCCGCATGAGCGGTCAGCTGTTCCTATCGGCCTATCTGGGTGCGGCGGCCTGCTCGGCTGTGACCTCGGCGAACTGGAGTGGTTGGGGCTGGAACGACACCTGTGCGTTTGCGCTGCTGCTGGTGGACCTGGCGGTGCTCATTGAGCATTCCAGCTGGGGGCCTCGCCGTTTATAACGCGAGATGCGCCAGCCTGCCCTGGCTGTGCCAGCTGTAGCGCCCCTCGGTCACGGGCTTGATCTGCAGCAGTTCTCGCACCTGATCGAGGTGGAGGGGCAAGAGCGAATCCCAGTCGGTTCCAAACAGTGGCTGACAGGCCTTGGCCATGCAGATGCCGAGCGACATCACCTCCACCAGATAGACCTGTGAGAGTTCACCATCGAGGTCGTTGTCTTCTCCCGGAAAGATGTCGTTGGCCAGCCAACTGGTCAGAAGATTGACCACATCGGTGAGGGCCATTGGCGGGTAGCCACACTGCGCTACCAGCAAGGAGCGAGCGCCGATTTCGCCGAACACATCCAGGGCAAACCCAGAGACAATGTGATAGAAGTCATGGGTGCAGAACACCCGGTAGTTCACGTAATCAGCATCGCTCTCTAGGTCATTGAAGTAGTCTGGATCAGGACCATATGTGTAGGAGAGTCCCTCATTCTTGATCACTTCGTAGTAGATCTTTCCCAGAGTGCCCGGCTCGAAGCTCGCCAGCTCCTCTGGTGGGCGTCTTCTGTGCAGTTGTCGGGAGCGGATCAGCTCGCTGGAGCGAGGATCCTGCATCAGTCGAGCCACACAACGCTGCATCTGCGGGCTGTCCCGCAGGCTGTTGGCCAGCAGAAAAGTGTCCTCAACGGTGGTGTCGCAGCGTTCAGCCAGATGGGCCAGCTGCAGCAGTCTGTCTAGACGCTGTGGTTGCTCGGCCAGGTTTTGATATTTGATCCGCATGCTGGTGCGACTCAGCTCAGTTGCAGATGGATGGTTTGCTCAAGCCGACGCGTTGTGTGATCGGCCTCATTGGTGTTGGACAGCTCCAGGTTGTAAAACATCGCCGTGGAGCTGTTGAAGTAAGGGCCGGCATGCCAGGTTCCGGGGGAAAGCTTCACCGCCTGCCGCGGTTCCACGCGGAACAGGCGAATCGTGCTGAGATCGATCTGGTCGCTGTCGAGATGCGGAGCGGCTACCGCAATCCACCAGGGCTCGGCATCGGCTGAGGCCAGGCATTGGCTGCAATGCGTGTGGCGCGCCATGACCTTCAGAAGCTCCCCTGGATGCTCCATCATCTCGATGTAGAACCGGATCGGACCCTGGTCAAAATAAAGCTGAGCATCATCCTCGCCGTAGGGGCTCCGATCGGCTACGGGAGTGATCGCTTGGCCATAGGCGAGAAAGTGAGGTGATGTGATCGGCTCGGCGGTCAGGGTTGTCATGGTTCGCTTCGTGGCGATGATGTGAGCATAGCCGTCAAATGAGATCGGAGCCGCCAAAACTGCAATGGGCACGGGAAGCTTCTGTACGCACAGATATCTATCAGATGCTGTAAATCGTCACGGCGATCGCCGGCGATCTGGAAGATGCTGGTGATGATCTGGTGAATGAATTCGGCCGCTACAAACTGGGTCGCCAGAGCTTCCAGGGCGGTTCCTTCCTTGGTGGTTTGGTGCAGGCGGTGATCCGCTTCATCAACCGCTGGACCCATACCAAGGAACGGGTGTTGCAGCTGGATCAGAAGCGCCAGGAGTTCATCGAGAAGACCAGAAATCTGTTCCCGCTCAGCCAGGGAGGCAATGGGCATAGCGGTCTCGTGCAACAGCCAGCACCGTCTTCCCCCGCCAAGGTGGAGGCCGATGGGACAACTCACTGACACCCTGCGGGCCACGATGCGTGACCTGGCCCAGTCTGACGCCCGCCTCTACCGCGGCTTGCAGCAGGAGCTGGGCGACACCAAACCAGCCAGCCGAAAGGAGCTGGAGGGGTTGTCGGTGGCAGCGCTCTGGAGCCTCTGCAAGGCCAGAGGCATCAAAGGTCTGAGTAGTACGCGGGAATCAGAAGTGATAGATGACTCACGCCTCAACGGTGGCGGACGCGCTCCGCCATCGCGTTCACTTGGTTGTTCATCAACCATTCGATGCACTCGCACCTCCGTGATGCGCACCGGCTCCGGTGATCCCTGGCCGGACTCTTTGGGAGGGTGAGGGTCGGGTTGGCTGGGGGCTTGGGGTGCCCGCAGGGTCGGTTCCCCGTATCCGCACGCACCCACCAGAACGACTCGGAAGGCCAAGGATGGAGCAGCAAAGAAGGAGATACCCGCATGCGAGAAGTTGTGTTCCGCCTGGAGGCTGAACGCCCCGGCCACCTGGAAGCCCGGGCCGAAGGTCTGCCGATCCACATCAGTGCTCCCACCCTTGAGGAGCTGCAGCACGAGGCTCGTGAGGCCCTGATCGCGCACATGGGGCCGGCCCATTGCACGGTGCGCATTCGCGTGCGCCGCGGCCCCAGTGCTGCCGTCAGCAGCATCCGGCCAGTGGCCCAAACATTTCGAGCAACGGTTTAGGGCTGCTGGCAGGCCTCAGCGGATCACCAGCGCAGCATGCGAATCCAAAGCCACCACAGCAGTGCCACGGGCAGCATCGCCAGGAACAGCACCTCCAGGCTCTGAATCTGCTCAGGGTTCATGACGCGCTGGGTGGATATCAGGCCGCTGCAGGCCGGCGTTGCTGGGTGGCGTAGAGCGCTGTTCCACCAGCCGCCAGCACCAGAGCGCCGCTGACGGCCAGGAACACCAGGACCTGGAGCAGCAGCAGAGCAATCCCCACGGCTGAGCCTGCCACGATCTGCACCCTGGCCTTGATCAACAGCGTTAGCAGAAGCAAGACGGTGGCCTTGAGGGCCAGCACCTTGGCCGTGGTGAGCGGGCAGAAGGGATTCAGAAACACGGTGGACGGCCAGGTCTCCCCATGATGGTGACCTGACGACCATCCCGCGGCTGCAGCAGGCTGTTGATCACGACCTCCTGCCTCCGATGGACACACCCTCCCCCGATTGGATGCCGGATGCCTCGAAACACACCTATCCCGGCTGGGTGCAGCGCAAGGCCGTTACCTTGAGCAAGCGGGACCAGAAGCGAGGCGGCAGCGGCAACGTGCAGCAGTATCGCCAGGCGATCCACCAGGCGGTGGTGGCCTCGCAGGGGCGTGACCACTGGACCGGGGAGTGGCTCGACTGGGACCTGATCGGCACCTATGACACCCGCGAGGCGGCCGCCGGCCAGGGGGAGCACAAGAAGCAGTACGCCATGCTGCCGACCATCGATCACCGCTCCAACCAGCCGGAACCGGACTTCGTGATCTGCGCGTGGCGCACCAATGACGCCAAGCACGACATGACCCCGCAGGAACTGTTGGCGTTCTGCCAAGCCGTGCTGAACCACAGCCCCCACTGGGGAGAGGCGTGAGCGCGGGGCGGACCCTGAGAGGGCCGCGCGAGGGCTCGGGCCATGGTTGCGATTACCCTCCGCCATGTGCAGGCTGGAAGGGTTTCCCGTTCTGTACCGCCCCTGAACCCGCAGACCCGCCACCACGCTGTCCTCAGCACCGTTCTCGCGGCGCTAGTGATGCAGGCTCCGGTGCATGCCGGCAACCTCTCCGGCACCGCAACCTTGCGGCAGCCCGGCCCCCTGCCGCCGGATGCGGTGTTCGAGGCGGTGCTGATCGACACCGCCATCGCCGATGCCCCGGCCCGGGAGCTCGGGCGGGTGCGCCTGCAGCCCGCCGGCCAGCCGCCGTTCCGCTTCACGATCCCCTACCGCGACGGCGATGTGACCCCCGCAGGGCGCTACACGGTGCGGGCCACGGTGCGCCAAGGCGAGCGGTTGCTGTTCACCACCGACACCTTCACGCCGGTGCTGAATGGCGGCCCCAACCAGCCACTCAGCCTCCAGCTGATTGCGGTGCAAACGGGCCGGCCCCTGCGACCCTCCCTCCCGCTCGGCCGCCTGCCGGCCAGCTGGCGCGGTGATCTGGCCGTCGCAGGCGGCACATCGCGCTGGCAGGTGGACCTGTTGGCTGACGGCAGCTTCCAGCTGCGCCAGACCTTCCTGGACCGCCCGGCCCCGAACCGTTTCGATGACATCGGCCGCTGGCGCCTTGAGCCCGGCAGCAACCGCTTGGTGCTGCGCGGCGGTCGGGAGGCACCGCTCTTTTTTCAGCCGCTTGAGGGCGGTGCCGCCCTGACCAAGCTCGATCTGCAGGGCGAGCCGATCCGCTCCCGCCAGCCCGATCGGCTGCAGCGCCTGGCGACCCCGGAGCCGATCGATCCCCGACTGCATCTGGCGGGGATGTTCCGCTACATGGCCGATGCCGCCACCATCAGGCTCTGCGCCTCCGGCTCGCGGCTTCCGGTGGCGATGGAGGCCGACTACTTGCGCCTCGAGCGGTCTTACCTCAAGGCCCTGCCGGCAGGCGCTGCGGGGAAACCAATGCTTGTGAATCTGGAGGGCCTGATCACCAACCGCCCCTCGGCCGAGCCGGGCCAGCCGCCGCAACGCACCCTGGTGGTGGAGCGTTTCGTGAGGGTGCATCCCGGCCGGGGCTGCCCGCAGCCGAACACTTCATCGGCTGTTAGAGGGCCTACAGCAGCGCATCCATGACCCCAGCCCCCGGCGCGCCCCTTGGCTTCGGCCGTCAGTCCTCTTCGTCTGCGCCCGCGGCATGCCCCTGCGGCGGAGGGGCGTACGGCAACTGCTGTGGGCCATTGATTGCGGCCACACAGGCGGCGGTCACGGCTGAGCAGCTGATGCGGTCGCGATACAGCGCCTTTGCCCTGGTGGCACGGGATCCCCAGGCGATTGAGCACCTGCTGCGCACCCATCCCGAAACTGCCCAGACCCCGGCGGCCCGTCGCAAGGCCCTGAGGGCCAGCTGCCGCACCATCGAGTGGATCGGCCTCGCCGTGCTCGATGGCCAGAGTGGCGGCCCGCTCGATCAACACGGCACTGTGACCTTTGAAGCCCGCTGGCGCGATCGCCATGGCCGAGAAGGGGTGCTGAAGGAGTGTTCCCGTTTCGGCCGTGGGGAATCCGGCGAATGGCTCTATCTCGAGGCCCTCGGCCTCGCGGATGCCCCCCCAGCCGGATCAGCGCCCCCTCCACCACAAAGGCGATCGCCAGGGCGGTGAGGGCATGGACGATCACCAGCACGATGGGTGCAATCCAGAGGAGCTGACCGTGAAGGTGATCGTGGATCTGTGTGTGGTGCCGATCGGCGTGGGCGTGCACCTGGCGCCCACCATCGCCGCCTGCGAGAGTGGGAGCCGGTCTTCGCCGCGATCGAGTCCTGCCATCAGGCGGTGCATGCCATGGGCTGCCCCCGCATCTACACCACCGTGAAAATCAACACGCGCATCGACAAGGATCAGAGCCTCGAGGACAAGGTGGCCAGCGTGCAGGCCCTGCTCTGATGGATGTTGAGCGGAAGCAGGCCAGCGAGGTTCTGGAGTTCTGGTTCGTGCAGAGCCAGCCGCGCCAGTGGTTCGCCAAGGACCTTGCCTTCGACGCTCTGCTTCGGCAACGCTTTCTCGGGCTGAGCCGAAGCGCGATCGCCGGTGAGTTCGACGCCTGGACCGCTGAGCCGCCAAGCGCTTTGGCGCTGGTGCTGCTGCTCGATCAGTTCCCCCGCCAGATCTGGCGCGACACGGCCATGG